>OBLI01001081.1_pt1 | contig 27699 bp, 17 predicted proteins | sample 1519701 | NCBI WGS metagenome assembly OBLI01 (sample SAMEA3663005, study PRJEB22513) | pig gut metagenome | biome: pig gut; feature: pig-associated habitat; material: faeces | place: France | collected 2012 | reverse complement strand
TGGTCAGCAGCGCGGAGGCTACGGCCAGCAGGGCGGTGGCTACAACCGTGGCGGCTATGGTCAGCAGCGCGGAGGCTACGGCCAGCAGGGTGGAGGTTACAACCGCCGCCAGCGCACACCTGACTATGATCCAAACGCAAAGTACAGCCTCAAGAAGCGCATAGAGTACAGCGAGGCAAACATCGACCCTAACGCACCAATACGTCTCAATAAATATCTCGCCAACGCCGGTGTCTGCAGCCGTCGTGAGGCCGACGACTTTATCCAGGCAGGCCTCGTCTCTGTCAATGGCCAGGTTGTCACAGAGCTCGGCACAAAGGTGCTTCGCTCAGACAATGTCGTATTCCACGACCAGCCCGTCACTATAGAGAAGAAAGTCTATGTCCTTCTCAACAAGCCGAAGGACTATGTCACAACAAGCGACGACCCACAGCAGCGCAAGACAGTCATGGACCTCGTCAAGGATGCATGCCCAGAGCGCATCTACCCAGTAGGCCGTCTCGACCGTAACACTACGGGTGTGCTCCTCCTCACCAACGACGGCGAGCTCGCATCAAAGCTCACCCACCCACGTTTCCTGAAGAAGAAGATATACCATGTCCATCTCGACAAGAACGTCACAGCCCATGACCTCCAGCAGATAGCCGAGGGCATAGAGCTTGAGGACGGCCCGATTCATGCAGATGCCATAGAGTATGCCTCTCCGACAGACAAGAAGCAGGTGGGCATAGAGATACACTCAGGCAAGAACCGCATCGTGCGCCGCATCTTCGAGCACCTTGGCTACAAGGTGACAAAGCTCGACCGTGTCCTCTTCGCCGGTCTGACAAAGAAGAATGTGCGCCGTGGCGACTGGCGTTTCCTCACTGAGAAAGAGGTCGATATGCTCCGTATGGGCGCTTTCGAATAAAACAAACACGAACAAGACAACACAATAACCGGTAAATAATGAAACGTACAAGAATAGCCGATGTCCTCAAGAGCACAGCCTACGGCAGTGAGGTTTGTGTGAAAGGATGGGTGCGCACCCACCGCTCAAGCAAGGCAGTAGACTTCATCGCTCTCAACGACGGCTCAACAATAAAGAACGTACAGCTTGTATGTGACACAGACAAGTTTGACGCCGAGCTCCTGAAGCAGATAACGACAGGAGCCTGCATCTCAGCCACTGGAACCCTCGTGGAGAGCCAGGGCAAGGGTCAGACATCAGAGATACAATGCTCAGAGATAGAGATTTACGGCCTCTGTGGCAATGACTACCCTATGCAGAAGAAAGGCCAGAGCTTCGAGTATATGCGCCAGTATGCCCATCTCCGCCTCCGCACCAACACCTTCGGGGCTGTCATGCGCATACGCCACAATATGGCCATGGCCATCCATACGTTCTTCCATAACAAGGGATACTTCTACTTCCACACACCTCTCATCACAGCATCTGACTGTGAGGGAGCAGGACAGATGTTTCAGGTGACAACGATGAACCTCTACGACCTGAAGAAGGACAAGGACGGAAAGATAGTCTACGACAGCGACTTCTTCGGCAAGCAGACATCGCTGACAGTGTCAGGACAGCTTGAGGGAGAGCTCGGAGCGACAGCTCTCGGAGGCATATACACCTTCGGACCGACATTCCGCGCCGAGAACTCCAACACCCCACGCCACCTCGCCGAGTTCTGGATGGTTGAGCCCGAAGTGGCTTTCATGGACCTCCCAGAGCTTATGGACCTCGAGGAGGAGTTCATCAAGTACTGCGTGCAGTGGGCTCTCGACAACTGCCAGGACGACCTTGAGTTCCTCAACAAGATGATAGACAAGGGTCTCATAGAGCGTCTGCAGGGCGTTGTCAACACAGAGTTCGTCCGTCTGCCATACACCAAGGGCATCGAGATACTCCAGGAGGCCATCAAGAACGGAAAGAAATTCGAGTTCCCATGCAACTGGGGCGATGACCTCGCGTCAGAGCATGAGCGCTACCTCGTGGAGGAATACTTCAAGAAACCTGTCATCATGACCAACTACCCTAAGGAAATCAAGGCATTCTACATGAAGATTGACGCCGAGAAACCACTCTGCATGGGTAAGGAGATGGAGGAGACGGTACAGGGAACAGATGTCCTCTTCCCGCAGATAGGCGAGATAATCGGAGGCTCTGTGCGCGAGGAGAGCTACGAGAAGCTACTCGGAGAGATAGAGCGCCGCAATATACCGATGAAGGATATGGCGTGGTATCTCGACACACGTAAGTACGGCTCATGCCCACATGCAGGCTTCGGACTCGGTTTCGAGCGCCTCATACTCTTCGTGACGGGTATGCAGAACATACGCGATGTCATACCTTTCCCACGCACTCCGAATAACGCTGAGTTCTAACCACAGGGCTCATCATGATACAGACAGAAGGCATCGCTGTGCCCTATATCAGGGCATGGAGATGCCTTCAGCTCGTCTACAGAACAGGCACGGGCCTGCAAGATGATGGAGCCTGCACCATCCCGCATGGCTCATAACATAACAACAATAGCTGCTACCGACGTGGAAATCACAATAACCCTTATCACCCTCATCGCCTCCACACTATTCTTCATCATACTGATTGCTGCCGGAGGCGGCATCGCCAGCCTTTGCGGCATGGGCTTCATGCGCTTCGTGCGCTATGCATGGCCAGTGCTCCTGCTGCCATCACTGCTCCTGCTGTACGGCTATATCGTAGGCCGCAACCTCTTGCAGGTGAAAGAGGTGAGTGTAGGCAGCCATAAACTGCCTCCCGCCTTTGACGGCTACCGCATAGTACAAATATCCGACCTCCATCTGCGCAGCTTCGCCTCACGGCATGACAAGCTGGCAGAAATCGTAGACAAGGTGCAGGCGCTGAACCCAGACATGATAGTCTTCACGGGCGACCTCGTGACCCTCTCAGTCGACGAGACAGAGGGATGCATGGACATACTCTCGCGCCTGAAAGCCCCCGACGGAGTATTCTCGGTGATGGGAAACCACGACTACCTCACCCACACACGCGGAATGTCTCCACGCCAGAAGTCTGCAGAGATAGCACGCCTGAGGAGGATAGAGGGCGAGGCGGGGTGGACAATGCTCAACGACAGCCATGTGGATATAACACGCAGCCAAGGACAAAGGATATCCATCATAGGAGTGGAGAACATATCGGCAAGAAGACAGTTCCCGTCGTACGGCAATGTAGGGAAGGCCATGGCAGGAGCAAAGGGCGAATACAAGATAATGCTCTCACACGACCCTACATCATGGGACAAGCACATCGTCCGTAAGACCGATATCGACCTCACCCTCTCAGGCCACACACATGAGACACAGTTCTCAATCTTCGGCCTCTCTCCATGCTCACTCTTCTACGACCAGTATAAAGGCCTGTACACCAAAGGGACACAGAGCCTGTATGTGAATATCGGAGTCGGAGAGACTCTGCTCCCCGTCCGCATTGGAGCGACACCTGAGATAACCCTCATCACGCTCCATAGCCTATAACATCTCACAAAAAAATCCCACTGGTTACGCTGCCGTGACATGCAGCCTGACGGCCAAGACTATAGGCTGCAAGGACAAAGGCGCAATGCCACGCCCATGCCTCATGCACAGAGGACACTACTGATAGACAAGAAGAAACCATACGATAGTATGCGACTGATAACACCACCCAACGCAACACCATATATCTGCAAATGCCTCCTGACAGCCATTATGCTCGCCGGGAGCCATTGTATGGCATCATCACAGACCGTCAGTGAGGACTCTCTGTACGCCATAAGCCAGGTGACCGTCGTCGGAAGCAAGGGGCGCGACATCATCCCCAGCCAGCGACTGTCAGGCGAGCAGCTGCAAAGGCTCAACACTGTCAGCGTGGCCGACGCCCTCAGATTCTTCAGCGGAATGCAGGTGAAGGACTATGGAGGCGTGGGAGGCATAAAGACTGTCAATATACGCTCCATGGGATCACAGCACCTCGGCATATACTACGACGGCGTGGAGCTCGGCAACGCCCAGAACGGACAGGTCGACCTCGGGCAGTTCTCTATGGACAACGTTGAGGAGATAAGCGTATATAACGGGCAGAAAAGCGCTATTTTCCAGACTGCAAGTGACTTCGGCAACGCCGGCTCGGTATATATCCGCACACGCCAGCCACGGTTCACGGCTGACGAGCGGACACACCTGAAAGCCAAGGCGAAATACGGCAGCAGCGACATGGTGCGCATAAACACACTCCTCGAGCAGCGGCTCACAGAGCGTGTCACAGCGTCGGTAAGTCTCGGAGGACTACTCTCGAGCGGCAAGTACAAGTTCCGCTACCGCCGCATGAACTATGATGGCAGCGTCGCCTATGACACGACAGCGGTCAGGCAGAATGGTGATGTGAGGGACTTCCGTGCCGAGGCAAACCTCTACGGCACCCTCGCGGCAGGCTCGTGGGGAGCAAAGGCATACACATACCACAGCAAACGTGGCATACCGGGAGCTATCGTGAACAATGTGTGGCGCAGACATGAGGAGCAATGGGACCACAACACTTTCGTGCAAGGATGGTGGCAGAAGAATGTCACGCCAGGATACAGCGCGCGCATACTCGCCAAGTATGCATACTATGCCACACGCTACGTCAACAATGACACCACGACGCTCATGGTAGACAACAGATACCGGCAGCAGGAAGCATACCTCTCGACATCGCACATGGTGGAGATACTGCCCGGATGGAATGTCTCCGCATGCTATGACTTCCGCTGGAGCCACCTGTGGTCAGATATGGAACGCTGCCCCTTCCCGACAAGATACCATAACCTCTTCTCGCTCGCGACAGTGGCCGAGTACGGGCGGCTGAGGATGCAGGGAAGCATTCTGGCTAACGTTGTCAGCGACAGGCTGACCGGCACAGAGTCTCCGTCGGCACTCGTCAGATGGACCCCCGCGCTCTTCCTCAGCCTCTATCCCTTCGAGACACGCTGCCTCTCGCTGAGAGCCTTCGCCAAGAGGAGTTTCCGCATGCCTACATTCAACGACCTCTATTATGCCGACATGGGCAACTCAAGACTGCGCCCGGAGACAGCGTCACAATACGATGTCGGACTGCTATATGAGAGACACTGGCGCGACAACATCCTCAGCGACCTCCGCATTCAGACCGACGGATATTTCAATGCTGTGACAGACAAAATCATAGCATACCCAAAGGGACAGCAGTTCAGATGGACAATGATGAATCTCGGACGGGTACACATAACCGGACTCGATGTCTCGGCCGACGCAACCATGAGGCCATGGCGTGACGTGCAGCTGACTGTGCGCCTCCAATACACATACCAGGACGCACGCGATGTAACAGACAAGACAACATCCTACTACCAGGACCAGATACCATACATACCATATAACTCCGGAGCGGCTATGATGGGAGTGGCATGGAGAGGATGGACCGTGAACTACTCGTTCATATACACCGGATTCAGATACTCACAGCAGGAGAATATCCTCTATAACAAGGTGCAGCCATGGTATACCTCCGACCTCAATATCATGCGCGAGATGAGGCTCGGGAAGACACGCCTCAGGATGACACTCGAGGTGAACAACCTCTTCTCGCAAGACTATGATGTCATCCTTAACTATCCCATGCCCAAGCGCAACTACGCCCTCTCGCTCGATGTGGAGATATGACCACCCCTCCCTGCAAATAGACATGGGCAGAGCAGTATGCACGGCATTCCATGTATGGATTCATCCCTCACTGCTCCGCATGACGCTGCAAGGACCATCCCGCCGTCGCAGCCCGGCAATATATGAGATACCTAAATGAGACACATAAACAACAGACTCACTATTCCACTCCTGATTATCCTCGCCGCGACGCTCCCAGCCTGCCGTGGCGATGAGTTTGTCGTACCCGTCGAGGACAGCGTCATCCCTGGCGGCTCTGCCGATAACAGCCTCTCTGGCATGTACATAGTATGCGAGGGGAACATGGGCTCGAACAAGTGCACCATTGACTATCTCGACCTCTCGGCAGATGATGGCGAGGTGCACTACCAGCGCAATATCTTCGCCGCACGTAATCCCTCGACAGTAAAGGAGCTGGGCGATGTCGGCAACGACATACAGGTCTACGGGGCGAGACTGTGGATTGTGGTCAACTGCTCGAACAAGGTCGAGGTGTGTACCGCCGACTCATGCCGCCGCATAGGCCATGTTGATATCCCCAACTGCCGCTATGTCACATTCGACGGAGGCTACGCCTATGTCTCCTCCTATGTGGGGCCTGTGGCAATGGACACTGACGCACGCCGTGGAAGAGTATACAAGGTGGACACCCTGACACTGCAGAAAGTCGACTCGGTCACTGTCGGTTACCAGCCAGAGGAGATGGCCGTGGTGGCAGGGAAACTGTATGTGGCCAACTCAGGTGGGTACAGGGCGCCTTACTACGACAACACCATATCTGTCGTCGACTTGAAGACAATGAGGGAAGAGAGACAGATTCCTGTGGCCATAAACCTCCACCGCCTGCGCTCCGACCGCTATGGACAGCTGTGGGTGACATCGCGTGGAGACAACGCGACGCTACCACCGTCGCTCTACTGGCTCTCACCGGGAGATGACGGAGAGATGTCTGTCGGCGGGAAAGTGGATGTGCAGGCCACAGAGATGGCCATCGTCGGAGACACATTATATTATATAGGCACAACAGACGCCGCTGTAAAGGGAGGCAAGAGTGTCGATATGGGGCTCGTGGATATCGTAGCGCATAAGACAATCAGCACAACACTGTTCGGCGCAAAGGAGGTAGGGGAGATGACCATGCCCTACGGGATAGCTGTCAACCCATATACAAAAGACTTCTATCTCATGGACGCGAAGAACTATGTGTCGAGCGGACAGCTGCTCCATTTCTCGCCTGAGGGACGCTTCCTCTGGAAGACATGGACTGGCGATATACCCTCGCGGGCGGCATTCGTCAGAGACGGGGCGGCTCTCGACACAACAGAGGAGATTCCGCCAGCAGGGAACATGAGCCGCTATATCGCCGCCGTCGACGAGTATGTACCCGCTCCGGGACAGTTCGTGAATGTCATTCCGCTGTATGAGGATGGCGACGACAACGAGGCGATGGTCAGGAAATGCACCGATGCCATAGCACGCAACAAAGGCGGAATGGTAAGCCTCGGGGCATGGGGAGGATATATAACATTCCATTTCGACCATCCTGTCGAGAACGTCGAGGGAGAGTATGACCTGTACATAAAGGGCAACACGTTCAACGCCCCAGGCAAGACAGGGGAGGGAAGCCCAGAGCCCGGCATAGTCATGGTGAGCCAGGACACTAACGGAAACGGCATCCCCGACGATGAATGGTATGAGCTGGCAGGCTCGGCTGATATCGACAGCATAGGCAAGGTGATGTATGACTACGAGATGACATACCGCTACAACCCGTTGAAGCCTGTGGCATGGACTGACAACCGCGGAGCATCGGGGACAGTCAACCGTGTCGGCTCGCACCAGCAGGAATACTTCCCGCTATGGCTGACAGGAGGGCGGGATGACGCTACGCTGACATTCAGAGGGACACGTCTGCCAGACAATGCCACTGACATATCTGGCAACGGGACATACTGGAGGCTGACATCATTAAGATTCGGATATGCCGACAACCAGCCTAACACCATCGACGGCGAACGCAACCCGTTATGCTGCTTCGATATAGGATGGGCTGTCGACAGGGAGAGACGTCCCGTCAGACTGTCACACGTCGACTTCGTGCGCGTCTACAGCGCCATGAACCAGCAGTGCGGATGGCTCGGAGAGACAAGCACAGAGATATGTGGAGCAGAGGATTTGCATATCGCTGAATAGGAGAAAACAAATGGGATAAAAGAGATTTTTGAGGCTCGCTGATACTCTTTGTGGTATTGGCGAGCCTCATTATTTCTACTGTGATGGATGCTGTTGTGATAGTGCGTGTGATAATGCAAACGGTTGATAATCAGGGGGTATGTAAGAGGGTGGAGGGGTTCTTTGTGTTATGCTGATAAGCGATGGTAGAGGGAAAATCCCCTATGTTTTAGGTATTCTCCCCTTCCGAATAGGATAAACACTTTTGGAATGGAAGATAAATGTCGTAACTTTGCATCAGAAAATCAGAGACGTCCACCGCTCTTCGAGCGACTCAGACTATTTTCTTTCTGCGAGGAAGCATCAGAAAATCAGAGACGTCCACCGCTCTTCGAGCGACTCAGACTATTTCCTCTCTGTAAGAAACTCTCTGGTAAAAGAACAGAACAGTATTAACCCTATAAACAGACACGATTATGAAACGGATTATTATCGCAACAATCTTCATGGCAATGGCAATCTCTGGATTCGCAAAGACAACAGTCCATGACAATGGCAGAGCTGTCACAGTGAGAGTTACCACACCACGCGGCGACATATACTACCACAAAGACCGTGTCGCACCTCTACCTCCACGTGTCGCACCAAACCGTTGCGGAACACGCCACCACGACTGCTGCCGCCACCACGACTGCTGCCGTCACGACAGATATGTAAGACATGACCATCGCTTCAACCGCCACGGCGTATGCGTGAAATGCAGAATGACACCTAAGGAGATACGCAGAATGGAGCGCAGAATAGAGCGCAGAATGCATAACCACAGATGACGGACAAGGCAAGACGCCATGGACAGAGACAAACAGAAACATCATTAACCCTATAAACATATCAAGATTATGAAACGCATATTCATCAACACCCTGATACTTACAATATCCATCAGCTGCTTCGGCATGACTCCTGATCGTAATAACGACAAGACAGTGAAACGCACTGTAGTGACCACAAAGACAACTACAAGCAAGAACACCCACTTCGGACGAAAGCCGACAACGACGGTGACCAAGACCGTTGTCACACGTCCCGGCAACACAGTCGGATGCGAGACATGCTGCAAGAACAACAAGAAGTCATGCACTAACTGCAAAATATGTAATAAGTGCTCAAAGAAGTACACACGCCACGACCACAAGTATAACAAAAAAGGCGTATGCAAGAAGTGCGGACTGACACGCAGAGAGATACGGCGCATAGAGACACATCGCACATATAGAGGCTGAGCCCCCTGCTCATATCTCATATAGGTAACCCATAAAGGTAAAAAGATTGGTTTATATGCCTGACGTGAAAGCCTCCCGTTCGGGGGACTGGCACGTTAAGGCCAGGAAAGATTATCATAAGGTTTTTAGGTTTTTAGTTGAATATTCTGAGGCTCCATCTCCCAGCCTGTGACAGGTAGGAGGATGGAGCCCTCTATTTGCATCTGCGCCTCTGTGGGGATATGCTTGCTGCCACATGGTGTGTCGTTTGCTGACTGTATGCCGACTTTTGTGCTGACTGTGTGCTGACCGTTTGCCGACTTTTGTGCTGAATGTGTACTGACAGTATGCCGACAGTATGCCGACTTGCGTGGCATATCTTGCAGTCTCGGCCTCTCTTATGGGTATTGTCATGTTACCCGAAAGATGCAGGGGAGAATGGCAGTGGCAAGCCCAGACGGCCATGATGGTATATGATAAAGGCAGGCTCAGGGGGTGTTGTCCCTCGTGAGCCTGCCTCATGTGTGATATGTGTCTTATGTTATAAGTCTATGATTAGTTCTCAAAGAGCTTGTTGAACTCGTCGAGAGAGATAGTCTTCTCGTCAAGCTTCACTGTTTTCTTCAGCGCCTCTGTGAGCTTGATGTCCACAGCACGCTCCACGAGGTTATTGACGGTCTCCTGCTTCTTGAGCATATCGTCGGCATACTTGTCGAGATACTCGTCAGGCACATTTGACATGCCATACTGTGCGAACTGCATCCTCGCCATCTCCTTTGCGGCAGCCTTGATGTCCTTGTCCTCAACCTTCACGCCAGCAGCCTCGCTGAGCTTGTTCTTCAGGAGAGACCATGTGAGCTCCTTGATGCTTGCATCATAATGTTTGTCGACATACTCCTGACCCTTGTCGGTGTTGTTCGCGAGCATGATCTTCTTCATGAGGTCGTCAGCGTATCTCACCTCTCCAGCCTTCTCCTCAGCAGCCTTGCGGATATCCTGCAGGAAACGGAAGTCAGAGTTTGATGCGAACTGAGCCTTTATGTCGGTCGCGATGCGTGCGCGGAAAGCTGCCTCGTCAGCGATTTCCTCACCAGGGTAAGCCTGCTCGAAGAGCTCTGCGTCGACAGCGTGTGGCTGGTAACGGCTTATCTCTGTCACCTGATAGCTGAAGTCGCCAGTGTACATGAACACCTGCTCCTTCTCGACCTTGAGGAATGATGCGAGCTCTGCGTCGCTCTCATAAGCCTTGCGTGGGTTGAAAGTGATGATGTCGCCGAGCTTCACATTCTCAAACTTCTTCTTCTCATCCTCGTCCTTGATGTACTTAGGCATCACGATAGACTCAGAGAGTGTTATGCCACCCTCAAGAGTGTTGCCCTCGATGTCAAGCTGACGGAGGTCGCCCTTGAGCATGTCGTTGTCCTGATACTCGTCCACTTTCTCGTATGAGCCTGAGCGGCCGGCATACATCTTCACCTGCTCATCGATGATCTTGTCGTCAATGTTTATAATGTAGTATGGGATGGTGTCGTCTGCCCCGATTGTGACATTGAGCTCAGGAGCAAGCGCGATGTCGAACATGAATGTGTAGGGAGCTGGCTTCTCGATGTCGATTGGCTCCTGCTCGGCTGATGGCATTGGCTCGCCAAGCATGTCTATCTTCTCCTCGCGGATATAGTCGTAGAGCTTGTTGCCTACAAGCTTGTTAAGGGTATCAACGAGCACCTGAGGGCCTATCTGCCTCTTTATCATGCTCATAGGAGCCATGCCCTTGCGGAATCCTGGCACGTTGGCGTTTTTACGATAGCTCTTCAGGGCCTTCTCGTAGTCCTGATTGTAGTCAGCCTCCTCCACGACAATAGTGAGCTTGCCGCTAACCTTGGCTGAGTTGTCAAATGAGATATTCATTACGTTTTGCTTTTGTTATTTATATTTTTATGGATTCTGTATACAATCTGTATGCTCTATATGCACACAATTAGGCTGCAAAGTTACTAAAAATCACGCGAATAATTGTTCTGTCTTTCCATTCTTAAACCTTATTTAACTATTAATTTCCACTATCTCTGTACGTTAGTCGTAAATAATTAGTAATTTTGCATCAGAAAATCAGAGACGTCCACCGCTCTTCGAGCGACTCAGACTATTTCCTTTCTGCGAGGAAGCATCAGGAAATCAGAGACGTCCACCGCTCTTCGAGCGACTCAGACTATTTCCTTTCTGCGAGGAAGCATCAGAAAATCAGAGACGTCCACCGCTCCTCAATCGACTCAGACTATTTTCTTTCTGCGAGGATGTAGTCGTGGAGACAAGGTTACGCCAATCCTGTTCTCGTGCATGTTATATGCATATGGAGAAGATGCAGGCAGAATGAGAAATGAGGGACGTGCCCCCCCCCATTGTATCATTCATGCTTACGGTGTGGATGACGATAACCAAGAAAAAAGTAATATAGAGAAAGATGATAATACATAGATTCCTGACGGTCTTCGGCCGTTACAGCATCCTCATGGGACGAGTCTTCTCGCGTCCCGAACGTCTTAGGGTATATCTCAAGCAATACGTCAAGGAGATGTCCTCGCTCGGTGTTGACTCCATTGGCATAGTCCTCCTTATCTCCTTCTTCATCGGTGCTGTCATATGCATACAGATGAAGCTTAACATCCAGTCGCCGTGGATGCCACGCTGGGTCTCGGGATACACGACACGAGAGATTATGCTGCTCGAGTTCTCAAGCTCCATAATGTGTCTTATACTTGCAGGAAAGGTCGGCTCGAACATCGCCTCTGAGCTTGGCACAATGCGTGTGACACAGCAGATAGACGCTCTCGATATCATGGGAATTAACTCAGCGTCGTACCTCATACTGCCAAAGATACTGGGTATGCTGACACTCATGCCTGCACTTGTCATCTTCGCCAATGGAATGGGATTCGTGGGAGCCTACTCAACAGCATACATAGGCCATATCCTGCCACCGGATGATCTTACCTTGGGGCTCCAACACTCGTTCAACTCATGGTTCGTATGGATGTCAATAATAAAGAGTGAGGTGTTCGCATTCATCATAACGAGTGTGGCCTCATACTGTGGATATAGCGTTGAGGGTGGCTCTGTTGAGGTCGGCAAGGCATCTACGACGGCTGTCGTGGCATCGTCGGTGCTGATACTGTTCTCTGATGTCTTTCTCACGAATCTGCTCAGCTGACCATAAACACCCTTCCATCCAGACCACGCCCCATCCAGACAAATATGATACAGATAAAGAATCTACATAAATCCTTCGGAGACAAGGAGGTCCTCAAAGGCATAGATGCCACATTCGCCAACGGCAGGACAAACCTCATCATAGGCCAGTCAGGCTCAGGCAAGACGGTGTTGATGAAGAATCTCGTAGGGCTCCTTACACCCACATCCGGCCAAGTTCTATATGACGGACGTGACTTTGTGTCTATGTCCAAAAGCGAACGTATAGCCATGAGACGCGAGATGGGCATGATCTTCCAGTCTGCCGCACTCTTCGACTCTCTCACAGTGCTTGAGAATGTCATGTTCCCCCTCGATATGTTCTCGTCGATGACCTACCGCGACCGTGTAAAGCGAGCGCAGGCATGTCTCGACCGTGTCAATCTGCTGGAGGCGCAGGCAAAGTATCCCGGCGAGATATCCGGTGGTATGCAGAAGCGTGTGGCGATAGCAAGAGCCATAGTCCTCAACCCTAAATATCTCTTCTGTGACGAGCCAAACTCAGGACTCGACCCTAAGACATCGCTTGTGATAGACGATCTGCTCCATGGAATCACCGAGGAGTATGACATGACAACAATAATAAACACCCACGACATGAACTCCGTCATGGGAATAGGTGACAGCATCATCTTCATCTATGAGGGCAACAAGGAGTGGGAAGGAGACAAGACGATGGTAATGTCGTCAACAAACGAGAAACTAAATGACCTCGTCTTCGCCTCAGAGCTCTTCAAGAAGGTCAAGGCTGCAGGCATAAGCGGCAATAAAGCATAGGCTAAGAACAGCCCATGGCAGCATCATGGCAGGCTAACAGACAAAGCTGCAGGTTGCTCCAATGACCCGACATGCCCCGCGCCATGGGCCATGCCAAATGCTACATGAATGCAAGAAACAGAAACATACAATGATAAACAAGTTAGCAGGTGAGCATGAATGTTGACTTCGTCTTCGTTTTCTCCGCTCGGCATAGCAAGCAGGCTTTCTCTGCTCTCGCTTATCGAAAACGTTGACTTCGTCTTCGTTTTCTCCGCTCGGCATAGCAAGCAGGCTTTCTCTGCTCTCGCTTATCGAAAACGTTTATATGAGCATGAATGCTTATATAATCATCGTATTGCCTGCTTGACAGTTAACCAGAACATACAGCTATGAATAATTTCGTATTCTACAGTCCCACGGAGTTTGTCTTCGGCAAGGACACAGAGAGCCAGGTGGGCGCTCTCTCCAAGCGTTACGGCGCACACAACGTGCTCGTCGTTTACGGAGGCCAGTCGGCTAAGAAATCTGGGCTGCTCGACAGGGTAGTCTCAGCGTTGGAGTCAGAAGGGCTTAAGGTTGTCTTGCTGGGAGGTGTAAGGCCAAACCCTACCGACCCAAAAGTATATGAGGGCATCGAGATAGCCCGTAAGGAAAACATCGACTTCGTGCTTGCTGTCGGTGGTGGCTCTGTCATTGACACAGCCAAGTCGATATGTGCCGGTGTGCCATACGACGGTGATTTCTGGGATTTCTATATCGGGAAGGCAAAGCCAGTGGCAGCCCTGCCTGTGGGAACGGTGCTGACAATACCCGCAGCAGGGTCTGAGGGCTCTGGCAATGCTGTCATAACACGTGAGGCGACAAAGCAGAAACTCGGCATGAAGCAGCCTATGCTGCTCAGACCGAAATTCTCGATAATGAACCCCGAGCTGACATTCACACTGCCCGCATGGCAGACAGCGTCGGGAATTGCAGATATGATAGCGCACATCCTGGAGAGATACCTCTCCAATACAGACGACGTTATGATAGGTGACAGACTCGCTGAGGGAGCCATACTTGCCATCATTGACGCGGCAGGACGTGTCATGAGGAACCCGGAGGACTATGGAGCAAGGGCAAATATCATGTGGAGCGGCATGATAGCACATAACGACACTTGCTCGGCAGGCAGGGAGGAAGACTGGTCGACACATGCCATAGAGCACGAGCTTTCAGCGCTTTACGATGTCACACACGGAGCGGGGCTTGCTGTGATGTTCCCCGCATACCTGACTTATATGGCAAAACATCACCCAGACAAGGTCGCACAGCTCGCCATGAGAGTGTTCGGGGTCAAGGCCTCGACAGAGGATGTGCGCTTCATGAGCGATGAGGAGAAAGAACGTGTCGCACTTGATGGCATCTCGCGTCTGCGCAGTTTCTTCCGCTACACACTGAATCTTCCTGTCACGCTGCCTGCCCTTGGCATAGAGAATCCTGACTTTGACACTCTCGTGAAGAGACTGCATGAGAATAAGGGACAGACTTTCGGTTCGTATTATAAGCTCACACCAGATGTGACACGTGAGATATACCATATAGCGATGGGTTAACCCCATTATCGCAGTAGGCCATGAGTGTGCTGCAGATTGTCTGCTTTCCGCCATTCGGTGTGCCTGATGACACTATTCCATCTGCTCTGCGGGATGGTCATCCAGAATGCTTCTTCTGGTTGGCCATCCCGCTTCTATTTTGTCCACGGGGTAGGGCAGGAGAATGTCGTTCTTGCTTTTCTGTCCCCATTATTGCACCAATAAATGATATTATATGTTAATTACGGGGGCATACAATGTATATGTTAGCCAATATATGTTAATTATAGACTACCTTGTAATGCAATGTACCAAATAATGCATACCTTTGTGCCGTAAACGTTTCCGTTAAGCCATATGAGCAGAGACTGAGCTTGCTCAGACTATGCCATGGCGAGGGAACGAAGGCAAAGCCAGCGTTTCCGATAAGCCAGATGAGCAGAGACCAACCGATAGAGCAGCGAGAGGAGAGCCGAACTTGCTCGAGCTATCCCGAAATATCGTGCAAACGAGAGCAGAGACAAGCTTGCTTGGCTATGCCGAGTGTAGCCGATATTCAACGAAGTTAATCGTGACAGAGGAAGGCGAAGCCAAGCTTGCTTGGGATATACCATAGCGAGGAAACGAAGGATGAAAATCCAACATATATAAAACATCAATACAATGGCAAATGTAGACAACACAAAATCGCAGATGCGTAAGGGCATGCTTGAGTATTGTATCATGCTGCTCCTCCATCATCAGCCGTCATATGCCAATGACATTATCGGGCGGCTGAAGGAGGCGGAGATGATTGTTGTGGAGGGTACCCTGTACCCCCTGCTCAACAGACTCAAGAAGGACGGCCTTCTGAAGTATGAATGGCAGGAGAGCACACAGGGACCACCACGCAAATACTACGCACTGACAGAAGAGGGAGAGGAGGCTCTCGTGCAACTCGACAGCAGCTGGAGTGAGATAGCCACCACAGTGACAATATTAAGAAACAACTTCCCGGCTCTGCCCGGCAACACACAGACATAACCTGACTGCGAGTCACGGGCCGGTGTGGTGGCAGCAGCGATGTCTCTGCCAGTGGCAGCCCCCGGCAGAGACAGTAGAATAACTGACCAGAATAAAACAATACTACAATGAAAAAGAATATTCAGATAAACATCTTCGGAACAATTTATGCCATTGACGAAGATGCATACCAGCTCCTCAATAATTATTTGGAAGGTATGAAACAATACTTCTGCAGACAAGAAGGTGGCGACGAGATAGCTGATGATATAGAACACCGTGTGGCAGAGCTGCTCTGGCAATATAAGGAGCAGGGCATGGAGGCCGTGAACATACAGACGGTGAAGGAGATAATCAACCAGATAGGCAACCCTGCGGACATTGACGAGGGGAACCATAGCCAAGCGGAGGAATACGCTGAGGCAGAGGAGTGTGAAAGCAGCGGGGACAATTCAGAAAGGGAGATGCCGCTCATAGACCGGATAAAGAGGCATATCAGCCAGCACCGCCTGTACCGTAACACGAATGAAAAGGTATTGGGTGGTGTCTGTTCCGGTCTCGCTGAGTATGCCGGTGTTGGCGATGTTGTGATATGGCGACTGGCATTCGTCCTGCTTGCATTCTTCAACATGACGCTCACTTGGGCATTCATGGGCGATGTGCTCCACTGTATAATTCCTGTGCTGTACATTGTGATGTGGATAGTAGTGCCTGAGGCGAAGACACCGGAGGACAAGCTGCGCATGAAAGGACGTGAAGTGACACCTGAGAATCTCAGCGAGCAGATTGTCAACGACTCACAGACAACGTCCGAGCCAGTGTCGTGCCAGTCATCGTCAGGTGGTGGTGGATGCCTGAGATTCATCCTTGCCGCTGTCCTTGTGCTGCTCCTTTTCCCTCTAATCGTGTCTCTCCTTGCCCTTATATTCGGCATTGTGGTGAGTTTGGTGGCAGGTATGGGAGCGTCGGCAGCTGTCATGAGCGTGTTGCCGTTTTGGGCATCCCCAGTTTTATCATCGTCCACACCAATACTGCTGACATGTCTCATGGCAGGTATTATCGTGGTGGCCTTGCCAATATACATCATCATACGCTTTATACGCAATGAACAGCGCCCACTGTCAACCAGTGCGATATTCTTCATACTGCTGACATGGGTGGTAGCCCTCGCTGTGGCCATAGCGGCAGGCATATCGTCAGTGGCAACGATAGACGTGAAGCTCGACGAGATTAGGGACAAGGAGAACACACGCAACGGCATAACCCTCGAGTCGTCATGGATGTGGAACGAGCTGGACGCCATGGGATGGTCGCTCAAGAGGATGGCGAATATCCAGAACTACATCATATGTCAAGAGTCTGGCATAAAAGGCATGGACGGCAGTGTACTGTCTTTCAGACGTGAGGACGCTACGAAGCCGATGGATGTACGCCTTGAGCGTAAGGAGTTCCTTGAGGAGGGAGACTATGTGATAGAGGTTATAGCGTCGGCTAAGGGCCGTGGGCTTAATGTCAAGGTGGAAGAGGAAGGCAACCCCCAGGCTGTCGGCTCTGTCGCGATTAATGAAGGCGGGAAGAAGCTGGGCGACATACCATTCAGCGAGGCAGGCAAGATACTCGCAATAGCAGAGCCTGACAGCGCAGAATGGGATAATCTGCAGAGGCAATGCGACGGACATCTCGCCTATTACACGTCAGCTCCTTTCCATGTGAAGGGTGGTAATGCCACGACCATCATAGAGATTCAGAACGCATACATGAATAAGGCATCAGTCAGACACATCGTCCTGCACAAGGTTAAGTAAGCTGAAAGGGCGAGTGTTCCTATCCCTGTATGATGTTCAGTATACCACCATCATGAAGCTGTCTTGCCAGCTTTAGGTGGGTGATGAAACGTCTACTTTTTTACAAACTAAATAACTACACTACAATGAAGAAAAACCTGAAGATTATGGCATGCATCATGGCAGTATCATTGCTGTCTTCATCGTGCATCGGCTCGTTCTGCATGTTCAACAAGCTCGCGTCTTGGAATAAGAGCGCCACAAAATCGAAGTTCCTTAATGAGCTTCTCTACATCGTCATATCTCCAGCTTATGCGGTCTCATTGGTTTGCCGACGTGCTTGTCCTGAACACTATCGAGTTCTGGACCGATGACAATCCGTCGGCCAGCAACATAGGCAAGACCCAGGAGGTGATGGGAAGTGACGGGAGGCTTTATGCTGTGAAGACTCTCAAGAACGGCTATGAGATAACAAACCCAGAAGGCGAGAAGATGACTCTGACATACAACAAGAAGACGAAGACGTGGTCAGAGAGTGATAACGGAATGACGCGTGAGCTGTTCCGCTTCAATGCCGACGGTACAATCCAGGCTTTCCTCCCTAACGGTGAGGATGTCAAAGTCACACAGGATGAGGCCGGGCTCTATGAGCTGCGTATGGCCGTTTATGGAGTGACATCATGGGCTATGAGATAAGCCGCGCTGAAGGATTTGCTAAATAATATGGAGGGGGAGACAGACATTAACCTCTTCCAGTGATTACCATTCCCCTGCCACTATGCTTCAAAGCGAAGCCATGGTGGCAGGGGAATACTGTCTGTGGGTGTGTATCCGTTTACGGCATGCGATTCTGGGGCTTGGCATACGTGGCTCCATGCATGCCACACACAGATGCCAGGGACGGTGTCATGACAACCAGCCCGGAGCGTATGGCAAGCTGGGGGAAATACTGGAAATACCGCTGTCATGTGAACGTGCCGCATCCCATCCTACAGTGTACCGGACAGCATTATATGCAAAAAAACATAGTTTATATTTTGGCTGTTCGGTATATTCTTCGTAACTTTGCATCCGAAAGTGGTATCTTTCACCTCCAGCTTGATACGGGAGAGTGAGGATTTAATAGGGAATCAGGTGAGAGTCCTGGACAGTCCCGCTGCTGTAACCTCTATTATCTTTTGTCACATGACAGCCACTGGTATCGTCGTCATCTTGATGATACCGGGAAGGTGTTGACAGAAAGAGGAAGTCAGAAGACCTGCCACTGATACCGTTCCTGCATACCAGCGCTCGTGGGTTAGGCTGTATGGAGGCAAAGATTATTCATGTTGTCAATCCCGTTGCCGCTATGTCTTCTCCATGTGGACAGCGATGTATGCGTGTAGTGTGATGGGCTATATCCCGCCACACATATCCATGCGCTCGCTACAGGCAGACTGTGTGTGGTGTGGGGATTCCTTAAGAGTGACAATCCCATCGCGTACGGTTTCCCTGCCACGTGGATGGTAAACCATGACTCATAATAACATCAAAACATAATACAAGACAAACAATGAAACTTAGAAACTTACTTGTCATCGCCCTTGTGGCGACAGCTTTCGCATCATGTAAGGACGACGATCCGATGCCAGAAATCAACGTTGTGACATTCGAGGAGAGCTATTGGTCATCACTCATAGACAGCCCGCAGTATATGGGCCCGCTGCTCTATGGCGACGGCACATATAACTGGGAGGACGCGAATACAACCCTCTCGTCGAAGTTCACTGACGCATGGGGCGACGGTATGTTCTGGGGTGGAGGTGTAGCGATATCCAACTACATCGACGCAGACCTCTCACACAATAGCTATGAGTACCAGCTTGCTGTGCCAGAGAGCAATGGTTCACGCACGTTCGCTGTAGCCAACTCTACGAGCTACATTTATTTCAAGGATAATGTAGCAAGGCTCATAAAGTCCATTGACTATGCTCCTACCACTTATCTTCTTGGCACAGAGAAGAATGGCAACGGCTATGCCCGTGCCCTCACAGCCAGTGGCGACTATATGAAAGTCATACTGACAGGATATGTCGGCGAGACAGCGACAACCAAGGCAGAGCTTTATCTGACACAGAATGGTGTCATACAGGAGGGCTGGCGCACAGTGTCGCTTGAGAGTCTCGGCTATGTGACAAAGGTTGAGTTCACCTTTGAGGGCAGCGATACAGGCGATTACGGGCTCAATACTCCAGCCTATTTCGCCTTTGACAATGTCTCTGTCCAGGAGCCATTCTGATGATGGCTGTTCGGGGCGCCACGTCATATTGTGTGTTTTGCCCCATGTTTAGTTTGAGTTGTAATAGGGCAGGGATGCTGCCCACGACTTTAGTATAGATGTTTTATATTCAAGGAATCTGCCCACATATCGTGTGAGCAGGACAAAGATGAAGCCTTCTGGTTGTCGCGAGACAGTCGGGAGGCTTCATCTTTTTCATGCCATTAGGGTACACGTTACCATAGTCAACGATTCATTCACACCATCTTGTAGCTATTATGTGATGTCCATTTATTGGCTCGTTACCATAGTCAGCGATTCATACTGTAAGTTTGCTCTGCCGTGTTTATAGAGAATGTTCACCGGACTGTAATAATTGCGATGATGCCTGTCCAGGAGGCAGCCCGCCCGTTTCCATGATGCCTGAGGCTGTTCTCCCTCTCTCTCTGTCTGGCCACGCCTGCCTCCACTCTTCCGCTTGTCATGCCGCTGTCAGCTTATGGCTGTGTGCGGGCTGGGCTCGTTTCTCTGTCTCTCAGCCATGATGTCTCCCTCTCCCGTGTGCCACCAGTAAGCCCTGCCGCCATCCTTGTCACAAGGTTGCAGCAGGGCCGTCTGTATAATACACATGAAAAATTCAGTGGCGGTTAAGCTGAAGAGTCAGTCTTCTGCATCACGGCGTACGCTGTCGTTGACATCCGTAATGCCGGGATATTAGTTTTCCTGAGCATGGGAGATGATTCCCATAACATGAAGAGCTACGATGACGTGACATAACCGTCGCGGTAGCTTCCGCCGATAGTATTAGTTATCTTCTGTATATCCAGTCTTTAGGTATCCTGAGACTTTGTAGTACATGTCTGGGCCATAGTCGTCAGCATACTTCACATAGAAGCAGATAGAGTCAGTCTTCATTCCTGAGCCAGGAGCAGTGGCAGCCTTCTTGAGAATCTTGCCTCCGATGACGACAGGCTTGCCGTCGTTGTCGTATGTGCTGCTTATGGTGGCAGGATTGATGGCCAGTGTCTGGTATGGCTCCTGCTTGATGCTTCCGGCAGAGAATGTCATGTTGTCGGCATCGACACTGATGCGTATTGTCTCATCCCAGAAACCGTCTTTCAGAATCATCTCGTTTGTGTTGTCGGCAGCTGTGTTCGCGGTGAGGAATTCTACCGAGCCTGCTTCGAACTCGTCAAGCCACAAGCCCTGTTGTGTGTATATGTCGAAGTCTTTCTCGTCGACGATGCCGTCGCCGTTGGCGTCAGCGTTGTAGTTTCCATAGGGGTCGCCCAATGCGCTGTTTATGAAAGCTGGGTCGTAGCCTTTCTCTCCGTTGTAGTAATACATTGTGAACCAGGGGTCGTTTGACTCTACCGAGCAGACCCATGTTCCGCACATGTCCTTCAGCTTCACGCTCTCTACCTCGTAGTCACCTCCGAAGTCGCCGTCCTTACAACCTGTCATGCTGAATGCGGTGAGAATTATTGCGACGGCCGATATAATGTTCTTCTTCATTGTCATAAAGAGTGTTTATTTTGTTAGTGTGATGTAGAATATCATTGAGCCGGCATATGCCACCTCAAGATCTATCTCTCCTGTCGCCTCGTTATAGGCGGCGTTTATCTCGTCGGCGCTGTCGCCCCATCCTGCCACATCAGCTGTGAGAGCTGTTATGGTGTTGTCGTTGTTGAGGGCGAAGTATCCTGTCATGGCGTAGTCAGAGCCATATCCGGCACGCTGGTCGTAGTATCCTCCCATATAGTCGCTGATGTGGTAGAGTCCTGGAGCGATGTACTCGACATCCACAGCACAGTCAGCGAAAGCCGCCTTTGCGCCTGATGAGATCCAGTAACGGTATGAGCCGCCCTTCACGACGTATGTCCCGCCGATGTTGCGGTCAACGGATGTGGGGTCGTAGACAACTACAGTACGTGTTATAGAGCTCTCGAATCCGTCTACATTCTTGGCTGAGTATGTCAGGTGGTATACTCCAAGCTGTGATGAGTCGACTGTTCCTGATGTTACGACGCTTGCCGTAATATCGTTCTCTCCCTCCATGCAGATGCATCCTGGGTCGGTGAATGGTGTTCCGACAGCTACTGTCGTGACATTGTTGGCGTCTGCTCCCTTGAGCTCGAAGGTAGCGTAGTGGGTTACACGTACGAGTCCTTCCTCTGCTTCAGAGCACGCTGTCAGCATGACAACGGTGAGAAGCGACGCGAGAGTATATAATATTGACTTTTTCATAATTCAGGGTTCGATATTATTTGTTGTTCCAGAAAACAGGGACAGTAGGGTTCTTTGTCGCTGGGACGTTGTTGTTATACTGTGTTGAGCTTGATGCGTAGTCGAAGCGCTGGCGTAGCTGGCCTGCACCGACAGGAGCATAGACATTCTTCGGAGTGTGTATTGTGCCAGGGATGTAGGTTGATGGTACGGCGCTGAAGTTCTTCAGGTCAGAAGCGATGATTTCCTCTGCTGTCTGTCCGGAGAATGCGGGATAGCCGATGCGGCGCAGTTCACACCAAGCCTCGAAGCCCTGCATCGTTGTGGCGTAGTGTATCCACTTCTGTATGCCTATGTTCTTCATAGGGTTGTTGCTGTCGTAAGGGTATGCCTCAGATGTCACTGCTGCACTCACGTCAGCCACTCCGGCAGTGGCGAATGATGCTGCGACGGCAGCCTCATACATGCTCTTTGCCTTTGCGTTGTCGCCTGCCTTGGCATAGTACTCGGCGAGGAAGAAGTCCACCTCAGCCACTGTCATGAGGTAAGCGGGCATATCGTAGCGGTAGTTAGGCTGTGCGAGGTCGGCGGTGTTTGTGCCTGCGAGCTCAGCTGAGAGGTTTGTACCGGAGACATTGCCTACCATGCCTTTCACACCGTCATACCAGTTAGCGTAGAGACGGGAGTCGTTGACGCCCTCGGCCTTTACGGTCGCTGTGATGTTGTAGTTGAGTGTGAGGTCGCTTGTGATGGTCTTTGACTCGGTGTAGAGCGGGCTGTATGAGCCTGATGCGTTTGACCAGCACTGGTCATAAACGACATCGCTTGTGATGAAGTTGTTCTCAGCGATGAGTGCTGCCACCTTTGCCTTTGTGTCCACGACACCGCTCTCGCGCATATAGAGCTTGAGGAGGATGCTGTTTGCGAACTTAATCCACTCGGCAGCATTGCCTGTTGCGGCTGTTGTCTTGCCGAATGTCAGGTTGGCGCATACGCTGCTTGATGCTGTCGCGGCTGCCTTTGCCTCTTCCAGCTCGGCTATTATCCCGGCGTATACATCCTTGCCGTCGTCGTATTTTGGCTGTGTGTTATCGGTGAGTGCCTCTGAGTATGGAGTCTCTCCGTAGGCGTCGACAAGGAGCTGGTATGTATAGGCGCGCAGCGCTGTAGCTGCAAGGAATGTTCCCGGCTCGTTCTCGCTCTGGCGGCGTACTACCTCCAGCTGCTGCAGCACACGTGAGTAGAGCTGTGAGTAAGAGCCCTGTGTGTTTGTCGCTGTCACCTCAAACTGTGAGTACTTGAGGTAGTTTGTGCATCCGGCGTTCTGTGCGTATATCTCAGCGTTGTATCCGCCGTACATGTTGAATCCTACAGCGACTGTCGCGGCGAGGTTCATCTCGGCGGTGGGTAGGATGTTGTCGTTGCTGGCGCTGCTGATGGCGTTAGGGTTGTCGTTGATGTCGAGCGAGCATGACGCGAGCCCCATAACCGCACAACTTGCCAGTGTTATGATTGTCTTCTTCATTGTTTTCGTTTGTTTGATGTTTCTTGTTTTCCGGATTAAGACGGGGTGTGTGTCCCTGCGGTTTAGAACTTCACGTTAATGTTGAATCCAAACTTGCGGCATCCAGGGTTGCTATAGAGCTCGCCGAACTGGCCATAGAGGTCTGAGCCGTATGATGATGTGTCAGGGTCTATGTAGCAGTTGCTTGCCGGTGTCCATGTGAAGAGGTTATTGGCTACGAATGAGAGTCTCACTCCTGTCAGGTGGAGAGTGTGGAGCCATTTGGCGGGGAGGTCATATCCTACAGCGAGTGTGCGCAGCTTGATATATGTCTTGCTGACGAGGAGGTCGTTTGTGGATATGTTGCATCCGCCGTCATACCAGGTCTGGAGAGTTCCAGAGAAGGCGTCGATGATGTTGGTGTTCTCTACGTATCCGCCCTCGCCGTCGCTGACGACAGAGTTAGGCACGATGAACGCGCGGCGGTCGTTGTATATGGTGTTGATGCCGTTTCCGGTGAATCCCATGAGGTTCTTTGTGCGTGAGAACATGTGTCCGCCGTAGTGTACGTCAAACTGTGCGGAGAGTGTGAGGCCTTTCCAGCGCAGTGTTGTGCCGAAACCGCCGGTCCACTGGTTCTGTGTTGACTTGCCGAGTGATACCACATCGTTTGTGCGGATAGGCAGGCCGTCGCTTCCGCAGAGGATTTTTCCTGTTGCGGCGTCGTATGCCGGGTTGAGGCTGAGCTTGTCGTCGATGACGTCATACTTGAGGTTGTTGTTCGCGTCGACATACTGCTGCTCGTAGCCGTAGAGCTGTCCGAGAGGCTGTCCTACGACAGCTTTCATGGTCACAGCGTCGGCAGAGGTGGAGAAGCCGTTGATGGTGTATTCTCCGCCGAGCTCCTCTGGGAGCTCCTTAACCATGTTCCAGTTCTTCGAGAAGTTGGCGTTGATGTCCCACTGCCAGTCGCCTGTGCGCACTGGTGTGACGTTGAGGGCGAGCTCTATACCGTGGTTGTTCACCTTACCGAAGTTTGTCATGATATAGCTGTAGCCTGATGCAGGGTCGGCATTGAGCTGCATTATCATGTCGCTTGTGGTGCGGTCATAGTATGATGCGTCGAGAGTGACACGGTTGTTGAGGAAGTGCAGCTCGGCACCCAGCTCCCATTCTGATGTCATCTCAGGCTTGAGGGTCTGTGATCCCTTTGTCGCTGCTGTCTTGAAGGCGTTGGTGCCGTTGCCCATAGGGAAGTTTATGGCGCTTGAGTTATAAGGCGTGTTGGCGAAGCCTGACACGAATGTGTCGTTAGTGAAGTATGGGTCAGCGTCGTTACCTGTCTTACCGAATGCGGCGCGCAGTTTTCCGTAGTTCATTATTGATGGGCTGATGACATCCTTCAGTGTCTCAGTGAAGAGCCAGCTGGCTGTTATGCCGGGGTAGAAGAAGCTGTTGTTGCCCTTTGGGAGAGTTGATGACCAGTCGTTACGTCCTGTTATGTCGAGGAACAGCTGCTCTTTCCATCCCACCTGGATATCGCCGAGCAGACCGATGAGACGGCGCTTTGACTGTTTCTCAGACGGTGTGTATGATGCCGCGTTGGCAAGATCCCACCATCCGGAGGCTATTGTCAGCTTTGTGCCTGATGTTGTGAGGCGTGTGTAATAGCGCTCGTTGACGTTGAGGCCTGCTGTGATGTCGATGTCGAAGTCGCCAATCTTGCGCATGTAGTTGGCGAGGAAATCCTGGTTGAGCTCATAGCGGCGCTCGTAGCGTGCGTAGACAGAGCCGTCCTGCATGTTGTTGCCTGATGTCGAGGGGTTGTCGGCTGTAATCTTCGCCATGCCCTCCTTGATGTCATAGTCAGAATAGTCAAGGCCGAGACGGTATGTCAGGGTGAGGCCCTCAAGAGGGGTGATGTCGGCCTGCAGCTTGCCGAATATCTTCTTCTGGTTCAGCTCGCTGTAGTTGTTCTCGAGAGCCCAGTAAGGGTTGGTGATGCCGTACTCTGTGAAGTAAGCGTCTGGAGTGTTGAACGGGTTAGTGAGGTCGCGCATGTCAGCGATGCTCATGTTGCGTGGCATCTCATAGAGACCGTCAATCATTGTCACGCCCTGGTCGGTCGGGACAGAGTTTGTCTTGGCGAGCGAGAGGTTCAGGTTGGATGACAGGCGCAGCCATGGTGTGGCCTGATGGCTTCCGCGCATGCCGAATGTGTTGCGCTGGTACTTGTCCTTGTCGCTTGGGATGATGCCGTCCTCATTGACATGAGAGTAAGAGAGGTAGTATGTTGTCTTGTCTGAGTGGCCAGACATGTTGACGCTGTAGTTCTGCTGCAGGCCAGTCTCGAAGAAGTTCTTCACGTTGTCCTTCACAGCCTCAAACTTCTGCATCTGCTGTGAGTTGTCGTATATGGCACCGAAGACACGCCACTGTCCGTCCATCTCAGGGCCCCATGAGCCGTTCTCGTCGAGAGTGCGTGAGCCGTTCCATCCCTGTCCGAAGACATCCTGCATCTGAGGCAGGTTAGCCACGCGGCTCCACTGCAGACCGGCGTTTGCCTCTATCTGGAACGTTTTTGTTCCTGTCTTCGAGCCGTTCTTTGTTGTCACGAGGATGACACCGTTTGCGGCACGTGAGCCGTAGAGCGCTGTCGCTGCCGCACCCTTCAGGATTGTCATGCTCTCGATATCGTCCTGGTTGAGGTTGCTGACACCTGAGCCCATGACATTGTCGCCCATCTCGCTTTCTACGGCGTTGTTCACCATAGGAACACCGTCGACAACCCACAACGGCTCGTTGCTGCCTGTGATAGAGCTGAAGCTACGGATATTGACTGATGTGCTGCCGCCAGGGCCTGTCTGTGATGTATTCACGCTGACACCTGCCACCTTGCCCGCAAGGGCCTCAGTGACGTTAGAGACAGGTACAGCCTTGAGGTCGCCCTCCTTCAGGTTTGCCGCTGCATATCCTATTGTCTTCTGGCTTTTTGTCATGCCGAGAGCTGTCACCACAACCTCGTCGAGCATCTTCTCGTCAGTTGAAATCTGTATGAACATGCCATTCTTTGCGGCTGCCTGCTTTGTCTTCATTCCGATATATGAGAAGACAAGCGTCTCGCCTGGCTTTGCGTTGATGGTGAACTTACCGTTCACGTCGGTCACGGTGCCTTGGGTGGCACCTTTCACCTTCACACTCGCTCCGATGATGGGCTCATTGTCCGTCGCGGAGACCACTGTGCCGGTGATGGCTGTCTGTGCCCAGGCAGTTATCGTGACTACCATGCACATAAGCATCATTGTGATTTTCCTTTTCATAAAACCATTTATTATTTAGTTAGACATTATTCCCTTTTCAGTATTCGTGATGCTTTCTTTTTGGCTTGTTTGTTGCCGTTATTCATGCCATTTGTAAAGCGTGTTTGTGTCTTTTGTGAAAATTTGACTGCAAAATTAATAAAAACATGTAAATTAACATCTTTTCTTTCTTGAAAATATAAAATTAACATGTTTTCTTGATATATATCATTTCGGCGTAGTTGTTTAGATATATAAAAATAGTCAAAAAGGCATCAAAAAGCCCTTATTTGTGTCATAAAGTCTGCATATTGGTGTTTATAAGCTTCCATAAAGATAGGAAAACGGCCTTCGGGTGATATTAAAAATGGTGTGCGGTGTATTCTTAAAATTCCTCAAAAACGCCATCGACGGCTATGTCATGGAGTGTGTGAGGCGGCGTCAGGGAATGATGAGCCCGAAGAGGCGGTAAATGGCAGCGGGCGGATATCTTGCTGATGCCATCCCCGAGTGCCGTCATCGGTTCCCACGCGAGTCGCGCTTATGCTCCTCACGCATCAGCCCTTGCGCCATTCTGTCCTTTGCCATCATTGCCCCCAAACAATCAGCCTCCACCATACAGACATCCACATCCTCACCCACAGTCTCAGGTTAAGGACTGTAAGCAGTGCGGATGACACCGTCAAAGGCACTGGATGACGCGCTCATCGAGTATCTTCGATGACCTCATCCAGTACCATTGGCGACATTGACGATATGGCAGAAAAACTGTAAGCAAATACCCCTCCGCAGGTTGCAGATTGTAAGAGCGTACCGTCCGCGCTCCCGTCCATCCCTCATCGTGGCGTGGCACACCACCTCAACCTCCCCCGTCCATGCCGTCAGCACGGCGCAGCCAAAGGGCGGCATGGCGCATGCTGGACATG
>OBLI01001080.1_pt1 | contig 27724 bp, 24 predicted proteins | sample 1519701 | NCBI WGS metagenome assembly OBLI01 (sample SAMEA3663005, study PRJEB22513) | pig gut metagenome | biome: pig gut; feature: pig-associated habitat; material: faeces | place: France | collected 2012 | reverse complement strand
ATATGCCAGAACAAGACATAATATGGGATTTGATGTTATAAATAAGTTATCTAGCAATATTAATATAAAAGTAAATAAAAATAAATTTAATAGTATATATGGAAGTGGAAGTATAGGTGGAGAGAAGGTTATCCTAATAAAACCACAAACTTTTATGAACCTAAGTGGAACAGCTATAAGAGATTTTAAAAATTTTTATAAAGTAGATTCTAAAAATATCATTGTTATTTATGATGATTTAGATATTAATCCAGGAATAATTAAAATAAGGAAAAAAGGCGGACCAGGAACACATAATGGAATGAAATCTGTTGTGCATGAATTACAAACGGAAGAATTTCCAAGAATTAGAATAGGTATAGGAAATCCAGAATATAAAAATGATTTATTAAACTATATACTAACGCGAATACCAGATGAAGATTATAAAGTCTTAGAAACAGCAATATCAAATGCTGCTAACAGTATAGAATGTATAATCAAAAATGGAATTGATACAGCAATGAATAAATACAATTAATAGAGAGGACAATTAAATGAAAGAAATACTAATAAATAAAGAAGCTAAAAAGAAAGATATATTATTATTAGAAGATGGGGAATTAAAAGAAAAGTATACTGAAACTGATAATACAAATAGAATAGAAGGAAATATGTATGTTGGACAAGTAAAAGACATATTGCAAGGAATGCAAGCTGCTTTTGTGGATATTGGACTTAAGAAAAACACATTCATACATTTAAAAGATATATTGCCTAAAGTAGATGTAGCAAAAGAAAAAGAAGACTTTACAAAAGAAAATGTAAAGAATATATTGAAGCCAGGTATGCCAATATTAGTTCAAGTAAAAAAAGATTTCACAAATTCTAAAGGAGCAAAAGTTTCTACACATTTGAGCATCAATAGTAGATATATAATTTTTATGCCAAATACAGAAATAGTAACAATCTCTAAGAAAATAGAAGATAAAAACGAAAAAGAAAGACTAATATCAATAGTAAAAAAATATTTACCACAAAATTGTGGAGCTATTGTAAGGACATCTGCTCAAAATAAAGAAGAGGAAAAAATAAAAACAGATATAGAAGTTGCTTCTAAAAAATGGGATGAAATAAAAAAGGCATATGCTAAAACCGTAGAAAGTAATAAATACCCAAGAATATTGTATAAATCACACGGAGTAATAAAAAAATTATTGCTAGATTTAATTGATAAAGATTTAGAAAAAATAATACTAAATAATCAAGAAGACTATGATTATATAACTAAAGTTGTAACTGAATTTAAAGCTGATAACATAAAGGTGGAATTAAAAGAAGGAGAAAATCTAATTGAAAATACTCCAGATTTGCAAAAACAAATAGAAAGAGCAGAAAATAGAAGAGTATGGCTTAAATGTGGAGGGTTTATAGCAATTGATAAAACAGAAGCATTAACAGCTATAGATGTAAACTCTGGCAAATATATAGGGAAAGATAATGCTGAAGCAACAATATTTAAAGTAAACAAGCAAGCAAGTATAGAAATTGCAAACCAATTAAGATTAAGAGATATTGGCGGAATAGTAATAATAGACTATATAGATATGCAAGAAGAGGAAGACAAAGAAAAAATTATAAACATATTAACAGAAGAATTAAATAAAGATAGAAGTAAAACACAAGTAGTTGGATTTTCTAAGTTGAACTTATTAGAAATGACGAGAAAACATATTTGTGGATAGGAAAAAATAAAACCTGTGGACATTAATCCACAGGTTTTTCTAGTATTTTTTTTATTTCTTCGTGTCGTTTTATCTTTTGAGTAGTTGTTTTTATCATAGGTTCATCTGTTACAATTAAATGCTTTATATATTTATATTTTGGCATTGTTTTATTTATTGCTTTTATATCTTTCCAAATTATATCATGATATTCATCTTCGGTTGCATCTGGAAACATTTCCTTCATAATATCTTTGTTGTATACAATTTTTACAGCAACAACAATGTCTTCATCTTTAGGCCTTGCATATATCATATTCTCTACAACATAAGGTAGTTTTGAAATTAGGATTTCTATTTCCTCAGGAAATACATTTTTTCCGTTTTTTAAGACAATAACATTTTTCTTTCTTCCAGAAATAAATAAATATCCATCTTTATCATAATAACCTAAATCGCCAGTGTGAAACCATCCATCTTTTAAAGCTTCATTGGTAGCTTCTTCGTTTTTGTAATAACCAAGCATAACACAAGGACCTTTTGCACAAACTTCTCCTAAACCATTCTCATCTGGATTTTCTATTTTAATTTGCATTCCTGGCATAGGAAATGCAACAGAACCAGGTCTTTTATATTTATCATTTTCAGCAGATAAAACAGGAGAAGTCTCTGTTAATCCATAACCATTAAGCATATTTATACCAATACTACTTAATCCGATTACTGTATTTCTATCAATAGGAGCAGCACCATATACTACAACTCTTAAATGACCACCTAATTGATTTAAAACAGACTTAAACAAGATACGCCTAATATCAATTTTAAATTTAAGCAAAAAGTTTGAAATTTTTATCATTCTATTAAATAATTCAGTTTTTCCTTGTTTTTCAATTCCTTGTAGTATTTTTTTATACATTGTTTCTAAAAGAACAGGAACAGTAACAAAACCTGTTATTTGATATTCTTTTAGGTTGTTTACAATATGGCGTAAACCATCACAAAATGCTATTGTTATACCACAATATAAGCCATATAAAAAAGTAGTTGTAGACTCATAAGTATGGTGTAGTGGCAAGAAAGACAAGAAAGTATCTTTGTCTGTAACTTTAGCCATACATGCAAGTGAATATACATTTGAACAAATATTGTAATGTGATAACATTACTATTTTAGCTAGAGATGTAGTACCAGAAGTAAATAACATTACAGACATTTTTTTATTATCTATTTCAGCATTTATATGTGAATAGTCACCATTTTCTATAAGCTCTTTACCTCTATTTAATAGTTTCTTGTATGATAAAATAAATTCATCATTATCTTCAGTGTCCATGCATATATAAGTTTTTAAATTACTAGAATTAGATTCTTTTATTTTATGAAAAGTATCTATATATTTTTTATCGAAAATAACAGCATCTGCTTCACTTCTTACAACGGAATCAATAAGTTCGTTTTCAGGTAATGATTTATCAAGTGGAACTACAACCATATTTCCAGTTGTAATAGCCAAATAACTTACACACCATTCATATCTGTTTGGAGATATAACAATGATTCTTTTATCCTTTAATCCTAAATCAAAAAGAGCGGTTCCAAGACGATCTATATCTTTTTTTAATTTTGAATAAGTTATAGTAATAACACTTGTATCTTTAGGATTTAATTTATATTTAAAAGCTATATGATTAGGATATAGCTTAACAGAACGATTTATTAATTCCTTGAAATTGTTTACCTTTTCAGGATTATAAAGTTTTTCTCTTGATTTTTTCTTCATAATATCCTCCTAACCAATTATATGTATTTTATAATAATTGTAAAAAAATAGCAACCTAAACTAAGAATAAATTAAATAAAATTTTATAAAATAGTAAAAAAGCTAAAAGGATGTGCTTATTTGAAACAATTGATATATAAAATTTTAGAAAAAGAAAAATTTAAGTATGTAAATAAAGTTTTTCTATGTATTGGAACAACAGAATGTATAGGTGATTCTATAGGGCCAAGAGTAGGAGCAATATTAAATCAAAATATAGAAAATAAAAATAACATAATCATAGGAAATTTAAAAGAAAATCTGAATTATAGTAACATTAATGAAAAATTAAACACAGTATATAAGAAGATAGATAACCCATATGTAATTGTTATAGATTCAGCCTTATCTAATAAAGAATATATAGGAAATGTTATTATAAATAGAGATGAAATGGTAATAGGAAATAGTCTAAAACATGGAAAAATAATAAAAGGAAATCTATTTATTAATGGTATTGTAGGAGAGCATAAAAATAATAAATCAGAGAATTACAAAACTTTAAATACTATTAATAAAGTTGTTATAGAAAAAATAGTAAATGAGATTTCTAGTCAAATAATTAATGCTATAAAAGTATAAAATAAACCAAAATGGGTAAATTCTAAATAAAAGAGTTTTGGAGGAAAAGACTATGGAAAAGAACCCAAAATCAGAAAGTTATATAATAAAAGAAGCAGAAAATGTTATAGAAAATTATTTAAAAACGAGAGAAAACAAGGAAAATAATTTATTAAAAGAAAAATATGAAAGATTAAAGATAACAAGTATAGCAATGGGAATAGTAGGATTAATAGGAATATTAATAAGTGTAATTTTCAAAATATAGATTCATAAAACACCTCGTCCTAGCATATAGATTATAAAAATGCTAGAAACATGAAGAGGTGTTTTATAATGGAAAGAGCTTTGTCAGATGAAGAAAAAATAAGAAAAGCAATAGAAATCTCACAAAGAAGAAATAGAAATTACGAATATCAAAGAACGGCTAAAGTTAATGTTACAAATAAAAAAGATTACAAATTATTTAAAAGAATGATATTACAAATAATAATATGCTTACTTATATATGCAATATTTTACATGATAACAACAACTAATTACATATTTTCAGAAAGTGTTATAAATCAAACTTCTAGTATTCTTAATTATGATATAAATTTTAATGATTTGTATAAAAGAGGAAAAGAATATATAAAAGGTATAATTAATAACAAGAATAGTTCAAATGAAACAGTTTCTAATACTATGCAAGAAGATGAAAATAAAGAAAATATAGCACAAGTCAAGAGTACAACACAAATGGAAAAAGATGCAAACTATTTAAAGAAAAATTATGAATTTATAAAACCAATTAGTGGTACAATTACATCAGGTTTTGGAGAAAGAGAAGTAACATCAAAAGTAATGACAAAAGATCATAAAGGAATAGATATAGCAGCTACCCAAGGAACTGAAATAAAATCTGCAATTGATGGACAAGTAATAGAAGCAGATAGTAATAGCCAATATGGAAATTTTATAAAAATAAAAAAAGATGACATGATAACAGTGTATGCTCATTGTGAAAAATTAAAAGTATCGAAAGATGATAATATAAAAAAAGGAGATGTGATAGCAACAGTAGGTTCAACAGGAAACTCTACTGGACCACATCTCCATTTTGAAATTAGGTTGTCTAATAGATATATTGATCCTAGATTCATCATAGAATTTTAATAAACAAATGAAAAGCAGCATCTTGCTTTGTCAAACGGCAATTAAAATTTAATCAACGTACAAGAGTACGCCTAATAAATTTTGATTTTGTTTTCCTAGCAATATACTACTTTTGATTTGTTTAAATGAAACATAAAAGAAAAGAGTGGATTTATGAGTATAAAAATTAATTTAAATGTTTTTTTGTTTGTACTATTATTTATATTGACAAATCAAATAGAACTATATGCTTTAGTTATGCTATTTGCATTAATACATGAATTAGGACATTTATTATGTGGAATTATTTTAGATTTTGAAGTGGAAAATTTTGAAATAATGCCATTAGGATTCTCAGTTGAATTTAAACCAAATGTCAAAGATTATAATAAAAAAATAATGAAATCTAATATATTAACAGTAAAAAAATTATGTATAAATCTAGCAGGACCTATGGCAAATTTTATTATAATAATAGTGGCATATTTATTTAAATTACAAGATATTATAATATTCTCAAATTTAATAATTTTAATTATAAATATGATTCCAATATATCCATTAGATGGAGGAAGAGTTTTAAAAAATGTTTTAAAGTTGCTTTTTGGTAATCCAAAAGCTTTAAAATGCACGAATACAATATCGAATGTTGTAGTGATAATGCTTACAATAATATCTAGTATAGGAATATATTATTACAAAAATATAGCAATACTGTTTGCAATAATATTTGTATGGTTACTAATATTAAAAGAAAATAAAAAATTTAATACATACAATAAAATATATAAAGCAATTGACAAAGAGAAAAATTATATATAAAATTATCATGTGAAATAAATGAAAAAGTAAAGTATTGTTTTATAAATGGAGGTACTAATGAAAAGTAATAGAGGAATTACAATGTTATCTTTAATAATAACAGTTGTAGTAATGATTATAATTGCAGGAACAACAGTGTATACAGCAAGTAATAGAAATAAAGTAAATGATTTTAAAAAGATGCAAACAGATATAGAATTATTAAATGATAAGGTATCAAATTATTATATAAAATATGGAGGAATCCCAATATTACAAAAAGATAATACCGGAGTTTTGTACACATATACAAAACTTGATTTTGATAAGAATGTGAATGATGACGAAAATTATTACATTATAGATTTAGCAGCAATTGGAAATGTAACATTAAACTATGGAAAAGAGGGATTTGATAGTCCTAATACATCTGATGATGTTTATATTATAAATAATGCTACATATACAATATATTATGTGAAAGGAATAGAATATAGTGATGGTAAAGTATATCATTCATTAAAAGTACAAAATTCAGAAAACTTAGATACAATACCACCAACAAAACCTCAAATAAATATTGTTAATGGTACACAAGATAAAAATAATTCAGAAACAACTGATACAAAACTTTATTTTACTAGTGATGTAGAATTAGAATTTGTATCAGGAAAAGACAATTGGTCAGGAGTGAAAAATACAACATATACAATAAATAATACATCAAATGAAACAGATATAACTACATTAACTAACAATAGATTCAAGTTAACTTCAAATGGTAGTTATGAAATAGTACTAAAATGTTATGATAATGCCGGAAATGTTTCACAAACACATTTAACTATAAATATAAATAAATAAAATTTTGCTTGCAAAATTTAGAAAAATATAGTATAATAAGCAATGTTCGAATGGGCATTGCTTATTTTGAACATAATCCTTACTCGCTTTTGAAAGAATGAAGCGGGTTATATATCCGAAAGGTAGGTGAAAATAATGAACAAATACGAAAGCGTTATCATTATTAATCCATCTGTTGATGAAGAAGGAATGAAAACATTAATTCAAAAATTTACAGATATTATTAATAATGAAGGTAAAGTAGAGTCAGTAGACGAATTAGGTAAAAAAAGATTAGCTTATGAAATTAAAAAGAATAAAGAAGGTTACTATGTTATATTTAATTTCGAAGCAAAACCAGAATTAATAGCTGAACTTGAAAGAAATTACAGAATAGAAGATAGCGTTATGAAATTTATATCAGTAAGAAAAGAAGACTAATTCTTAAATTAAGGAGAAAAATAATGAATAAAGTAATTTTAATGGGAAGATTAACAAGGGATCCAGAAGTTAGATATACTCAAACAAACAACACATTAGTAGCAAGTTTTAGTCTAGCTGTAAATAGAAGATTTACAAGACCTGGTGAAGAAAGACAAGCAGACTTTATAAACATAGTTGCTTGGAGTAAACTAGGAGAATTTTGTAGTAAATACTTTAAAAAAGGACAACAAGTAGGAGTTATAGGAAGATTACAAGTAAGAAACTGGGAAGATGAACAAGGACAAAAACATTATGTAACAGAAGTTGTTGCAGAAGAAGCATATTTTGCAGATAGTAAAAGAGATGGTGCAGATGCATCAAACTTTGAAAATACATTTGGTAGTAATGTTGCAAACTCAAGCCCAGAATTTGAAGTAACTTCAGATGATGACCTACCATTTTAAAGGGAGGAAATGAAGATGGCTGATAAAAAGCAAAATAGAAGAAATAATAGAAGCAATGATGAGGATTACAATCCAAAATTCAGAAGAACAAGAAAAAAAGTATGTGCTTTATGTGCTAACAAAGATCTAGTTTTAGATTATAAAAATGCAGATCAATTAAAAAAATTCATAAATGAAAAAGGTAAAATATTACCAAGAAGAGCAACAGGAGCATGTGCAAAACATCAAAGAGATATAACACTTGCAGTAAAAAGAGCAAGACATATAGCTGTATTACCATATACACAAAACTAATAATTAAAGAGCGGAATTTATTCCGCTTTTTTGGTACAAAATTTGAATTTTATGTAAAATAATGTTATAATATTAATAGGTCAAATTTAAAAAAATATATTATTAGGAGGCAACAAAATGCAAAAAGAGACCTATTGCAACAATTTTTGTGCAACAAAAACTTCGAAAGGAAGGAGCTATCGGGTTGAAAACCTGTGGTCTGATCAAAAAATCTACATTGAGGCTGATTTAGCTTCTGCAATTTCAGGTGAAAGTAAGGAAGATCCTTATTTAGTTGCGATCTTATTAGCTGTTATTAAGTTAATAAGGATTGAAGGAACGGTAAAGACTTCTGTTCGAAAGACTAGAGGAACACCTCCAGACAAACCATCAAATGCAGAATTATACAATTCATTGGTTGATATTCTATCAAAATATGAGGCAATTGAATTGATTGAAAAATTTCAAGAAATGAAATGGCATGAACTTAAGCCAATCATTACATCGAAAGAAGCACTTCAAGCATTTGAAACGTTTGAAAATTAATAATTATTTTGAGGGGACTGGTAAAATACCAGTCCTTTTCATTTTAAAAAAATATATAAAATTATTCAGAATTTTAATATATTGTTTTTTGAGGACATTTATGATAAAATTCAATTATGTTTAAATAGGAGATTTATAAATGGAATTAACAGATGATGTTAAATTTGTTAAAGGAGTTGGACCTAATAGGGTAAAACTTTTAAACAAATTAAACATATATAAATTAGAAGATTTAATTACATATTATCCAAGAGAATATGAAGATAGAAGCAAGCCAAAAAAGATAGCAGATACTGAAAATGGAGAAGAATGTTTAATAGAAGGAATTGTCACATCTCATATTAAAGAAATTAGAACACATAGAAAAAATATGATAATCTATAAATTGATTGTTAGAGATGATACTGATTCTTGTGAACTTGTATGGTATAACCAATCATATTTAAAAAAGATGTTTAGAATTGGTGAAACATATAAGTTTTTTGGAAGAATAAATAAAAGAATTGGACAAACAGAAATGGTATCACCAGTATATGATTTAGAAGGAAATAATAAAAATACAGGTAGAATAATTCCTATATATCCATTAACATATAGCTTGTCACAAAATACTTTAAGACACATAATAGAAGAGGGGCTAAAGCAAGCAAAAGATAAAATAGCAGAAACATTACCAGAGTATATACTAGAAGAATATAAATTAATGAAACTAAAAAATGCAATGCAAAGTATACATTTCCCAAAAGAATTAAAAGATTTTGGTGAAGCACGAAATAGGTTAGCTTTTGAAGAATTACTAACAATGCAACTGCTATTATTAAACTTGAAAAATAAATACAAGAATACAGAAAAAGGTATAAAGTTTGATTCAAAAGTAAAAATGTCAGATGTCATAAACGATTTACCATTTAAACTTACAAAAGCTCAAACAAGAGTGTTGGAAGAAATTGATAGTGATATGGAATCAGATAAAGCAATGAATAGGTTACTTCAAGGAGATGTTGGATCTGGAAAAACTATTGTATCCATAATTGCAGCCTATAAAGCGGTAAAATCAGGATATCAAATGGCAATGATGGCACCAACATCAATATTAGCATCACAACATTTAGAAAATTTTAAAAATGTATTAGAAAAATATGATATAAGATGTGAGCTTTTACTAGGAAATACAACTAAAAAGAAAAAAGAAGATATACTATCAAGACTAAAAGATGGAGAAATAGACATCATAATAGGAACACATTCTTTACTAGAAGAAAATGTGATATTTAAAAACTTAGGACTAGTAGTTACAGATGAACAACATAGATTTGGAGTAAGGCAAAGAAGCACAATTGTATCAAAAGGAAAAAATCCAGATGTACTTGTAATGACTGCAACGCCAATTCCAAGAACATTAGCACTTATATTATATGGGGATTTGGATATATCTATAATAGATGAATTGCCACCAAATCGAAAAAAAATTGATACATTTGCAGTAAGAAAAGCATTAGAGGAAAGAGTTAACAACTTTGTAAAAAAACAAATAGATGAAGGTAGACAAGCATATATTGTATGCCCATTAGTAGAAGAAAGTGAAGAAATAGAAGCAAAATCAGTAGATGAACTAACAGAAAAATACAAAAATGAAGTATTTAAAGAATATAAAGTAGAATGTTTACATGGAAAGATGAAACCAAAAGAAAAAGAAGAAATAATGCAGAGATTTAAAGAAGGAAAAATAGATATACTAATATCTACAACAGTAATAGAAGTAGGCGTTGATGTTCCTAACAGTAATATAATGGTAATAGAAAATGCAGAAAGATTTGGACTAGCACAGCTACATCAATTAAGAGGAAGAGTAGGGAGAGGAGAATATCAATCATATTGTATATTAAAATATCAAGGAAATTCAGAACTTATTAGAAAACGTATGCAAGTAATGCAAGAAACAAATGATGGATTTATAATTTCAGAAAAAGACTTAGAATTACGTGGATCAGGTGAATTTTTTGGAACAAAACAACATGGAATACCAGAATTCAAAGTAGCAAATTTATTTGAAGATATAAAATTATTAAAACTAGTGCAAAGTGCAGCAATAAAAATATTAGAAGAAGATCCGGGGCTAGAAGAACAAAAGAATATAAGATTAAAAAACATTATAGATAAAAAATTATCAACAAGAATAGAAATATAAAAATAGGAGAATGAACATGGGAAAGATAATATTAGGAATAATAGGGCTATTAATAACAATAATAGGAATAATAATGATATTTGATGCAAGATATTTAACAAAAAGATTCTTTGGATTTGGTGACCAAAACGAAGCAGCACTAGGATTCAAAATGATAGGATTTATAATAGCAATAGTAGGAGCATTAATTGTATATTTTAATATAGGATAAATATAGAAAAAGGACACCATAAAGGCGTCCTTCCCTCTTGAATAACAGTTCGACAAGTTGTCATCCAAGAAAATACAATTCCATCCGAAGAAAAAAGAAATTGTATTTATATATTAACATAAAGTTAAATAAATGTCAATTATATTGACAAAATATAAAAAAAGTATTAAAATAAAACCATATTAAAAAACAAAGAAAAAGAGGAGTAAGTTTAAAACTACTATAATAGAGAAAAGAAGTCATAGGCTGTAAACTTCTTGTAGAAAGATAAACTGAAGGTAGCTTTTGAGTTGATATATTGAATAAAAAGTAGATATATTCGTAAAACGGCGTTAACGTTATTTGAGATGTATATAATAAATGATTTATATATAAATTAAGGTGGTACCGTGAGAAAAATCTTGCCCTTATAGTGATATAAGAGCGAGATTTTTTTAATATAAGAAACACAAAGTAGCGGTGTAGGGGCGGACGACCCTGTCCACCCGTGATAAAATTAATATAGAGGATGGAGGAGAAAGAAAGATGAACGACAAATACAATCCAAAAGACTTTGAAAAAAAATTATATGAAGAATGGGAAAAGAAAGGATATTTCAAACCAAATGGAGACAAAACAAAAGAAAGCTACTGCATTATGATGCCTCCACCAAATGTAACAGGAAAGTTGCATATGGGACACGCATTAGATGATACAATACAAGATATTTTAATCAGATTTAAAAGAATGCAAGGATTTAATACATTATGGCTACCTGGAACAGATCATGCTGCAATTTCTACAGAAATGAAAGTAGTACAAAAACTAAAATCAGAAGGAAAGAGCAAACATGACTTAGGAAGAGAAGGATTTTTAAAAGAAGCTTGGGATTGGACTCATTTATATGGAAGTACAATTCAAAAACAACAAAGAATGTTAGGCTGTTCTTGCGATTGGGAAAGAAAAAGGTTTACATTAGATGATGGAATGAGCGAAGCAGTTCTTGAACAATTCGTTAAATTGTATAATGATGGATTAATTTACAAAGGCGAGAGAATGGTAAACTGGTGTCCAAGTTGTCATACAGCAATCTCAGATGCAGAAGTGGAATACAAGGAAGAGCAATCTCATTTATGGCATTTAAGATACAAAATAAAAGATGAAGATAGATATGTAGAAGTTGCAACTACAAGACCAGAAACAATGCTAGGAGATACAGCAGTAGCAGTTCACCCAGAAGATGAAAGATATACAGATATTGTAGGAAAAACATGTATTGTACCAATCGTAAACAGAGAAATTCCTATAATAGCAGATAAATTTGTTGAAAAAGAATTTGGAACAGGATGTGTTAAAATTACACCAGCACATGATCCAAATGATTATCAAGCAGGTGTAGATCATAATCTAGAAATTATAGAAGTATTTGATGATGACACAATAATGTTAGATTTAATGCCAGAAGTAAAGGGAATGAAAGCAATAGATGCTAGAAAACCAATAGTAGAAAAATTACAAGAATTAGGTGCCTTAGTAAGTATTGAAGATTATACTCATAATGTTGCAAAATGTGAAAGATGTAAATCTACTATAGAACCTAAAATATCTGAACAATGGTTTATAAAAATGAAAGATATTACTAAACCAGCAATAGATGCAGTAAAAGAAGGAAAAGTAAGATTTGTACCACAAAAATATGAAAAAACATATCTAAATTGGGTAGAAAATATTAGAGATTGGTGCATATCTAGACAATTATGGTGGGGACATAGAATACCAGCATATTATTGTGAGGAATGTTCACATATAACAGTTGCAAAAGAAAATCCAGGAAAATGTGAAAAATGTGGAAGCGCACATATACATCAAGACGAAGATACATTAGATACTTGGTTTAGTTCAGCATTATGGCCATTTTCAACACTTGGATGGCCTAATGATACAGATGACTTAAAAACATATTATCCAACTAATACATTAGTTACAGGATACGACATAATTACATTCTGGGTATCAAGAATGGTAACATGCGGATTGTATCAAATGAATGACATACCATTTAAAGATGTTGTAATACATGGTTTAGTAAGAGATAGCCAAGGTAGAAAAATGTCAAAAACATTAGGAAATGGTGTAGATCCAATTGAAGTAATTGAACAATATGGTGCAGATGCATTAAGATTCTCTGTTATATCTGGAACAACAATGGGAAATGATATAAAATATATGCCAGAAAAATTAGATCAAGCATCAAACTTTGCAAATAAAATTTGGAATGCGGCTAAATTCATTATAAATAATTTAGCTTCAAAAGAAGAAATAATGGAATTTTGCAAAGATGTAAAATCTAATAAAGCAGAATTAAGAATAGAAGACAAATGGATATTAAATAAATTAAATCAATTAGTAGAAACAGTTACAAAAAATATAGAAGAATACGATTTAGGAATAGCATTAGACAATATTTATGGATTTATTTGGAATGAATTCTGCGATTGGTATATAGAAATAGTAAAATCAAGATTATATAGCGAAAACAAAGCAGAAAAAGTAAAAGTAAGTTTTGTTTTAAACAAAGTATTTAAAACAGTATTAAAACTACTACATCCTTTTATGCCATTTGTAACATCAGAAATCTACAAAGAACTTGCAAAATGCAAAGATGAAGAATTAATGATGTCAAGTTGGCCAAAAGTTGTTAAATATGAAGATTATGAAAAAGCAAGTGAAACAATAGAAAATTTAAAAGAAATTATAGTCGGAATTAGAAATATAAGAGCAAATATGAACATACATCCAAGTAAAAAAGCAGAATTAATATTTGTAACAAAAGATTATGAAGAAGATATAAAAGAATCAAAAGAATTCTTATTAAAATTAGGATTTGGAAAAGAAATAAAAATACAAAAAGATAAATCAGGAATAGAATCAAATGCAATTAGTATCATATCAAATGGAATAGAATTATATATGCCATTTGAAGATTTAGTAGACATTAACGAAGAAATAGAAAGATTAGAAAAAGAAAAAGAGAAACTAGAAGCAGAAGTAGCAAGAGGAGAAAAAATGCTATCAAATCCAGGATTTGTAAACAAAGCACCAGAAGCAAAAGTAAAAGCAGAACAAGAAAAATTAGCAAATTATAAAGAAATGTTAGCAAAAGTAGAAGAAAGAATAAAATCAATGAAATAAAATTCATCTATAATCTTGACATTTTTGAAGAAACTATGTAAAATAAATAATGTTAATAAAATATTTGCTATGAAGATGAAAAGAATCTATAGGTTGTTTCTAGAGAATAAATGCCGTGGCTGTAAGCATTTTAAATAAACATAGAATTCGAAACACATTGGAGCAAATTTAAGAAAGTGAAAAAATGATTGTCATTTTTTAAATAGGGTGGCACCGCGGAATAAATATTTCGTCCCTGTATGTATTTTGCATACAGGGATTTTTGTATGCAAAAGGAAGAAAGGAGAATGTAAAATGAATAAGTACAGAACAAACAATTGTGGAGAACTTACAAAGCAAGATGTTGGAAAAACAGTTAAAATTGCAGGATGGGTTCAAGTTATAAGAGATTTAGGAGGTTTATTATTTATTGATTTAAGAGACCAATATGGAATAACACAAGCTGTTGTTACAGTTGAAAGTGGATTAATTGATATGGCTTCTAAAATACCTAATGAATCTACAATATCAATAGAAGGACCAGTTAGACTAAGAGATGAAGAAACAATAAATAAAAATATTACAACAGGTGAAGTTGAAGTTGTAGCAGAAAAAATTGAAATTTTAGGAAAAAGATTAAAAAATCTTCCATTTGAAATTAATTCAGATAAAGAAGTAAGAGAAGATTTAAGATTACAATATAGATTTTTAGACCTAAGAAATGAAAAATTAAAAAATAATATCTTATTAAGAGCAAAGGTATTACAATTCTTAAGAAATCAAATGATTGAAAGAGGATTTACAGAAGTACAAACACCTATACTTACAAGCTCATCACCAGAAGGAGCAAGAGATTACTTAGTTCCTAGTAGAGTCCACCAAGGTAAGTTTTATGCGCTTCCACAAGCACCACAACAATTCAAACAATTATTAATGGTTTCTGGAATAGATAAATATTTCCAAATAGCACCATGCTTCAGAGATGAAGATGCAAGAGCAGATAGAGCACCAGGAGAATTTTATCAAGTGGATATGGAAATGGCTTTTGCTACTCAAGAAGATGTTTTTGAAGTAATGGAAAAAGTTATGTACAATACTTTTAAAGAATTTGGTGGAAAAAAAGTAGCAGAATATCCATTCCCAAGAATAGGATATAGAGAAGCAATGCTTAAATATGGTACAGATAAACCAGATTTAAGAAATCCATTAATAATAAAAGATGTAACAGAAATATTCCAAAACATAGAATTTAACGCATTTAAAGGTAAAATAGTAAGAACAATTACTGTACCAAACGTACAAGACGTTCCAAGAAAGTTCTATGATGGAATGACAACTTATGCAATCGAAGAATGTGGAGCTAAGGGACTTGCATGGCTTAAAGTATTAGAAGATGGAACTCTTCAAGGTCCAATTGCTAAATTTATAGATGATGAATCAAGAGAAAAAATGCTTTCATCTACAGATACAAAACCAGGAGATGCCATTTTCTTTATAGCAGAAACACCTAGAGTTGTAGAAACATTAGCTGGAAAGATAAGAGCAGAGTTAGGAAATAGATTAGACTTAATAGAAAAAGATGTATATAAATTCTGTTGGATAGTAGATTTCCCAATGTATGAATTAAATGATGAAGGAAAACTAGATTTCTGTCATAATCCATTCTCAATGCCACAAGGTGGATTAGATGATTTAGAAAACAAAGACCCATTAGAAATTCTTGCATATCAATATGATATAGTTTGTAATGGAATAGAGTTATCTTCAGGAGCAGTTAGAAATCATGATCCAGAAATAATGATAAAAGCATTTGAAATTGCAGGATATGATAAACAAACAATAGAAACTAAATTCCCAGCATTATTTAATGCATTTCACTATGGAGCTCCACCACATGCTGGTATAGCACCTGGACTAGACAGAATGATAATGTTAATGCAAGATGAACCAAGTATACGTGAAGTTATAGCTTTCCCAATGAATAGTAAGGCACAAGATTTAATGATGGGAGCCCCTGGAGAAGTAACAGAGGAACAATTAAGAGATGTTCATATAAAAATAAGAGAGTCTAATAATAAATAAGGCTTAATATTGTAAATATAATAATATAAGGGGAAAAAATGAAAAGAACAAATAAGCTATTCAAAATTATAATATCAATAATAATAGCATCAATGGTATTTTATATAGTACCTAGTATTAGTACAATTTCAACAAATGGTGTATATGCAGTAAGTATTAATAAAAGAAGCACAACAATAAAAAAAGGAAATACTTATAAATTAAAAATCAAAGGTACTAAAAAACAAGTAAAGTGGTATAGTAGTAATAATAAAGTAGCAAGTGTAAATAGTAGTGGAAAAGTTACTGCTAAAAAATCTGGAAAAGCAACAATAACTGCGAAAGTCGGGAAAAGAAAATATAGATGTGTAATAAAAGTAACAGATCCTAGGCTTAACCAAACATCAAAAACATTGCTAAAAGGAAAAAGTTTTACACTAAAAGTTTATGGAATTAGTGGAAGGGTTAAGTGGAGTACTAGCAATAAAAAAATAGCAACTGTAAATTCAAGAGGAAAAGTAACAGCAAAAAAAGCAGGAAGAGTAACAATAACTGCAAAAGTTAATGGACAAAAGATAAGATGCAATGTAGAAGTTGTAAATAAAGGAATAAGCAGAAGTGATATCACTTTATCAAAAAATGAAACATATACAATAAATACATATGGACTTTCAAATGTCAGATGGAGTAGTGGCAATGATAGTATTGCCTCAGTAGACAGATATGGTCATGTAAGAGCTAAAAAGAGAGGAACAACTAGAATATATGCAAAATCAGGAAGAGATACATATAGCTGTATGGTTACTGTAAGTTATAAGGTAGATACTGGATGGAAAATTAGCAATGGAAAAACTTATTATTATTCATCAGAAGGAGAAAAATACATTGGATGGAATACAATAGATGGCAGAAGATACTATTTTGATTCAAATGGAGAATTAAAGTCATACACAGGAATAGATGTGTCATCATACCAAAAAGAAATAAATTGGAGTAATGTAAAAAGAGATGATATTGATTTTGCAATTGTAAGAGCAGCGTATAGAGGATATACAAAAGGTGGAATTGTAAAAGATACATATTTTGATAAAAATATAAAAGAAGCAACAGCTGCAGGTGTAAAGGTAGGTGCATACTTCTTCAGTCAAGCAATAACAGAGGAAGAAGCGGAAGAAGAGGCTAAGTATATTGTAAATTTAGTAAAACCATATAAAACAAAATTACCAATTATAATTGATACAGAATATTCTAATAAAAAGCATGATGGAAGAGCAGATGATTTATCTGTTGAAGAAAGAACTTTAATAGTTAAAGCCTTTTGCGATAAAGTATCTAGTTTGGGATATTCACCAATGATTTATGCAAGCAAGAACTGGTTTAATAATAATCTAGATATGACAAAACTTAGTAAATATTCTTGCTGGGTTGCACATTATACATCGAGTGTTACCGACTATCAAGGAAAATATGACATATGGCAATATACTTCAACGGGAAATGTTGGTGGTATAGTTGGAAATGTTGATATGGACGTAACTTTAAAAAGATATTAAAATAGTGTAATTAAATATAAAAATTCCTCATATAATTTAAAATAAATTGTATGAGGAGTTTTTTTATGAAAAAAATAGTATTTATAAAAAAGGTAGATAATTATGATGAACTTATAAAGAAACATAAGAAATTACCTATGTTTATAAAAAAGATTATATATCTATATAAAAATCTTTTTGGAAAACCAATAATAAAGAGAATAGATGAAAAAGAAATAATGGTTTTACCTTTCCAAGAAAAAATACTGGATACGAAAATAAAAAAAATATTATTAAAACAAATAAAAAGAAATTTATTAAATAAAAATACTAAAGTAGTAATTGAAGATGAGTTAATAAAGTACAATATAGAATACATTTTATATAAAAACAATATAGAAATAATCAAAGGAGATATGACAAGAAAATTATTAGTATTAGATGTATTAAAATATATTGGAGATATTCAAAAAAAGGATATAAAACAAGAAGAAATAACAATACTTGCAAATGAGTTAACAGAGGTAAATGAATTAATTATAAGAAATATTGCACATATATGCAAAACAGTAAAAATAGTAAGTAAAAAAATATATAATTTTAAAAATTTGGATAAAGAATTATATGAAGAAAATGGCATTCCTATACAGTTTTCTAATAGTTATAGAAAAAGTTTAGTAAAACCAAAAATAGTAATAAATTTGGATTTTGATGAAATTGAAATAAATGAATATACAATAAATAATAGTGCAATAATAATAAACACTAATAATAAATTAAAAATAAAATCTAAGATGTTTAATGGAATAATACTGAATAATTATAAAATTACATTTGCAAAAGAAATAAGAAAAGGATTTTTGACATCAGGATTATTACATGGTTTTGATGAAATAAAATTATATGAAAGTACAATAAAAGAAGAAAATATAGAAAACATACTAAGTAATATGAAAAAAGATAAGCTAAGAATAATAAATTGTATTGGAAATAATGGAATAATAAATAAAAAAGAATTTAAAAGCATTGACAAAAATTAGTTTTAGAGTTAATATAGAATACAATTTGAAAAAACAAATACAAAATAGGAGATGACGAAAATGGAAGAAAAAGAAATATTACTAACTCAAGAGGGATATGATAACTTAGAGAAAGAATTAGATTATTTAAAAACTGAAGAAAGAGCAGCTATAGCAGAAAGAATAAGAGTTGCTTTAGGATTTGGAGATTTATCAGAAAACTCTGAATATGATGAAGCAAAAAATGCTCAAGCTGCAAATGAAACAAAAATAGCAGACTTAGAAAATAAAATAAGACATGCTAGAATAATTGATGAATCAGAAATAGACACAAAAACAGTTCAAATAGGAAACAAAGTTAAAGTTCACGATATGGAATTTGATGAAGATGTTGAATATACAATAGTAGGTTCTACAGAAGTTGATTTAGGAAGTAATAAAATATCTAATGAATCACCAATTGGAGCAGCATTATTAGGAGCTAAGAAAAATCAAGTAGTAGATGCAAATACACCAGGTGGAATAATTAAATTAAAAATATTATCTATAACTAAATAATTTACTGAGATAAATGAAATAATAAAGAAAGATTAGTTTTATATAATCTTTCTTTTTTGATTTTATTTTAATAAACTATTGAAAAATAATAACAGTTGGTATAAAATTTAAACTGTTATTTATGGAGGTCAATATGGTAACATTAGAGGATGTCCAAAATAATAAAGAAGTTATAGCATTAATAAATGGTTCTCAAAAACAATTAAGTGAACTGGGATATACAGAACATTCAATAAGGCATGTAAGCATTGTATCTAAAAGAGCTGGAAAAATATTAGCTGATTTAGGCTATAGTTCTAAGAGAGTAGAACTTGCAAAAATCGCAGGTTATTTACATGATATAGGTAATTGTGTAAATAGAAGTGATCATGCACAGTCTGGAGCAATATTAGCATATGAAATACTTAAAGAAATGGGAATGGACTTAAATGATAGAACAGAAATAATGACAGCGATAGGAAATCATGATGAAGAAACAGGTGAACCTGTTAGTGATATTTCAGCTGCTTTAATATTAGCAGATAAGTCAGATGTTCATAGGAATAGAGTGGTCAATCCTAATTTACCCAAATTTCATATACATGATAGAGTAAATTATGCTGTTACAGAATCAAATTTGAAATTGAATAGTAAAGATAGAATAATTACATTAAATATAACTATAGACACTAAAATATGTCCAGTTCTTGACTATTTTGAGATATTTTTAAAAAGAACTATGATGAGTAAATATGCAGCTAAATATTTAAAAATTTGGTTTGAGCTTGTTATAAACGGAACAAGATTATTATAAAAATAGGAGGATTTAAAGTGAAAGTTAGAAGAAAATTAGAAATGACATTAATGATACTAATATGTGTGACTGTAATGCTAGTAGGATTTGTTGGAATATATACTAAAAACAAGAACAAATATGCTAATAAATTACCAAGTTATCAATTGTCATCAGATTTAAAAGGAGCAACATTAATAGAATTAGATACAGACACATCAACAGATACTGTTTATTATGATTCAGAAGGAAAAAAAGTAGATTCATCAACAGTAACAGATGATAATAAAAGTAATTATACAACATCAGAAGAAAAAGTGAACCCAGATGAAGTATTAACAGAAGAAAATTACGAAGCAACTTTAAAAATATTTAAGGAAAGATTAAAGTTTTTAAAAGCAGACCAATATAATTTAGATTTAGATAAAAAAACAGGAAAAATAGTTTTAACATTTTCAGATGATTATCCAGATGATATAGAATCTATATTACCAATGCAAGGTAAATTAGAATTAATAGATTCTAATACAAATGATGTTATATTAGATTATTCAGGAGTAAAATCTGCAGAAGCTACATATGCATCTACAGAAGATGGCTATTCTGTATATATTACATTAAAACTTAATAAATCAGGAATCGAAAAGATTAATAATATAGAAGGATATAAAAATTCAACTGATGATAATGGTGAGGTAACAACTAATAAATTTAAGCTAGAATTTGATGGTGAAGAGATTGGCGAAATTTCTTATGATGATATGATATTATCTGGGAGTAACCTAAGAGTTACAACAGCAAGCAAAGTTACATCAAGTTCAACTGTAAATTCAAAACTAAATACAGCTACTGTTGTCTCAAAATTAACAACAATGGGAAAAACACCTGTTAAATATAAAATATCTGCAGAAGAATATGTAAATCCAACAGTAAACAAAAATGTTATACTTGGAGTAATGATAGGAATAGCAGTTGTATTAGTGGCTATAAGCATATATTTTATAATAAAATATAAAGTAAAAGGGTTATTAAGTATAATAGGAACTTTTACTAATATAGCATTATTTACAATCCTTATTAGATTAACAAACATATCTATTTCTATGAATTCAATAGCTGGAATAGTAGGACTAATAATTATAAATACTTATTTAATTAATAATATCTTAAAAGAATTAGAAAATAAAGATAAAACATTTGGAGAGAACATAAAAAAGGCATACTTTAATACTATAAATGTCCTAATAATAAGTTTATTTATATTTGTAGTATTTGCATTCAACAAAATGGCTGTAATAAGTGCAATGGGATTATTAATGTTCTGGGGTTGGATAATTGTAGTTTTAGGAAATTTATTATTTACAGTGCCAATGTTAGCAATAAGAACTAAGGAGGAAAAATAAAATGAAAAATATATCAGAAAATAAAAAAATAATTGCAATAGTAATACTAATAGTTCTTATAGCAGGAGTTGTTATGCTAGCAGTAAAAGGATTTAATAAAGGATTAACATATCAAGCATCTAAAAGAATAGAAGTAAGCATACCAAAAGGATATGATAAAAAAGAAGTAAAAGATATTGCAGATGAAGTATTCAGCAACAAAGTTGAAGTTCAAGATATTGAAAAATTAAATCAAATTGTTTCTATAAGAGTTAAAAGCTATACTGATGAAGAATTAGAAAATTTTGAAACAAAAATAGCTGAAAAATATGGGGTAGAAAAAGATGATTTGAGTACACAAAAAATAGATGTACCAACAACAAGAATAGAAGCTATAGTATCACCATATGTATTTTCAGTAACATTAGTAACAGTATTGTCTTTAGTATACATAGTTCTTAGAAATATAAAAAAGAAAGATGTATTAAATAAAGTGATAAAATTATTATTAACATTAATTGTCGTTGCAGGATTATATTTTAGTATTATTTTAATAACACGTATACCTGTAAATGAATATATGATGCCTATTGCATTAACTTTGTATGTAGGAACATTATTAATAACAGTAGAAAAATTGAATAAAAAAGAAGAGTAAGCAATTTGTTATACTTTACCATAATATAAAAAATAAATGTGTGATTCAAATCACACATTTATTTTTTAATCTCTACAATTGTTACACCCATTTCACCTTCACCGAAAGTACCATTTCTAAAACTCTTTACATGAGAGTTAGTTTTTAAAAATCTTTGTATACCTTGTCGCAATTTTCCTGTACCTTTACCATGTACGATTCTTATACTTTCTAGACTGCTTAAAGAACAACTATCTAAATATTTATCTACTATTTGAACTGCCTCATCAACATTTAATCCAATCACATTTATTTCATTTGAAATATTTTTTTGAGCTAAATGTGATGTAGATGAAGTTTTGGCAAAACTTTGTTTTACGGGATTTGAAAAATCTAGTTCAAGATTACTTATATCAATATTTAACTTTGTGTTTCCAACTTGAACTTGAACTTTATTGTTTTTTACTTGTCCTATTATTATACCTTTCTGATTTAAATTTGTTACAATAACTTTTGTGCCTTTTGGTAAATCGGAAGGAGTTAAATCTCCAGAAACACTGTTATCTTTATCAAATTTATTTACAGATTTTAAAGAATCATTTAAATTGTTTCTAAGATTATTTAAATCTTTAATAGTAGTAGAAGAACTAGAATTTACAATATTGTTCATATCTCTAATAATATTAGTAGCATCATCCTTTGCTTTAAGCAAGATATCTCGTGCTTCAATCTTTGCATTTTCTATTATTTCTTTTTCTTTATTTAAAACAGCCGAATGGTCTTTTGAAAGGTCTTCTTTTAGTTTAGAAATTTCATCAGCATCTTTAGCTATTTTTGCCTTTTCTAATTCAATTTCTTTTTTGGTATCATAAATTTCTTTTAAAACATCTTCAATTTTTACATCATTTGAATCTATTAAACTTTCTGCTCTAGCCAAAATTTCATCTGGAAGTCCTAATTTTTTAGATATAGCAAAAGCATTACTTTTTCCAGGAACCCCTAAAATTAAATGATAAGTTGGTTTTAAATTATCAACATCAAATTCAACACTAGAATTCATATATCCTTCATGAGTTAAAGCATAATTTTTTATCTCTGGATAATGTGTAGTAGAAATACAAAGTGAATCTATTGTGTGAAAATATTCTAATATACTAATTGCTAAACTACTTCCTTCTACAGGGTCTGTTCCAGAGCCTAATTCGTCAAGTAAAATCAAGCTATTTGTGGTTGAGTTTTTTATAATATCAATTATATTAACCATATGTGAAGAAAAAGTACTAAGTGATTCTTGAATACTCTGTTCATCTCCAATATCTGCGAAAATATTATCAAATACACATATTGAACTGTTTTCATGTGCAGGAATTTGTAGACCGCTATAAGCCATTAATAATATAAGACCTACAGTTTTTAGTGTTACTGTTTTACCACCTGTATTAGGACCTGTTACAACTAAGCAAGAATAATCTTTTCCTATTGGAACAGTAGTAGGAACAACACTAGTTTTATCAATTAAAGGATGTCTAGCATCTTTTAATTCAAAATATTTTTCTTTATGTATAGATGGTTCCATACCGTCTATACTAATAGAATAGCTAGCTTTAGCAAATATAAAGTCAATAATTCCAAGTAAACGAATATTATTTAGCAATTCATTAACATATGGAAAAAGCATAGAAGAAAGTTCTAATAATATTCTTTCTATTTCAATATTTTCTTTTATTTTTAATGTATTAATTTCATTGTTCATATCAAAAATACTTGTAGGCTCAATAAATACGGTCGAACCAGAAGAAGAGATGTCGTGAACAAATCCAGAAATTTGACTTCGATATTCATCCTTTACAGGAATAACAAAACGATTATCTCTAATAGTAATAATTGGATCCATTAAATACTTTGAATATTTACTAGAGTGTATAAAATGATTTAATTTATCTTTAATATTATTTTCTAGAGAACGTTTAGAACGTCTAATAGATGCAAGTGTAGTAGATGCATTATCTTCTAAAGTAAACTCATCCACAATTTTATTAAGAATACTTTTTTCAATTCCAGAATTAACATATAAATTCTTAAAAAATGAAGAAATTGCATTAAAATCATTTGCATCTAGATTTTCAGTTATATTAGTAAAATATGATTGTATTTCATGTGACATCTTTAAGATATTTGCAATATCAAGTAGCTCTTTTGCACTAAGAGAAGAAGAACTATTTAACTTTTTAATGTGCATACTAATATCAGAAAAATCGGTAATAGGTGGAGTACCATATTTATAAATTAAGCTAACAGCTTGTGAAGTCTGTAATTGAAGATGACATACTTCATCATAATTAAAAGAAGGGGTTAATTTAGCAACCATTTCTTTTCCAATATATGTTCTAGCAAAACTAGATAATTTATCTAAAATCTTATTATATTCTAATTTGTCTAAATATTTTGTATTCATAATAACCTCCGTAACAATATAATTATACAATGTAATAATCGAATTATCAATAAAACATTATAAATTTACATAAAGCACAACAAAAAATAACCAAATATTAAGTAACTGCCTATCTAAAATATTTCAAATGGAAAATCCTTTCTATAAAAAAATCTTGCAAAAAGATGAACAATCATATACAATATATAAAAATAAAAAGAGGAGAAATTAAATGTCTACAATAATAGATGGAAAAGAATTAGCAAAACACATAAGAGAAGAATTAAAAGAAGAAGTAAAAGAATTAAAAAATGCTGAAATACATCCTAAATTAGCAGTAATAATGGTTGGAGATGACCCAGCATCAAAGGTTTATGTTAGAAATAAAAGCAGAGCATGCGAAGATGTAGGAATAGAATATGAAGAATATTTATTACCAGCAAAAACTACTAGAGAAGAATTGCTAGAATTAATAGAAAAGCTAAATAATGATGAAAGAGTGCATGGAATATTAGTACAAAGTCCTCTGCCAGAAGGATTAGATGCTAATGAAGCTTTTAGAACGATTCTGCCTAAAAAAGATGTAGATGGTTTTCATCCAGTTAATGTTGGAAAATTAAGTTTAAATCAAGATTGTTTTGTTTCATGTACACCATATGGAATAATAAAAATGTTAGAAGCTTATAATGTTCCAATAGAAGGTGCAAATGCAGTAATAATAGGAAGAAGTAATATAGTAGGAAAACCACTTGCACAATGTTTATTAAACAAGAATGCCACAGTAACAATTTGTCATTCAAAAACCAAAAATCTAAAAGAAATAACTAAAAAAGCGGACATATTAATCGCAGCAATAGGAAAGTCTAAATTTGTTACTGAAGATATGGTAAAAGAGAATGCAACAGTAATAGATGTAGGGATAAATAGAAATGAAGAAGGAAAATTAGTAGGAGATACAGATTTTGAAAATATAAAAGAAAAAGTAAGCTTTATAACACCAGTTCCAGGTGGAGTTGGACCGATGACAATAGCTATGCTTATGTATAATGTGGTTAAAGCAGCAAAGCAACAGTAACCTGAAACTCAAAAAATGTCGAATACTGACATACGATTTTTCTTGAAAAAATAAATAATACGTGTATAATAGGAATATAGGGAATAAACTATATTCCTTTTTTATCTATAAGACAACTTAGTAAAAACAAAAAAATAATTTAAATCTTTTTAAAATCCAACTAAAAAGAAAAAAGAATGAAAGGAGGATATTTTTGAGTAAAAAACTAAAAATTTTATTGTTAGTAATAGCAAGCATATTACTTTTATTTAGTGTTGCTTTTTTATGGAAAAATAAAAATTATGAATTAGCAGAAGTGAAAGATATAACTACAGATAGTGAGTATGTTGATGTGACATACAATAAAGAAGAAAACATTGAAAAGAGTGATGTTCAGGGAATTCTTTATATTGATAAAATAGGATTAATAGCAACAGTAAAAGAAGGAAGTACAAAAGAAATATTAAAGGAATACATAGGACATATATCAGAAACAGCAAAATATGATGGAAATATAGGACTTGCAGCACATAATAGAGCAAATCAGTATTCTTATTTTGCAAGGATAAACGAATTAGAAAATGGAGATATCATAAGATATAAAACAAAATTTTATACTAGAGAATATAAAGTTAATAAAAAATCAGTAATATTAGAAACAGATTGGAAACCATTGGAAGATGATGGAACAAATAAAATAACACTTATAACTTGTATTGCGGGAAAAAGAAATCAAAGATTATGTGTACAAGCAATACAAATATGAAAGAAAGGAATAAAAATAGAATGAAAAATAAAAAAATGAATAAAGTGATATATATTTTCATGATAATGATATTATTTATACAAAATATTTTTGGAGTAGTTGAAGCAGCAACAGAAATTTCGAAGGCAGATTTAAAAAAAGACCATAAAATAACAACCAATTTAGAATTTAAACATCAAGATGGTACATGGCATACTGTTATCGGAAATTATATTTGCTATACAAATAATGGAAAAAAATATCCAGCATATTGTATAAAACATGGAGTGAATGGAGTAGATGAAGCAGGAAATTACACTGTAAATATTTCAAAACTTTTAACAGATGAAAAGATATGGAGAACGATAATAAATGGATATCCATATAAAACACCAGAACAACTGGGAGTAGAAACAAAAGATGATGCTTATATTGCAACAAAACAAGCAATAAATACAGTAATGCTAAATAGAGATGTAAAGAATTTTTATAGAGGAAAAAATACAAAAGGAGAAAAAATTGTTGAGGCAATATATAATATTTCAGAAATAGGAAAAAATGGAACTCAAACAAGAAAAGATGCAAATCTAAAAATTAATAAAGATACAGAGTTATTAAAATATAACGATGAATTATATTATCAAGAATATAAAGTTACATCAAACGTAAATATTTCACAATATACAATTAATGAAATAAGTGGATTTCCAGAAGGAACATACATAACTGACGAAAAAGGAAATAAAAAACGCACATTCTCATCAGGAGAAAAATTTAGAGTTATGATTGGCGAAAAATATCTAGATAAAGATATATCTGGTAATATAAACATATCAGGAAAATGCAAGACATATCCAATATTCTTTGGAGAAGCACCTAGAAGTAATGTTCAAGACTATGCAGTGACATATGATGCATATGGAGAATTTGAAGCAAACCTAAAAGTTATTGACAAAACTAATAATGCAAGCATAAAAGTAGTAAAACAAGACAAAGATACCTTAGAGCCGATTGAAGGGGTTAAATATAAATTATCAAAAGAAAATGGTGAAATTATATCTGTTAAATCAACAGATAAAGATGGAATTATAGAATTTAAAAATCTATATAAAGGAATTTATATATTACAAGAAATTGAAACAGATAAAAATTATATTATTGATGAAAAAAAGTATAATATAAATTTAGAATATGAACAACAATTTACAAAAGAATTAAATAATGAACACAAAAAAGGAAATTTAAAAATATTAAAGGTGGATAAAGACGATAATGATTTAACATTAGGCGGAATTGAATTTGATTTGATAGATTCTAATGGAAAAATAGTTAAACACTTAACAACAGATGCGGATGGAGAAGCAGTAGCAAATGATATAAATATAGGAAATTATACATTAAAAGAAAC
>OBLI01001079.1_pt1 | contig 27791 bp, 29 predicted proteins | sample 1519701 | NCBI WGS metagenome assembly OBLI01 (sample SAMEA3663005, study PRJEB22513) | pig gut metagenome | biome: pig gut; feature: pig-associated habitat; material: faeces | place: France | collected 2012 | reverse complement strand
GGATATTTTGAAAGCGCTAGAGGTTAAAATGGCAAGATGGCTGGAGATCAGGTTCTTTAACGTTATTTTGACAGAGTGACATTTGCTAGTAAAAATATATGAACGCTAGTGAATATATGATTTTCAAGTTATTCAGAATCTCTAACCATACAATATTAGCTAAGTCTTAACAGTTAGTAACATCCAAACCTTACTGCTTGCAAAATGATATTATTTATTATAATATTTATGATACGAACGTGCGTCGGTGAGCTTTGTGTGGAAAAGTTATAAAACACCGATTAAGGAATTACACAGATTAGTAACAGATTAGAAATATAAAGGAAAGCAAAAATGAATAACCCAATCATTGATGAATTAGAAAAAAGTTATTTAGGTAAAGACTTACCTAGTCTTAACGCTGGTGACACTGTAAAAGTTTTTGTTAAAATCGTTGAAGGTAACAAAGAAAGAATCCAAGCATTTGAAGGTACTATCATCAAATTGCACGGTTCAGGTTTGAACAAAACTATCACAGTTAGAAAAGTATTCCAAGGTGTAGGCGTTGAACGTGTATTCTTAATCAACTCTCCAAGAATTGATAAGATTAATGTTCTAAGACGTGGTGATGTTAAACGCGCTAAATTGTACTACTTGAGAGAACGTTCAGGTAAAGCAACTCGTATTAAGGAAAAAATTGAAAAAAGATAAGACTCATATTCACTGGTATCCGGGACACATAGCAAAAGCTGAAAGAAAATTAAAAGAACAGCTTTCATTGGTGGATGCAGTAATTGAGGTTCTTGATGCGAGATTACCGCTGTCAAGTTGTTATGAAAATATAACGAGGCTTTTAGGTCAAAAGCCTCGTTTAATATTGCTGAATAAGGCTGATTTAACAATAAAATCAGAACTTGTACCATTTATCAAACATTTAGAAAATGAATCAGGATTTCCAGTAATTCCGACAGATGCAAAAAATTCTAAAGACCTTAAATCAATTGTAAATAAAGCTGTTGAAATGGCAGAACCAAGAATACAAGCAATTATGGCAAAAGGATTATTAAGACGCCCTGCGAGAATTATGGTTGTCGGCATGCCAAATGTTGGAAAATCTAGTATTATCAACAAATTAACACGCTCCTCAAAGACCAAAATAGGAGCCAAGGCTGGTGTTACACGTCAACAGCAATGGGTTAGAATCAATCCGCAACTTGAATTACTTGACACTCCGGGAATTATTCCAATGAGACAAGAAGACCAAGATAAAGCTCGAAAACTTGCATTTGTTAATGCAATATCAGAAAATGCATATTCAAATGAAATTGTAGCCCAAGAACTACTAGATGTTCTGAATGAAAAACAAGCAAAAGCTTTTCGAGAATATTACAAACTATCAGATGATAAAGAACTAAATATTGATAATATCTCGCTAGAGCGCAATTGGTTATTAACTGGCGGCTCTACCGATAGAGAACGGACATCAGTTTATATCCTAAGAGATTTTAGAGAAGGAAAAATCGGTAAGTTCATTTTAGATAAATTAGAAGACTAAAAAAGAGATATTGAAATTCAATATCTCTTTTTTATGATTGTTCAATATCTCATTATGCCTCTTGTCCTGGGGTAAATAAAAGGTACAATTCAGCAATAAAACCAAGAATTCCACCCAAGATAGGAATTAACGGAACGACAAACATCAAACCAAGTGCCCAATAAATACTTTTTGTTTTTTCACCGATAATATCCCAGATTCTTTTTGCTGTATTAGTAAATAGTAAATATACATCAAGTACCACTATCAATAGACACACGAGTTTAAGAAAAATTGATTTTTCTGGGACAAAAACCAATAAACAAATTAGAGGCACCAAAAAAAGAAAAATAAATATATGATTTAAAAAATATCTTAATCTGGCTACAGGTTCATTCCACGTAAATAAACTACCAAAAATTTCACTAAAACTATCCATACAAAGCTCCTTTAAATAAAATAATAACAGGTTTAGTATACACCCTGATTTCACAATCTGTCAAGACAATTGGTCTAATTGCAGGATATTTTATTTATACCGTCGGCATAGCAATCCTGAGCTATGGACGCTGGTTCTTAAAGTTATACAGAGTCATTCCGAACTCGTTTCGGAATCTCAAATGCTACATTTTTAGGTAACCGCCTATTGCTTCATCCTCTTTTCTAGTCCGAATTTCACAAGCTTATTTATCAAATCTTGAGGTAATAAAGACAAAATTTGCGCCATCTTCGCATCTTTACCTAATGTATAAGATGCTTTTGGATTTTTTAATAGTGAAACTGTTTTAATAAATTCCGCAGCCTTATGAACATCAAGCCCCTTTGTAGAATTTTTCAATGCATTATTTTTGATAAATTCCAATTCTTTTTCATACCCACTAATATTTTCAATTCCATCAAGATTACTTTTCACAGACTTTTCCCAAATCGGAGTAGCAATTACCCCTGGTTTTATTGATACAACCTTGATATTTCTATTATTTTCAATTGCAAAAGCATTGAAAAATATATCCAAAGCCCTTTTAGAAGCACAATAAGGACTAATAAACGGGAAATGTCCAAAACTAGACATTGAACTGATATTTATTATTCTGCCATTATCTAATATTGGTAAAATAGCCTGCATAAATTCAATATGCGAAAAAGTATTTACTTCAAATTGGTCACGCAATCTGTCTGTATCAAGGGTTTCAACAGGCCCTGCAACAACATTACCTGCAACATTTATCAAAATATCGACTTTGTCCGTTTTTGATTTGATAAAATTAGCAGCATCAACAATTGTTGTGCGATTTTTCATATCGATATAAAAATATTCGACATTGTCTAATGGTGAAATTAAATTCTGATTTCTGTACCCTGCAAAGATTTTAAAACCGCAATCAGATGAAAATATATTTACTAATTCCTTGCCTATTCCTGATGTAGAACCTGTTATAACTACTGTTTTTGTCATAATATCCTTTCTATATATTTAAAAAATCTCCCCATCCAAAAGGGTGAGGAGATTTGAAAAATTTTACTATTATTACATACCCATATATGATGCAAACAATGGTAAATAAAGAGCTGCAGCCAATACAAGTACGATAGAACCGATAACAATCAACATGATAGGCTCAATCATCTTTGTCATAATATCAATAATCGTATCAAGCTGTTTATCAATATAACTCGTTGCCTGACCTAACATATCACCCAAACGACCTGATTGTTCACCGGTTGCAATCATAAACAGAATCATTTTAGGCATTGTTCTTGTTGCTCTTAATGCAGCAGACAAGTGTTGACCTTGTTGAACTCTTGTTGTAGCCTCTTCAACCCTTGTTTCAAGAGTATGGTTTGTCAATGTCATATTTGACAAATATAAACATTCCAAAATAGGAACACCTGCATCATAAGCAACCTGCATAACCGCAATGAAGTTAGCAAAGTTTGAATATTGAATCAAATCTGTCAAAACAGGGATTTTTAATACAATATCATCAATTTTCCATTTACTAGGTTTCCATCTGAATAGGAAGTTGATAAATGCACCAATTGCAGCAAAGCCGATTGGAATACCATACCAATTTTTCTTCAAGAATAAACCCATTTCCATCAATACTCTTGTAATCCAAGGCAATTGCATACCCATAGAATCGAACATTTCTTTAAATACTGGAAATACAAATACCAACATGACAATTACAATAAATACAGCAAGTAAAATTACGAATACCGGATACATCAATGTACCAATAACTTTACTTCTGATTGATGCTTGTTTATTCAACAATTCCAACAAACGGTCTAAGGTTTTTTCAAGTTCACCGGAATCTTCACCGGCTCTAACCAAACCGATATAAACTTGACCAAATTGTTCAGGATATTTTGCAATAGTACCGGCAAAAGTACCACCGTTCATAATCTGACGTCTCAATTCAGTCGCAACCTGACGAATTTTTAACTTAGCAGCATCGTTTTCAATGAACAGTAACGACTCAATAATCGGAATACCTGCAGCTGCCAAAATCTGCAAAGTCGAAGTAAAGTCGATTTGATCCGCCAAACCAAGTTTTGGCATCTTACCTGTCGGCTTTTTCTTTTCATCTTTTTTAGCCGCTTGTTCTTCAACAATATTTGTTGGGGTAAAACCTAACTGACGGACAGCAGCACGCGCTTCACGTAAATCATCAGCTTCAACCTTCCCCTTTACAATTTCACTTGTTCCATCTTTGATTGCTGTATAGTTATAAATTGTCATACTTCACCTATTCACCTGCCATACCTAATACTCTGACAAATTCTTCAATTGTAGTTTGTCCTTTTAGGATATGGTTATAACAAGATTTGTGTAATGTTGTCATACCGTTTGCAACTGCGCTTTCTTCGATTTCCAAATCGTGAGCACCTTGTGCAATAAGTTTTTTAATTTCTTTAGTAATCTGCATGATTTCATAAACACCCAAACGACCTTTATAGCCTTGGAATCCACATTTGTTACAACCTTTAGCTCTATAAATTGGAGTTTTCATCAATTTTTCAATCTCTTCAGGATCAGTTGTAACCATTGATGCTTCTTCCCTTGTTGGATAATATTCTTCCTTACAATCATCACAAAGTTTTCTTACAAGACGTTGAGCAATTACACCTGACAAAGTTGAAGATACCAAGTAGTCCTTAGCACCCATTTCAATCAAACGAGTAACAGTAGCTGCTGCTGAATTTGTGTGGACTGTACTTAATACTAAGTGACCAGTCAATGCAGCTGAAATCGCGATTTCTAATGTTTCATAGTCACGAATTTCACCAACCAGAATGATATCAGGGTCTTGACGCAAGATAGCACGCATACAAGATGCAAATGTGATACCCGCTTTCGCGTTGATTTGTGATTGGTTGATACCTTCCAACTTGATTTCTATCGGGTCTTCAATTGTTGTGATGTTTACAGATTCATCATTTAAACTTTTCAATACAGAATACAAGGTTGTTGTTTTACCAGAACCGGTAGGACCTGATGTCAAAATGATACCGTTTGGACAAGATACCATTTGTTTAACCTTGTGGATATCTCTTTCGTCAGCACCAACCAGTTTGATTTCTTTGTCATTAGATGCAAGAGAAACCGCAGGTGCCAAGATACGGATACAGACCTTCTCCTTACCTGAAACAGGAAGTGTGTTGATACGGAAGTCATAAGAACAATCTTTATACGAAATTGAGAAAGTACCATCTTGTGGTCTTCTATTTTCTGCGATGTTCATTCTCGCCATAACTTTGAAACGAGCAATAACTTGTGTTTCAACTTTAGCCGGTACATCCAAAACTTTTTGCAACATACCATCTTTTCTGTATCTTACGATATAACCTGATAATCTCGGTTCTATGTGAATATCGGAAACCTTGTTATCAATACCGTTTGTAATAATTTGGTTTACAAATTTAGCAACAGAACCTGTAGAGTCTTGAAGTTCAGCATCAACTTGTTCCCAAAGTGTTGCCTCTTCCACATCATCAAGAGTTTCTGTTTTAATTTGTTCAATAATTTCTTCGGTTTGCTTTTTCTGAGCTGAGAAGAAAGTATTTAATGAGTTTTGGAACTCATAGTGAGTCATTAATAATTGTTTTGGATTTTGCCCTGTCAAATAGATGATTTCTTTCATTACATCCATTTTGATAGGTTTTACAACACCCAAAACTAATGTTTTGCCATCAGATGAAATCGGAATAACAGAATTTGCTCTGATAAAATCTTCCGGCAAAATATTGACAAATTTCTTTTGGTCAGCCAACTGGTCAGCAGAAACCAAGTCATAACCTGTTTGGTCATGCAAAACTGATTTCAATTGATCTAGAGAAATCAATCCCATTTCAAACAAAGTTGAACCAATTGGCTCATTCTTACGTTTTGATGCAGCCAAAGCTTTCATCAAATCTACTTCTGAAAGAATACCTTTAGCTACAAGCATTTCCCCTAGTTTGCCTGCTGGGACACTATTTTGTGGAGCAGCAGATGCTTTTTTAGGAGAAGGAGTTGCACTTGCCGGTGCTCCTGTTGGAACAGGAGCTATACTGTCATTAGAAATAAATGAACCTAGCAATTCTTTTAAATCATCATCCCCTACAAGCATAAATTTTATTGATTGAGGGAAAGATTTTTTCAACAAACCGTTGATATCATCTTTATTTGAATTTTTAGAAACTGCTACAAATAGGAAGTTATCCTTCACACTAATAGGTACGAAATGGTACTGACCCATTAGATTTTTATCAATACTATCCAGTATCTTTTTATCTATGCTGTTTTTTAGTCTTAATATTAGTGCGTTCATTTATCTATTGTACTTTACTTATTTCTCTTGTTTAGTATAACTTTCTGTTCCAATTTAGCATCGAGCTATATATTATAACATATTGTCGTTAGCTACTGCATCTTCCGTATCAACAACGATTTGCGGAGTCAACATGATAACCATTTCTTCTTTAGCTTTACTTGTAACTGTACTTCTAAAGAACATACCAATTACAGGAAGGTCGCCAACAAACGGTATCTTTTTAACTGTTTTATTTTCAGTTTCTTGCAACATACCACCGATTACAAGAGTTTCGCCATCCTTGATTCTTACACCTTTCAAATTCAAATCTCTTCTTTGAAGCAATGTAACAACCGGTTCTTCTTCACCTGTGTCACTTTTTGTTGTGTATTGTCTAGCAATAGTCTTGTATGAAGGAGTGATATCTAATGTTACGTATCCATCAGGACTGATAAACGGAGTGATATCAACTTTGATACCATTATCATCACCGATTTCATAGTCTTTTTGAACTTGAGCCGCAGTAGATGCACCGTTATCTAAGTATTGAGTTGTAACCTTTTTAACATAGTCAGCTGACAAGTCAATTGTTGATTTTTGTCCGCTTGTTAGCAAAACTCTCGGATTAGCAAGAACTCTACCTTTAGCATTTTCTACTAAGTAATTTACAGCATAAACCAATGTTGGAGAACCACTGTATTTTTTAAATAAACCTGAGCTCTCATAAGTTTTGCTGGTAGAATCATAAGACTCTTTGTCAAGTGTTTCAAAGCCATGACCTGCAAAGAAAATCGGACGCAATGGGTCAGTTGCAAAACCGTTACCACCACCGGCATTGAATGAGAAGTTTTTGCTTACAAACTGCCAAGTGTTATCAAATGTTTTACTACCTGATTCAGTTAATGAAATGATTTGAACTTCCAAATATGCTTGAGGAGTTTTCTTATCATTTGATGCAATATATTCTCTAATCATATCCAACTGAGTTTCTGAACCACCAATAATTTGGATAGTACCTTGAGTTGGGAAGTATGTAACAGACATACCCAACAATGGAATACTATCTAGAGAGAATGTTTCTTCATCTCCTGTAGACTCTTCTGTTTTTTGATATTGACCAAACATACAAGCGACTTTACCGCCACCAACGGCAATTCCGCCGCCACCTCCGCCACCATCTGCAGATGAGTCACTGCTATCATCTGATGCAAAACCTGTAGGAATACCTGCTGCACCACCTGAAGAATCACTATCTTTCACAAATGTCATTGATGGGAACAATGATGTACAAATTGATGATGCCATTTCTGCAGGAGTTGTGTGGTTTACTTTGAATGTTGTAATTTCAGGTTTTTTATCAAATTGTTCTACAATCTTTTTAACCAAAACGATATCTTGTTCAGTACCTGTTACAATCAATTCATTTGTTGCAGGGTTAGTTGCAGCAATGAAACCTTTTGACATACCAGGATTTACTGCACCTTTACCCTTTGGGCTGAAAATACTTTTATTCAAAAAACTTGAAATTGCTACAGCTGACACATATTTAACAGGAATAATTGTTAAATTATTGTTTCTATCAGCCAAATTCATAGCTGAATCTGCTGAAGAAACAACCAATGTATTAGCTTTGATATCATAATATAATTTGTGAGTTTTTACGACTAAATCAAGAGCTTCTTTCAACGGAATGTCTACCAAATCCATTGTAACAGAACCTTCAACACCGTCAGCAAAAATAATGTTCATTCCTGCTTGGTCTGCGAACATTCTCAACACTTGAGTTATATCAGCATCTCTCAAGCTCAAATTCACAACCGAATCAGCGTTAGGAATCGTAACACTTGAACGTAATGGGATAGATGTATCACTATCGTTTGTTCTGATTGTCGGTGCTGCATTACCGTATCCGTAATAGTCGCTCATTGCAAATGATGCAGTCATTGAATTTGTCAGTGCGAAAGCTGACAACAAAACACTTGCAATAATTTTTTCTCTAATCTTATTTTTCATATTTGCTCCTGCTTATTACTCTTTTAATTAACCTTTTCTACCACCAAATCTGTTTCTCAAATTATATAAATCGTTTCTTGTTCTATCCAAGTCGTCTCTTGAGAAAAGTTCGCCTATACTTGCTGAATATATGTTAGAACCAAGTCCAACCGTAATCCATGATGGATTGATTTGCATAACCTTATATTCTTGTCCCATAATTTTGTCACCTTGACGCACAAGATAATCTTTATTATCAACATTGATAATTGCTGACGGACTTGTTTTGTTATACATAATACCAACAACTTTGGTTCTTGTAATCTTTGCAGCTGCCGCATTCTCCGGCGCTAAAGATGTAGGAGGTACCGGCAAATTAAAACTGTATGGACTGATATCATCAGGTTCTCTGATTACAACATTTTTCATTTTCTTAATTTGTGCAATCCTAGCATTATGAGCATTAGCCTCTGCAATAGCTGAACGTTTAGCATTTTCAAACGCTTGAATTTCACCTGATGGCATGAATGGGTCAGACCTACCAACAGATGTTGATGAAACTTCTACCATCTTACTTGATTGCGCTGTATCAACATCCACATCAACAGTATTTTCTGCAGGGACTTTTACTTCATTGGTTGGTGCAGGATTCACATCCGCAACCGGAGCCGGAGCAGGTTCTTCAGCGTTATTGCCACCCATATTAGGGATAAAACTACAACCTCCTGCAATTACACCAACAGCAAAAACAACTGCCAATAATGACAAAACCCATTTGCCACGCTTGCTAAATGTGCCGTCTATCCAACTCTCATTCCTATAGTAATTTGTTTTCACGTTATCTCCACCCATCTGATTTAAGTTATATAACAATTACATTATATTAAAGCTCTCTTATTTTGGTATCAGTTATTTAATGTATTTTCCCAAAATAATACTACTATCTCTTTTAATCATATAATAATATTTTTATTAAGTCAAAATTATATATATAGTAATGATTCACTCGACAAAAACCTTGAAAAACAAGATTTTTCAAGGTTTTCAACATGTTTACATTTCGTTACGGCAATAGATATCAAACAAAAGTTCAATCTAAAGGTTTAGATAAAATTATCTACGGATACAACTTCTTTCTAACGCTCTAACAAATCTGACCAATTTTGATTCACTATCTGCGGTGATTGAATCTACCAAAATTGTCCTACAACCAAGCAATTTTCCGCACAAAATATCTGTCAAAGGTCTATCTCCGACCAAAACACAATCTTTTGAGTCAACTTCATATTTCTTCAAAAATTCTTTAACAAAACCTGTTTGAGGTTTACAAGCATTAAATAGCAATGGAAAATTTGAAATTTTTTTGACCCTTTCAATATAATCAGGATTTTTGTTATTAGAAACAACAGCCATAAAAAACTTATCCTGAACACCTTTTAGCCATTCTTCCATCTCTTGAGAATATATTCCTGATTTTGATGCCATCAAAGTGCTATCCAAGTCAAAAAGCATCGCCTTTACACCTTGCGATTCAAGTCCGGATAAATCAATATCATATATGCTTTTCAAGTTATAATCCGGTTTAAGAAACATGCTCTTTTACTCCTATTGTTCTTGCCAATGCTATTTTGTAGTCAATAGGTTCTTTGTCTAATTTTAAATACACATCAGCGTTTGTATTTGCAACATCAAGGTTGTCCCCTTTATCGTTCAATATTTCAACGATTTTTGCCACAAATTTTTCTTTCGGAGTAATAATTTCAACTTCATCACCTTTTAGAACTTTATTTTTAATTTTTACTAAGAACAAATCATCTTCGCGATTTGAAGTTGTATCGACATCACAATATTTCTTTTTGTCATGAAACTCAAACAAGAAATCAGCACCCGCCAAACCTTTTGAAATATCGTAACTATATGAATCTGGTTTATTTTCACCCAAGGCAAATCCTGTCGTATAGCCACGATTACCGACTTTTTTCAATTCTAAGAAATATTTTTCCATATCAGCATCAGGATTTGCCATAATTTCATCAATCGCAGCTCTATAAGTTTTCGCAACTGCTGAAACATAATAAAGGCTCTTTGTCCTACCTTCAACCTTGAAGGAATCCACACCGGCATCAATCATTTCTTTCAAATGTTTAACCAAACACAAATCTTTTGGACTCAAAATATGTGACCCACGTTCATCTTGATTAATTTCGTAATACTGTCCGGGACGAGTTTCCTCAACCAATTTGTAGCTCCAACGGCATGGTTGAGAACAGTTACCGGAATTGGCTTTTCTTTCACCATTTGTAAAATAATCACTCAACAAGCATCTGCCGGAGAATGATACACACTGTGAGCCATGAATAAAGCATTCAACTTCCATATTAGGAACTTGTTTTTTGATTTCAGCAATTTCCGGAATAGACAATTCTCTTGCCAAAACAACACGAGATGCGCCCATATCTTGCCAAAATTTAACACATTCATAATTCAAAATATTTGTTTGTGTGCTGATATGAATGTCAACATCAGGCATATATCGTTTAATAAGACGCAAAATTCCAAAATCACTAACCAAAATCGCATCAGGTTTTGCATCTTTGATAATATCCATGCATTCTTCCAAATGTTTGATATCTGAATTGAATGCAAAAATATTTAATGTTAAATAAGCTTTTGCACCTAATTTGTGCGCCAATTCAACCGCACTTTTCAAATTTTCAAGGGTAATAATTTCACCCTTTCTCATAGCTCTTAAACTAAAGTCTACCACACCAAGGTAAACCGCATTTGCGCCGTATCTGACAGCGTACTCTAATTTTTCCAAATTGCCCGCAGGCATTAATAATTCAACATTTCGCATAATTCAATAATAAAGTAAACCAAATTAATAATCAACCAAACAGGTGATGTCGATTTCTTTTAAATATGGAAAATAGAATATATAAAATATCAGTTTTTGGAGAGAACGCAACATGCAAATTATTAACAATGCCACAGGCACAATTAAAGAAATATGGTCTTATCAACATCCTGTAATGCATACTTGGTTTCTATTCAGTGCTGCATCTCTTGGCTGCATGTTCACTCTTTTATTCTTTGTTTTATAATACAAAAAATGCGCATTTTACTTGCGCACTTTTTAAATATATAGCTACCATTTTGGACAAGGACTTTATTATGCAAAGTTCTTGTTTTTGTAGGTATTATCGTAATATTTTTTCAATTTGAAAATCATGATTGCGCACAAAATTACTGCGGCAAAAACCAACCCTAGCCAAAAACCTTTCAAGTTAAAATTAAACTTAAAAGCCAAAGTATATCCGACAGGAATTGACACACACCAATAAGCTAAAAAGTTTGCCAACAATACAATGTTTGTCTGTTTGATACCTTTACAAATTCCAGCCAAAGCCACTTGCAAACCATCAAAAACTTGGAAAATTGACAAAATATACATAATAGGGATTGATATTCTAAATAAATTATCATCAACTGTAAAAATTCCAACCATTTGTTTTGGAAAGGTCGAAAATATAATTGCACTGCAAGCCATGAAACCTACAGAAAGAACTGTTCCGACAAATGAATATTTTTTCAAATCTAAAACATTACCTGAACCATTCGCAAATCCAACTTTAACAGCAATAGCATTTGATATTGCAAAAGGTACCATAAATGATACAGTCGTCAGCGAACATACCAAGTTTTGAGCCGCAGCATAAACTCCTGAAACTCTACCCATGAAAATTGCAATACTATTAAATGCTACAAATTCAACTAATACAGCAAGAGAAATCGGCATACCAATTTGTAACAAGTGTTTGTAGTATCCACGTTCGTGGTAATTTGAAAATCTCATATTCATATAGCAATATATCAATAATGCAATACCCATAAAGTAACGTACTGTAAAACTTGCAATCGCCAAACCTACTACACCCAAAGATGGAATTGGTCCCCATCCAAATACCAACAATACATTTAATGCAATATTTAAAAATACACAAAATATAGTCACCGCGTTTGGAAATACGACGATTTCAAAAGCTTGCAAAAATTCTTTTAAACTAGCATGCAAATAAGCACCAAAGGTACTAAATGCCGTAATAAACATATATTGTTGAATTCCGGGAACTAACTTTTGCTCAAATCCCATTTTTGGAATTACAGGAATTGCAACCAGAATTAATATACAGGTAATCAATGCCAAAATCATGGCAAACCTTATTGACGGATAAAAATATCGCTTAATTGCCTTTTTTTCACCGCGATAATTTGACAACAATGGCGAAATACTTGCAACTAAACCGATTCCGAACGTCAAAATACAATTTAAAATAGCATTTGCGATACTGATTGCCGCAAATGTATCTGTTGAATGTCTACCTGCTACAAAAACATCCCCTATACCAATCAGGATAAAACCAAGGTTACCCATGATAATTGGGGCTGCTATTTTTGATAGTTCTTTTATATAATATCTAATGTCGTTACTGCACATAGCACCATGATACCACAAAGAAAATTTATAAAACCTTCTACGCAACAATCGGTTACAATCTCAAATTCAAACTTGCATTTCAAAATTTTACATAATATAATGAACTCAGCCGAAAGTTATAGGCTTTGGTATGCCTATAATTTTTTAGTTACTACTTTAAACAAAAAGGAGAAGAAAATGCCAAAATTAAAAACACACAGGTCAGCTGCAAAGCGTTACAAAGTAACCGCTACAGGCAAAATTATGAAAAGACAAGCAGGTATCGGTCACTTGCTCCAACACAAGTCAGCATCAAGAAAACGTAGAATTTTCAAGATGGTTGGCGTTTCTGAGTCACACGTAGCATTGGTATCTAAAGAGTTACCATACAAGAAGTATTCAAGATAGGAGCATAGAAAATGAGAATTAAACGTGGTAATGCAGGTGTTAAAAGACACAAAAAAATATTAAAACTTGCTAAAGGTTTTATCGGCGCTAGAAGCAGAATCTTCAAAGTTGCTAATATCGCTGTTATGAAAGCTTTGAAATACGCTTACAGAGATAGACGTACTACAAAACGTAATATGAGAAGATTATGGATTGTTAGAATCAACGCTGCTGTAAGAGCTCGCGGTATGAGCTATTCAAGATTCGTAAACGCTTGCAAGAAAGCAAACATTGTTGTAAACAGAAAAATGCTTGCTGACTTAGCAGTTAAAGACCCAGAAGCTTTTGATGTAGTATTTGAAGCTATTAAATAGTTTTATTACTATAAAAGTTCAAAAACAAAGTCCTTGATAGAAATATCAAGGACTTTGTTTTTTCTACAATTAACACCAAACTAATTACCAAACATTTATCCCAAAGCGTTCAACTAATTCACTTATCATATAAAAAGAACCACAAATAATATTCAAATGCCCATCACCAAAGTCAATTACTGTATCAGGTGTTAATTCTTTTGCCACAATAGGACAAACAGCAGTCAATTCTTCGACAGTGCAAGAATTTTGATGATTGAAATGATAAAAATAAACTTCATCTCCACGGTCAAAAAGACTTTGAACCATGTGTTTATAATCCTTATTTTTTAAGCATCCAAAAATAAACCTACGTTTTTCATACGGATAATACATATCAAGACTTTGTTTTAGCGAATTTATGCCATTTGGATTGTGCGCCCCATCAATTATAAGATTTTTCTCTGGAATATACTGAAATCTACAAATATGTTTTACATTTTCTAGTCCCATATCAATTGTTTCTCGAGAAATTTCAGGAAAAAGTGTTTGAATTGCAGCAAGCGCCAAAGATAAATTCTCCTGCTGATATGTACCTTTTAGTGCAAGCTTTGAAGTATCTTCAAATGGTGCAATCAGCATCAACAAAGAATGATTTTCATCTGCAACATCTTTATAAACCTCTCGTCCTTCAAACGCAATACAAGGACATTTTGGCTTAATAATTCCAGCCTTTTCGTATGCAATTTTATCCAAAGTATTGCCAAGACGCTCGGTGTGGTCATAATCAATATGCGTAATTATTGAACACAGATTTTTTTTGATAACATTTGTAGCATCAAATCTTCCGCCCAAACCGGTTTCCAGCACAACCACATCGACATTATTATCGGCAAAATACTTAAACATAACAGCAGTAAGTATTTCAAATTCGGTCAAATCAATATTATTTTTGTCAGCCAAATCAGAAATTTCAAAAACATATTTTGCAAAATCATCATCAGAAATCGGACAATTATTGATTTGGATTCGCTCAGTATACTTGAAAATATGCGGACTTGTGTATAATCCGACTTTTTTGCCTGCATATTTTAAAATTGATGCCAAAATCGCACAAACAGACCCTTTGCCGTTTGTCCCAGCAACATGGATACAATCTAATTTGTCTTGCGGATTACCAATAAGCTCCAAAATCTGCTCCATCCTATCCAACCCCAGAGAGATATGGAATTTTCCGACTGATGTTAATAATTTAATCGCATCTTCATAGTTAATACTATTCATAGTTTAAATCCTTAATTTTATTTTTATTTCCAAAATTGCACCAATTTTCATCATAAAAACCATCCTTAATATATTTTCTAAAGGATGAATATTCCCAATCTTTTACTTGGTTTACGTAACCATGCTTTACTGGGTTGTAATGTATATAATCAACATGAGTATAAAAATCTTTTTCAGAGACTATAGTATGCTCATAATATCTTCTTTGAAAAATCCCTTTTTCACCCTTATTCAAATATCCGTAGGTTGGGGTTTCTACCCCAACATTAAAATTTTTTGAAAAATAATATTTTATGGAAGTAATTATTTTAGGATACTCATAAATATCTATAGGTTTCATAATAATATGTATATGGTCTGGTAAAATACAGAACGCAACTATTTCAAATTGAAAATATTGCATAGCATTAATAATGGAGTAAATCAACATTGTCAATGAATATTGGCTTTCGATTATAAGCAACAATTATCAAATGAACACAACTATTTTGAATAAATACACGTTTATAATTCATGTCCGTATTATATAATAGAAACGTTGGGGTGGAAACCCCAACCTACTTGCTTATTATATTACAAAAACAATTACCACGGATAATCCTTGCTAATTTTCCAACCATCCATCATAATTACCGCAGCACACGCATTACCTCCGCCTTTTCCAATCCAAATGGTCTTTGGATTACAAGAACGGTGAACCGCAGTACCAAGTAACTGCTCTCTTGTTTTTGCAGCATGTGGAATATAGCAACTTTCCAGCCCACCTGGGTATAAACCTGATTTAAAATTCTTTAATGCGGCTAACTGCTGTTCACATCCTGAATTAGAATTACCAATAGTGTCAATATTTACTAAATAGAATGAAAAAATATCGCGTCCTTCTACATTTGGATTACTTCTACCGTTTAAATCCACATAGAATACCGCACCGCCCAAAGTTCGCATAATACCAACATAAGAACCATTTAATAAACCAATCATATAAGCAGGTAAAGTCAGAGTAGTTTTGCGATCAATTGCCAAAGGAGTTTTGGCATTTTTGTAGCACTCTGATGCAGGCTCACATCTTAATACTACTTTTAAATATGGCGAAAAATATTTGTCTAAAAATTCTTTTTCAGAAATTTGAGTATCAAAAGAACCAAACTCAGTTTCTGTTTCATTAGTGTACAGCTTTGCAGCTTGAGTAATTATGCTATAAGTTTCTTTTAACTGTTGCGCTGTTGATGTCTTTTGATAAGTTTTAATCAATGTAGGAATAGTCATTGCGGCAACAATTCCAATAATACCTAGAGTAATCAATACTTCTGCCAAAGTAAACCCTGATTTACCCTTGGTATTTAGTGAATCTGTTTGCCTCAGTACATCAACAAATGTAAATCCCAGAATTTTTATATTCATATTCACTCCATACTTTTCCAAAAACTACGAATTTAATTCTAACTTTTTAATTAATAGTATGCAATATTTATGCACTTTTGTCAATATGACGAATTTATTTCGCTTATTTATATATCACAAGTCATTTATATTTTTAATAAATATAGGAGAGACACATTGACCGAAAATAAAAAATTGTTAGGAAAGAGAATTAAACAAATAAGAAAAAATGCAGGATTTACACAAGAGAAACTATCTGAGCTTATCGGAATTGAAACAGGTTCATTGAGTACCATAGAAAGCGGACGAAGTTTTCCGTCCCTTGTAACTCTAGAGAAAATTTCACAGATTTTGAATGTCGAGATGAAAGCATTTTTTGACTATGACACATCAATAACAATAAAAGATATGAAAAAAATCATAGTAAAAAACATTGATAAAATTAAAGAAAATCAAATACCTTATATCTACAAATATTTTGAAGGTATAAACCAATAAAAAAAGCCCCAAACCATTGGGACTTTTTTATTATATTTTATATTAATGTATTTAGCAGATTTTTATTTATCTTCCAAGCCTTTACGTTTGTAAAAGTCTTCAATGAAACCTGTATTGAAGTTTCCGCTCATAAACACTTCATCTTCAACAATTGCTTGGTGGAACGGAATAGTTGTTTCAACACCTGTCACAACATACTCTTTCAAAGCACGGTACATTCTGCGACGAGCCTCATTTCTATCTCTGCCCCAACAAATCAATTTACCAATCATTGAATCATAATACGGTGGAATTGTATAATCTTGGTAAACATGAGAATCAACTCTGACACCAAATCCACCCGGAGCCAAATATCCTGAAATTGTACCAGGGTTTGGCATAAATCCTTTTGCAGGATTTTCCGCATTGATACGACACTCAATAGCATGACCTTTTAGGTGAATATCATCTTGAGTATAGCTCAATTTTTCACCGGCAGCTACAAGAATTTGTTCTCGAACCAAATCAACTTGTGAAATCATTTCAGTAACACAGTGCTCAACTTGGATTCTTGTGTTCATTTCCATAAAGTACCATTTGCCATCGTGGTCAAGCAAGAATTCGCAAGTGCCTGCACCTTCGTAATTGATAGCTTTTGCAGCACGAACTGCAGCAGCACCCATTTCTTTTCTAGTTTCTGCATCAATTGCAGGAGATGGAGCTTCTTCCAACAATTTTTGGTGTCTTCTTTGGATTGAACAATCTCTTTCACCCAAGTGAACAACATTACCAAAACTGTCCCCCATAATTTGTACCTCAATATGACGAGGATTTACCAAGAATTTTTCTGCATAAACATCAGGATTTCCAAAGAAGTTTTTAGCTTCAGCCTGACAAAGTTCCATATTCAATTGAACTTCATCATCATTGTTACAAACTCTCATACCTTTTCCGCCACCACCTGCAGTAGCCTTCAAGATAATCGGATACCCTACTTTATTACCAAACTCTTGAACTTCTTCAACAGTTCTAACAATCCCTGTCCCCGGAGTTACAGGCACATTGTTTTCTATCATTGTCTTACGAGCAGTAGCTTTATCTCCCATTTTTCTCATCGCTTCTGCTGTAGGTCCTATAAATTTAATTCCTTGTTTTTCACAAATTTCTGCAAAATCAGCTCTTTCAGACATAAATCCATACCCAGGATGTATTGCATCAGCACCTGAAACCATTGCCGCAGACATAATAGCAGGTATGCTCAAATAACTGTCTGCACTTTTTGCAGGTCCGATACAGTAAGCCTCTGTAGCCAATCTTACATGCAAAGAGTTAGCATCAGCCTGAGAATAAATCGCAACTGTAGGAATACCAAGTTCTCTACAAGCTCTGATAATTCTTACGGCAATTTCGCCTCTATTTGCAATTAAAACTTTTCTAAACATTTCCAAATATCCCTTATTTACTCTTTTCCGCCAAGACAAGAATTATTACCCAAAGGCGGAATATGCTGGGTCTCTGATTTGTCGGCTTATCACCGCCAAATCAAGACTTCACATTGGCTTGACGCCTAATTATTCAACATACATCAGAACTTGTCCGAATTCTACAGGTTGTCCGTCTTCAACACAAATTTCAACAACCTTACCAGACACTTCTGATTCGATTTCGTTCATCATCTTCATAGCTTCTACGATACAAACAACATCACCTTGTTTTACTTCTGAACCAACTTTTACAAATGGGTCAGCATCAGGAGATGGTGATTTGTAGAATGTTCCAACCATTGGAGAAGTAACAGGAGTACCTTTTTTAGCTGGTACAGAAACTTCTGCTTGGCTAGCTGCAACAGGCGCTACAGCAGGAGCAGCTTGAACTTGAGCTGGCGCAGCAGCAACAGGAGCAGATGTAACTATTACATCTTTTCTCAAAGTGATTGCTTGTTCACCGTCTTCAAGAGAAATTTCTGTCAAACCGGTATCTGCCAATACTCTTGCTAGTTTTTCGATATAATCTGTTTCAAATTTCATAATCCGTTTTGTCCTTCTTAACTATTTATTAAAACCAAAACAAGGATAGATTAGCATCTATCCAAGTATTCGTTAGTTCTGGTATCAACTCTGATAACGTCACCGTTTACAACAAAGAATGGTACGTTTACAACTGCACCTGTTTCTAATGTTGCAGGTTTTGTACCACCTTGAGAAGTGTTACCCTTTTCTGAAGGCGGAGTATCAACAACTTCCAACTCAACGTGAGCAGGGATATCAACACCAATAATTCTACCTTCATGAGTAAGAACCATTACATTCATGTTTTCTTTCAAATATTTAACACCTGAACCGATTTGAGCTTCTTCAACGTGGATTTGGTCATAAGTTTCGTTATCCATCATTACATAAGCTGAACCTTCTTTATATAAATACTGCATTTCACGTCTATCCAAAGTAGCTTTAGCAACTTTTTCACCGGCTCTGAATGTTTTTTCAACAACTTGACCTGTGATAACGTTTTTCAACTTTGAACGAACGAAAGCTGCACCTTTACCAGGCTTTACGTGCAAGAACTCAACAACAGTCCACAAACCATTATCTAGCTCTACTGTCAAACCTGTTTTAAAATCGTTTACTGAAATCATATTTTTCCCCTTATTAAAAAGTGTTTTTCTTCTAGTGTACTAATAATAACATAAAAATCATATTTTTCAAAATAGTTTTACATTATTTTAAGATGAAAAGTTTAACAAATGCAGAACAAACCACTATAAAAAAAAATAGATACCAAAACTATTTTACAGTTTTTACAACATCTTTAAAATACTCTAACGGATTTTCTTTTGCCTTTTGCGCGCAAGCTATCCCATTTCGGTCGTTACCATCACTCTTATTACAATACGAATCAACATCAGGATAATCTGTACCTTTTGCACCCATTGTCTTTAATTCACCATCTTTAAGCTGAAATGTAAACAAATCATACCCCCAACGATTTGGTTTATTATTATAACCATTTAAGTCGACTGAAACATAAACTCTTTGCTCAATAATGTTATTCTCAAATAATAGTAAAGAGCCATTTTGTAATGCAATTTGCCCATCATCAAATAAAGGGGACAAAGCATTAGTTTTTCCATCCAGAGTTTTATATGGCACATCTGTATTTCCAGTATTAGAATTAAAACATGGCTTTGATTTCTTGTTTCCGGCACTTAATCCAATATTACCACCTAGACCACAATCAGTAGGAGCTTGCAAATACTTCATAAAAGTTTTGTAGTATGAACCTGTATTATAATCAGTTGGCAATAACGAAATATCATCTGCCTCCATTTGCTTAAACACCTGCTGAATAATTGAATAAGATTCCAAAAACCTTGAACTTAACTGATGAGCTTTGTAGTTAGCAATGAGATTTGGTATTGTCATCGCAGCAACTACACCAATTATGCCAAGAGTGATTAAAACCTCTGCCAAAGTAAATCCTAATCTCACTTTTGTCGGTGACATATCTACGTGCGTAGCACATCTCGTGTTATCTTTCATCAGCCCTCCAATACAACATCATCATGTTTATATGAACATTATAATGTTCATATAAGCACAATACTTCATTTATTATTTTTTGTCAATTATTTAGGATTAAGGAATGAAAGATGATAGATTATTACAACTGGGGCAAAAAATAAGATATGAGCGAACAAAACGCGGATTAAGCCAAGAGGATTTAGAAGAAATTTCATCAGTTTCGCGCAGGACGATTAGCGAAATAGAAAGAGGCAATGCTGATATCAGGTACACAAACCTATACCAGCTTGCAGAGGCTTTTAACCTATCAATCTCAGAATTAGTGAACTTTAAACTATAAAAACTATCCCCTTCCTAGTAGTTTGATAAAATCATTTTTACATGCTACAATTTGACTATGATTGAAAGATATTCAAGAGAAGAAATGGCAAAAATTTGGGATTTAAACTCCAAATTTAATTATTATTTACAAGTTGAACTTGCTGTATGTGATGCATACGCAGAATTAGGTACAATTCCCAAAGAAGCGGCTGAAGAAATTCGCAAGAAAGCAACTTTTTCAGTTGAAAGAATTGACGAAATTGAGCGAGAAGTTCGTCACGACGTCATTGCATTTTTGACCTGCGTAAACGAAAGCCTTGGCGATTTAGGACGATATGTCCATGTCGGAATGACAAGTTCTGACGTAATTGACACAGCTTTTGCCTTGCAGATTCAAGACAGTGGAAGAATCATTTTAGAAGATTTGAACCGTACAATTTCTACATTAAAAGGACTTGCTCAAAAACATAAAGACACTATCTGTATTGGGCGTTCTCACGGTATACACGCAGAAATTATGACTTTTGGTGTAAAAATGTGCTCTTGGATTGATATTATGGAAAGACAGAAAGCGAATTTTGAACACGCTTTAGAACAAATTAGAGTAGGTCAAATCTCCGGTCCTGTTGGAACTTACAGCAACATTTCTCCACAAGTTGAAGAAATCACTTGCCGTCATTTGGAATTAAAACCTGCCAAAATTTCCACGCAGATTATCGCAAGAGATTATCACGCATACTTTATGCAATCTTTAGCACTAATAGCAAGTGTGCTGGAACAATTCGCAACAGAAATCAGGCACCTGCAAAGAACAGAAGTTTTGGAACTTGAAGAAGGCTTTGGAAAAGGTCAAAAAGGTTCTTCCGCTATGCCACACAAGAAAAATCCTGTATTAAGTGAAAACTTATGCGGACTTGCACGTGTTGTACGTGCAAACTCAATTGTAGCGTTGGAAAACATTCCTTTGTGGCATGAAAGAGACATTTCGCACTCCTCAGCAGAACGCATAATATTCCCTGACAGTCTGACACTTGTTGATTTTATGTTAAACCGTTTCAACGGTTTGATGGAAAATATTGTCGTACATAAAGATAATATGTTAAAAAATACAAACAAATTTGGCGGAATTGTATTCTCTCAAAAAGTTTTATTGACACTTGTATCTAAAGGTTTATCAAGGGAAGATGCTTATGTAATCGTTCAACGCAACGCACTTGATGCCTTCCAAAATCATGGAGATTTTAAGGCTAATTTGTTGAAGGATGCTGATGTCAGAAAGTTATTATCACCGGAAGAAATTGAGGATATTTTTGACAAACAAGCATTTTTACAAAATATTGGTGAAATTTATAAAAGATTTGAAATATAAGCAACTTGCCGCATTGATAAAATATTATCTTTAGCACTTTCGGTTTTCCACTTGTGAGAGTGGCTTAAATATGCTATAATAGAAAAGTAAATTGAACGAGGATAAGTTTTATATGTTGAAAAAGAGTTTAGGTTTTACCTTAGGTGAAATATTAATCGCACTTGGTGTAATCGGAGTTGTTGCAGCGTTGGTTATTCCACAATTGGTAAACGGACACAAATCAGGAACGGCAAAAGCACAGTTTAATACTGCGTATTCAATGATTACAAAGGCCGTAGCCGATATGGATGCAGATAATATCTCAGTAGAACCTGCGACTTATGCAACTAGTGGAGGTTTTTACCGACAATTTAAAAAATATATTAAATATTCTGTAGATTGTGGTGTATATGGGGCAACTAATGAAAGCGTTTGTATGTCAACTTCTCGTTCTGAGGCTTCTCCATACAAAAGATTAAACGGAACAGCCTTTACAACCGGCGAAAACAACCTACTTGATGATGGTTGTGTTGTTGCAAATAACGGAATGATGTTCTGTATAGAAAACCCTACTGGTAATTACTACGGTTTAATGGTAATTGTTGATATTAATGGTAAAAATAAAAACCCTAACCGTCTAGGTTACGATTTATTCGCATTTGAAATATTAAAAGGTGGCGAAGTTCTACCACTTGGTGCAACAGGAACTGGGAAAAGTTCAAGTGCTAAAACACTTTGGGGTAAAGATGAGGCAAGTGTTGATAGATATTGTAACAAGGCACAAAATATTGCATGGAGTGGTATTACATGTGCATATAAAGCAGCAACAAACGAAGAATATTTTAGTGATTTATACTTTAAACACTAATAGTTAGAATTATAATCATTTTGCAGAGGCGAAAATCTAAAAGATTTCCGCCTCTGTATTTTATCCAAATATTAAATATTCTTTGATTGCTATAATGAAATAATATGCTATTATATAAGAAAAGAATTGGAGATAGCTTATGGATTTATCTAACTTGAGAAAAGAAAATGAATTGGTTGATTTATTCTGTTCTATGGCAGAAGTTCCATCACCATCATTAAAAGAAGAGAAAGTAATTGATTGGATTTGCAACTATTGCAAAGAAAATGATTTAGATTGTGAACAAGATGATTTTAAAAATATTTATATAACAGTACCGGCAACAGATTCAACAAAAAGTCCGATTTTGTTATCTTCGCACATGGATGTTGTGGGAGATGATTCACCTGTTGAACCTTACCTTGAAGGGGATTTAATTAAGGCAAAAGGTAGAACTCTAGGAGCAGATGACAAAGCCGGAGTCGCTAATGCGCTATACTTTGCAAAATACTTAAACAAACGCACAGACCTTAAACACGGAGGTTTAGAGGTTCACTTCACTAGAGATGAAGAAAACACAATGCAAGGTATCAAACACACTGATTTTTCAAGAATCAAATCAAAATACGTTTTGGTACTTGATAGTGATGCACTTGGTCAATGCCTAATTTCAGGTGCAAGTTATGTCCTTGTTGACCTGAAAATCAGTGCACCAAAAGGCGGTCACTCAGGAAACGATATAGGTGACCCAACAAGAGAAAATGCAACAAAATTGATTGCAGATTTGGTTTCTGATATGCCACAAGGCGTTTTCTATAGCGAAAACGACAAAGTTGTGACATCTTGCAACTTGGGCGGAATAGAATCTGGCGATTTGAGCGTAACAAACGTAATTAATACAGACGCGCATGCAACCTATTCAATCAGAAGTTCGCGCAAGGACAAAGAAAATGAGTTGATGGAAATGATGCAAGATATCGTTGATGCCTTCAATAAAGAATATGAAGGAACTGCGATAGCTACAATTGTTTTCACTGAAAAAATGCCAATGTTTGAAAAAAATGAAGATGAATTTATGCCAAAACTTTTTGAAAAAGTAGCAAAAGAGGTTGGAGTAGAACCTGAAATTTCATCCTTCCATGCCGGCGCAGAAACCCATATTTATGCAAATGAGAAAAACGCAAACGGTGAAAAATTCTCACCTTACTTGATTGGTTTAGCTACAGTTTGCAATATGCACTCAGCAAGAGAATATGTGGATTATAAAACAATGTTAAAGGGTCAAGAGCTGTTACAAGCGTTATTTGAAGCATTTAACAAATAATCATGGCAATTGTAAAATTAAACCTTGCAAGAAATTGTTTAAAGTATCTAATAAAAGTATATGGGATAAAGGAAATATTTACCCCATATTATACTTGTGAAACCGTTTGGACTAGTGCAAAAGAATCAGGCTGCAAGATAAGTTTTTATCACATTGATAAAAACTTTATGCCGATACGGGATTTGCCACTAGATGCATTTATTGTTTATACCAACTACTACGGATTGTGCACTAAAAATTGCCGCATTTTAGCTAAAAAATATCCACACATTATAATAGACAATGCACAAGCTTTCTACGCTCCGCATTGCGGTATGGCAGATTTTAATTCGCTAAGAAAATTCTTTCCTGTTCAAAATGGAGCGTACCTGTGCACCACAAAAGTTTTGGATGAAAGATTTTCAGAAGATAACCTTGAATTAACCCCAACCTCAGCACAAGAGAATTTTGAAAAGTTTGTTTATAATGAACTACAATTAAATAAAGAAAAACAAATAAAAACTATCTCTGCTGATGTTGAAAAAACGATAGAAAATTTTGACTTTGCAAACGATAAAAAGATAAGGCAAGAAAATTTCAAAATATATAAAAGATATCTTGAAAAATTTAACAACATAAATCTAAGTATAGAGCCGGATGAAATCCCATATTGCTACCCATTTTCACCAAACCAAGAAAAAATAAAATCAAAAATTGCCAAGAGTAATTTAACTCTCATTCAACTTTGGAAGAACTTTCCACAAAGTTGTCCTGAAAGCAAATTTTTAAACGACACAATAGCTTTACCACTAACAGATTCTAATTATGTAGAAAAAATAATATCAACAATCCTAAACTAAAAAAAGACGAGGGAGTTGCACTAACCTCGTCGAGTAACATAAATTGGGAATTTACAATAGTTGAATATAGTTTAGAAGTATCTATTTTTAAGTCGTTTTATGCCTGTTCATCAGCAACACTAACGGAGCAATCAAGAAACTTGCAATTGCAAACAACCTGAAACTATCAATATAAGCCCACAATGTAGATTGTTGAAGTAATTGATTATATAATAAACCTTTTGCAGTATAAAAAGCTGATGCGACATCAGTATTTGCCATAAATGCACTTGCATAATGTTGCAAACGCTCAGTATAAGCAGGATTTAAGTCCGTCAACTTGCCAACCATCATATTTTGGTGAACTTGTCCAAACCTTGAAATACAAGTTGTGACAAGAGAAGTACCAATAGCTGCCCCTACGTTTTTCAACAAGTTTTGAACACCTGATGCATTTGTCAATTGGTCATTTCGCAATGTTCGACAAGACAACTCAATAAGCGGTACCATTGCCATAATCATTCCTATTCCAAATAACATGTTAGGGAATCCAATATTCATCAAAGATATCTGTAAGTTGATTTCTCCGAATGCCAAACCACCGATACCCAAAATAATCAGTCCTATAAATACCATCCGTTTTTCACCGATTTTAGTAATAAAGATTGCACTAAATACTGTTGCTATAAGACAACCTGCCCCACGCGGAACCATTGAAATACCACTTAAAAACGGAGTATACCCCATCATACTTTGCAGCATTGTCGGCAAAATTGTACTTGATGCCATCATAACACCCATCAATACCATTTGGATTACAGTGCCAAAGAAAAAGTTTTTATCTCTCATAATTGTTAAATCAGTAAGCGGATTTTTCAACTTGAATTGAGAAACAAAGAAACATACTCCGGCTACGCAAGAGATAAATGTCAACCAACATATCCATGTTGAACCGAACCAATCGGCATCATTACCTTTATCTAAAACAATTTGCAAGCAAACCAACCAAATAGACAAGAAGGTAAAACCAATTGCATCAAGCTTAATACCCTTTTGACGTTTTGCGTAAGGAGGTTCTTCCAACAAAGTTTTAGCAGCTGCCAAAACAAAAAATCCGATTGGAATATTTATATAATAAATGTACGGCCAAGACCAGTTTTCTGTAATCCAACCACCAACAGCCGGCCCTATAATCGGAGCAAAAACAACCCCTAATCCAAACAACGCCATCGCCCTTGGACGAGATTCTTTTGGAAAACTTTCCATCATAATGGATTGCGATAGAGGGAGAATCGCACCACCGCCAATACCTTGCAAAAATCTTGCCAAAACCATCATTATCAGAGAATTAGAAATACCACATAAAAATGATGATAAAGTAAAAACGATAATACTAAGCATAAAGAAATTTTTTCTGCCGAATAATTTACAGAAAAAATCTACAGCAGGAATAATAATTCCACTGGCAATCAAATAAAACGTAATAACCCAAGTTGCCTCATTATGACTACAGGAAAACGAACCTGCCATATACGGTAAGGCAACGTTTGAAATAGTTTCATCCAAACAGTACATAAAAACAGACGCCATCAATGGTATCGCTATTATCCAAGGGTTTTTACTAGGCCTCCACTCGTCAGGTTTCATGACTGATTCTTGTGTTGTGACTTCTTCACTCATTTAGATTATTTTTAACTTTCTATTCAAAAACTATCTTACTAACTTCTTCTATCGCACTACGCAACTTGCGCAAATTTTCAATTATTTTTGCACAATCTTCTTCCGTGATAACTTTGTCAAACTTTTCAACTGCAGGTCTAAATTGGGCAACAACATCAGCATATATATCTTGTCCTTTTTTCGTAACAGTTGCAACTTTTATCAACTTGCCATCACGTTCTTCTACATGACGTTCAATTATACCTTTATCTTCTAATGCCATCAAAAACCTGCCGGTATGAGCTTTTCCTTTTAATATCAAACGTGCTAAATCAGCTTGTGACAATCCTGATTTAGCAATCAAGGTATCTAACACAGTAAATTCATCAAGCGAAATTTCACTTGTGCAAGATTCAAATAATCGCCTTGCGTTTTCATGACAAACTCTTGCCGTTAGTTCAATTTCATACGGAAAACTATCTATATAAAACTTTGCATCTTTCATATTCTCAACGCCCCCTCATAGCATATTCTTAATATAGACACATCTTTGCATAGATATATCTACATGTCAAGAAAGAGTTTTGGTAGATGCGCCAATGCGCCATTCTGAAAGGATTAAAAATCAAGTTCAGAATGACAGATACACTTTAATTCCGTTCCCGTTTACTCTTCTGGTTCTTCTAGAATTCTTTGATACTTATCCAAATTTTCCAAAATTCTATCAACTTCAGGTGGATTATTTGGTGAAAGTTCCTCTGTTGGAATATTATTTTTTTGTGCAGAATTTACTACGTTAAAATCAGCCTTTGCTTGTACTGCAAGCTTCAAAATCTCAGGCATATTCAGTGCTGTCGGATGTTCACTTGCCAAATTTTTGTAATATGAATCTTCATAATCCTTATTCAATCTTAATTTCCAGTTTTGATTGTTTTCTTTACCGCCTTCATTATAAGTTTTATCTATTCCAAAGAAATCAGCAAAAGAAATTTGAATCTTTTTACAAGTTAAGAACAATTCGGCAAATTTTGCCTTAACTCGTTCCCTATCATCATTATCAATCTTTTTGCAAAATTCATCGCGAAATTTTGCTCTTGCTGGATTTGAATTTAAAAATCCTGCAAGATAGAAAATATTCCAAGCATCATGTCCTCTAACCCAGTCTTTTTTAATCATTTTCATAGCAGGATCAGAATCATGCGAACCGATAAGTCCCCAATCATCAGGGTCTTGAGAATCCTGAGCTCTCATATATTCCAGTTGAGTAATTCCAGGAAGGTGATTTTTTTTG
>OBLI01001078.1_pt1 | contig 27810 bp, 24 predicted proteins | sample 1519701 | NCBI WGS metagenome assembly OBLI01 (sample SAMEA3663005, study PRJEB22513) | pig gut metagenome | biome: pig gut; feature: pig-associated habitat; material: faeces | place: France | collected 2012 | reverse complement strand
GAGATTACCTTCTGCGGAAATATCTCCCGTAGTCTGAAAAAGGACAATTATCTCATTCTTGAGACACAGGCACAGGGCAATATCGCATGGCTTCCATATCCGGGTCAGCTCCGCTTACAGGCATACAGCCACATTGCAAACGGTGCAAACAGTATCATGTACTGGCACTGGCACTCGATCCATAATGCCATCGAAAGCTACTGGAAGGGCGTATTATCCCATGATTTCTCCGAAAACGAAACCTATCGCGAGGCATGTACGATCGGTGATGATTTTAAGCGCATCGGCGCACATATAAAGAACCTGAAAAAGAAAAACCGTGTTGCGATCCTGCTTGATAATAATTCTCTGACCGGACTTCGTCTTTTCCCAATAGGGGAACTTGGTGAGCATAGCTATAATGCAGTCGCCCGCTGGATCGGTGATACCTTATACCGCATGAATATTGAGTACGATATGATTTCTTCCGCAGAGCGTGATTTTTCATCTTATGATTGTGTAATCGCACCGGCACTTTACAGTGCATCCGATGCACTTTTAGATGCACTTACCGGTTATGTGCGTAACGGCGGCCACCTGATCGCAACATTCCGGAGTGCGTTCTGCGATGAACAGCTTAAGATCCACTGTGATATGCAGCCGCATATCCTGCACGAATGCCTTGGTATCCATTATGACCAGTACACCTATCCACAGAACGTACAGATCACACTTTCAGACGGTTCAAAAAGTGACTGTAAGTGCTGGATGGATATGGTGTGCTGTGATACTGCCAGACCTCTGTTCTTCTATGAACATCCGGCATGGAAGCCTTACGCTGCCGCTGCGGTCAATGAATACGGACAGGGCTCTGCCTTATACCTTGCTTCCATGTTCGATCAGCATGCGTTAGAAAAAGTGCTCCGTGATTATTTTAACAGCTTTTCACCGGAAGTACTTGCAAACAGTGACTGCCACTTCCCGGTAATCATCAAGGATGGTACAAACGACTTCGGAAAAAACGTCCGTTTCTACTTCAACTACTCCGACACCGAACAGCACGTTGTATGGAACGGATGCTCCGGAACAGAACTGCTGTCCGGTGCTTCCGCCACGGATGGCGATACACTCCGGCTTGCGCCTTGGGGATTCATAATCGTAGAATACTAATTCCATGATCCCTGCAAACACAAACGACCCATGTACTACCATATTGTGTAATACATGGGTCGTTTTTAGTTTCTCTATAACTGCATATTACGCATCTCATAAAAGATGCCCTTCTTCTCCATCAGCTCATCATAGCTTCCGAATTCTGCAATCCCACCATTTTCAATGACTGCGATCCGGTCTGCATCCCGGATCGTAGATAGACGGTGCGCTACGATCAGTGTCGTCCGGTCCTTGGCAAGATTACGGGTTGCTTCCTGTATCTGTTTTTCGGAAATCGTATCCAGCGCAGAAGTTGCTTCATCCAGGATCAGGATCTTCGGATTACGGACAAATGCACGGGCGATCGAGATACGCTGCCGCTGTCCGCCGGAGAGATTGCCTCCATGCTCCTGTATTCTGGTTTCTAACCCATCCGGAAGCTGGTCGATCATCTCCTTTAAGTTCGATGCGCGTAACACCTGATCTAATTCTTCGTCTGAAATATTTGAAAGGCCATAAGTAATATTTTCCCGGATCGTACCGGAAAACAGGATGGAAGTCTGCGGTACGACTGCAATATGCTTGCGGTAACTGTGAAGGTTCAGGGTAGTCATATCATTTCCATCGATCAAAACCTGTCCGGCAGAAGCCTTTGAAAAACCGATGACCATATTTAAGATCGTTGATTTACCGGCACCGGACGGTCCGACAAATGCGATCGTCTCACCCGGATGAATGTGGAAATCAAGATGCTTTAAGACCGGTTCCCTGCTATCCGGATATTCAAATGATACATCTGAGAATATAATATCTCCCTGTACCTCCTTTATCTTTTTCTTCTTCCGGTTGTCTTCCACATCCTCCGCTGTCAAAACATCACCGATCGAATTCACGGATTCTAAGCCCTTTGCAACGATCGGGATCAGACTGATAACACCGGAAACATTACTCACAATCGTCGCAAAGTAAGTCTGATAAAGTACAACCTCACCAACGCTGATCCTTCCCTTCGAAGCCAGATAGCCGGTAAAAGCCAGACAGATCACCTGAAAGACCTGAAATGTCACCCAGCTGATTGAAGAAAAATAGGTCTGTACCATATCAAGCTGCAAGCCCTTGCGTGCAACCTGTTTTAACTGTGTCTGGATCCGTGAGGTCTCCTGCTTTTCTAACGCATGCGCCCGTGTGACCGGGATCATCTCGACCATTTCCATCACCTGCACAGAGGTTTCTTCCATCTCATGCCGGAAATCATAATTATACCGTTTAATCTTCCCCTTGAAAAACACCATGATAAATACTGCAAGCGGAACCGTTGCACCGAAGAAAATGAATACAACAATATCCTTGCTTAACACGATCCCAAGTGCCACCACAATGTTAAGCAGAATAGACAGCATCGTGATAAAGATCTGGGAAGATAATGTTTCAACCTGTTCTACATCACGCATGATCTTTGACTGTAATCGTCCGGATTCCATTTCCTTATGATAGGTGATCGAGAGCTGTTGCAGCTTTCTCACCAGCGCGCCACGCAGATCCTTTTCCACGTTACGGATCGCCTTTGCATACAGCCAGGTGTGGATATAATTCGTCAGGACATTCTGCAATACCATGATGATCATAAAGACTGCATTTGCCAGAATAATATGTGTGGAGCGGTCTGTCGGATTCGTGGCTGCATCAATGATGTTCGCTGTCACCATCGGAAGGATCCAGACCGGTGAATGCTTGCACACGAAAAATACAATAGACCAGAACAGCTCCATATAATGTCCCTGATACAGCAGGATCAAGGTCTTTAAGCTGTGATTTTTATTGCGCCTGAACAGCTCTGTGTAATCATTTTCCACAGTGTCCCGTTCAATTGCCTGTTCATATCTGTCTTTCATCAATAGATATCTCCTATTTTATTCAATCATTTGTAAGGACACTATAGCATTTTCCGGTTCCTGCAGATAGAACAAAAACATACAAAAATGGTAAAAACATCCGTTGCTGTCACATGCACGCTTTCCTTGTGATCAGATAAAAGGTCACATTAGCTTCCACATCGGTAACCGGTATGCTCACCCTGCCCGGATAACCGCTTTCCCGGTCTAAGATATAATCGGTAGTAAAACACGGCAGTGAGGACGCTTCCACCAATTCATCAAATACCGCCTCCTCCGTCTGCACCAAAAACTTCGATGCCGGCATCTTCTCCCGGCATAACGTATCCCAGAATCCAAGTTCTGACCGGAGAAGAAAATTAAAGCCATTAAGATCCGAAAAACACAGCTTTTTATGTCTGGCTAAGATATGATCCGGCGGCACACAGACAAACAGCTTCTCCTTCATAAATTCCTTCCCTTCCCAGCCTGATATTGACACCGGGAACGGAAGAATCCCCATATCACAGCTATCCTGCTCTAAGAACCGGATCACTTCCTCATTCTGGCAGATACCGGAAGAGATCATCCTTCCGGGCTCTCCTGCTTCGAGCTGCTTTAACAGTTCCCAAAGTGGTGCCGGTGCACAGGAGCGTATCACAACTGTCCTCTGCCTTTCCTCGAACGCCTGCACCTGTGCAATCATCTGATCCGCTTCTTCTAAAAGCTTGCCGGCATAACTCACTGCGAGCTGTCCTGTTTCATTTAGTGCAATCCTGTTTTTACTCCGGCAAAAAAGTGATGCCCCAAACGCTTCTTCAATATTCTGCATTGAACGTGTGATAGATGGCGTAGAAATATGCAGTTTCTCTGCAACGCCTGATAAAGTTCCTGTTTCGGCAAACAGAACAAGCTGTTTTAATTCTTCCAGATTCAACATATTTTTTCTTCCTTAGTTTTCATTTTTTGAAAAGTGGTTTTCAATATTAATCGTGTACTTGAAAGCAAAAATAAAGTAAAGTAACGGTAGAATATTTAGTTTAAAATTTTCACACATCGGTTTTGTGTCTGTGCGCACCTGGCACAAACTCCGCAGGTACAGAAAACGTGCGCAGAAATGAGGTCTAAAATGGAATTTGTTACATTAAACAACGGAATTAAAATGCCAAAGTTAGGATATGGTGTCTATCAGACACCACCGGAAGATACGAAGCGTTGTGTCTTAGATGCGATTGAAGTCGGTTACCGGAGCATTGATACGGCACAGGCTTACTTCAACGAAGAAGGGGTCGGTGATGCGTTAGCCGAATGTGGACTTCCAAGAGAGGAATTTTTCTTAACGACCAAGGTATGGATCACCAATGCCGGCTATGAAAAAGCGAAAGCTTCCATCGAGGAATCCTTAAGAAAGCTTCGTACCGATTACCTCGATCTGCTGCTGATCCATCAGCCGTTTGGCGATTATTACGGAACCTATCGTGCCATGGAGGAATTCTATGAAGCGGGCAAGATCCGTGCGATCGGTGTTTCCAACTTCGGACCGGACCGTTATCTGGACATTGAGCACTTTGCAAAAGTAAAGCCTGCTGTAAACCAGATTGAAACCCATGTATTCCAGCAGCAGAAGTTGGCAAAAGAATATCTGCAAAAATACGGATGTCAGATCGAATCCTGGGGACCATTTGCTGAAGGCAAAAAGGATATGTTCACCAATCCGGTGCTTACAGAAATCGGCGCAAAATATGGCAAGACGGCTGCACAGACTGCACTTCGTTTCCTGTTACAGAGTGATGTCGTAATTATTCCGAAGTCTGTCCACAAGGAGCGTATGCAGCAGAACTTTGATCTCTTTGACTTTACACTGACTGCTGAGGATATGACCGCTATTGAGGCTCTCGATGGTGGAGAAAGCCTGTTCTTCTCCCACTACGATCCAAAGACCGTTGAGTGGTTCATGTCGATCTTATAAGAGCATAAAGTGTGCGCTTGCCGCACACTCTCGCGTCCGGGCGGATGCATCGCATAATTTCCTATAAGGATTCGGGTGTCAAAAGATGATTTATAAAGATTAAAAAGGCAAAATTTTTAAACATCTTTTAACACCCGAATCCGGGAATATTATAAGTATTTCTTTAATACATCTACCTTATCAAGTGCTTCCCAAGGAAGATTCAGATCATTTCTGCCGAAGTGTCCATATGCTGCGGTCTGTCTGTAGATCGGTCTTCTTAAGTCTAACATCTTGATGATTCCTGCCGGACGGAGATCAAAGTTCTCACGAACGATCTCTACTAACTTATCGTCAGCAAGCTTGCCTGTTCCGAAAGTATCTACCATAACAGAAGTAGGCTGTGCTACACCGATTGCATAAGATAACTGGATCTCACACTTCTCAGCAAGTCCTGCTGCAACGATATTCTTGGCAACGTAACGTGCTGCATATGCTGCAGAACGGTCTACCTTTGTACAGTCCTTACCGGAGAATGCCCCGCCGCCGTGACGTGCATATCCACCATAGGTGTCTACGATGATCTTACGTCCGGTTAAGCCTGCGTCTCCGTGAGGTCCACCGATTACGAAACGTCCGGTCGGATTGATGAAGAACTTGGTATTCTCATCTACTAACTCTGCCGGCAATACCGGATCAAATACATACTTCTTGATATCTTCATGGATCTGTTCCTGTGTGACATCATCATCATGCTGGGTAGATAATACAACTGCCTCTAATCTCTTCGGCTTGCCGTTCTCATCATACTCAACGGATACCTGTGACTTTCCGTCCGGTCTTAAGTAGCTTAAGGTACCATCTTTTCTTACCTTTGTAAGCTGTAATGCCAGCTTATGTGCAAGAGAGATCGGATATGGCATATACTCTGCTGTCTCGTTTGTTGCATAACCAAACATCATACCCTGATCGCCTGCACCGATTGCTTCGATCTCTTCATCTGACATCTTATTCTCTTTTGCTTCTAATGCCTTGTCAACACCCATTGCAATATCTGCTGACTGCTGGTCAAGTGCTACCATAACTGCACAGGTATGTCCGTCAAATCCTGTCTCTGCATGATCGTATCCGATCTCGTTTACAGTCTTACGGACGATTCCCGGAATATCTAACTGTGCCTTGGTTGTTATCTCGCCGGTTACCAATACGAATCCGGTACAGCTTGCTGCCTCACAGGCAACACGGCTCATCGGGTCCTGCTCCATGCATGCATCTAAGATCGCATCTGAGATTGCATCACACATTTTATCCGGATGTCCTTCGGTTACTGATTCGGATGTGAATAATAACTTCTCCATCTTTTTTCTCCTCTCGTTTTGTTGAATGTTAAAAGGTCCGCTTACTTTCATAAGCGGACCCGATAGTCTAAAGATAATCAAATCCTCTTATTGTTCGATTGCTCGCTCAGGTAGGCACCTTCCTGTTCGTGGGGTTGCCGTGACTTCTTCGATCCTATGTATCTCCATCACTCTGAATAAGAGAAATATTACAATATGGAATTTTCAAATCTCCGTCTGCTAAGATACACCTTATTTGTGATCTTGTCAATACCTGTTTACAGACTATTTTTTGATGTTTTGCAGACTATTTTTTGATTGTTTTACCGGAAGCATAGCTGCTGGTATATTTTCTGGAATATGCCTGAACGGTATAGGTATACTTCTTACCCTTTTTCACCTTCTTATCCAGATAAGAGCTTTTTCCTGCGCCCTTTACGGTTGCAATTTTCTTCCACTTTCCGTTACCGCTCTTTTGCAGTACATAATAACCACTGACTCCGGAACACTTCTTCCACGTGATACGGATTCCCTTCTTATCCTTTGCTACCTTGACCGATCCCGGCTGTTTTAAGTACATAATGGCTACTGACTTTTTCCCATAGACGCTCTTTAAGGATCCACGACAGCTCTGTACCGCATAGGTATACTTTTTATTGGCTTTTGCGGTCTTATCGGTATATTTCAGCGTACTGCCGCTTTTGATCGTAGTAAGCTTCTTCCAGCCTTCTTTCCCACTCTTACGGTAAATACAATATTCATCTGCATCAGATGTCTTTTTCCACTTCAACTGTACACCGCTCGATGTATTACTTACAGAGACTGCTGCCTCCTCCAGTGCAGTTACCTCGATCTTGCAGCGTGCATATTCGCCACTTCCATCGGTTGCTTTTGCTGTAATATAACAGCTTCCCTTACCGACCGCGCTCACCTTGCCGTTCTGATCTACGCGCGCCACTTTCGTGTTGCTCGATTCATAAGACAGCTTCTTTGCTGTGCTGTTTTCCGGATATACAGATGCCGGGATCTTCTTCTGCTGTCCGGTTACCATACGATAGGATAGATCTGCAAAGGTCACTCCTAACACCTGATCGTATCCCGTAGATACATCCATATAGGAATAACCATGATTCGCTGCCAGATAAGACCATTCATTTCCTGTGCCCTGTCCATAGAGAACAAGCCACGGATTACAATCTGTAAACCATACATCACGGTAATTCGTGGATGTATAAAGACCTGCACCCTTTGCAGCATACAATGCCTTTAATGATGTACAATTTGAAAAATACTCTCCCTGTCTTCCACGCTTGTAAAATTCCTTCACACTTGCCGGATAACAGATGCGCTCGATCTTCGGACAGTCATGGAATGCCGTATACTCAATCTTAGACAACCTTGCGTTTTTTGCAAAAACAACTTTTCTTAAGGATGTGCAGCCCGCAACCTTACCTTCCATGGTCTTTACGCCTGCCGGTATGTAAAGCTCTTCTAGGTATTTATTGCCGGAGAACGCCTCCATACTGCTGTTTCCAATCTTTTCCACCGAAGATGGAACAAAGTATATTTTATCCTTTTTACTATTCGGATATAACAGAAGTGTCTTTCCATCCTTCGAATATAAGATACCATCCTTCGACACCAGCTTTTTGTTTTTCTTATCCACTTCAATTGTTTCGATCGAGCTGTTTGTGATAGAAATCGGTGATTCCTGATACAAATGCTATGAAAGCACCAGTTTCTTTAAATACTTCGTATCTGAGAACATACTTGAAAATGCAAAGTAACGAACTTCGTTGTTCATGACAAAGGTATCACCCTTCTTCGCCAGTGGATAGGTGTACAGTCACAGATGATCCCTGGTATAGAGAACACCATCCTCTGCAACGTACTCTGTGTTTCCGTCATCTACCGTGATCGTCTCTAATGACGGCATGGAAACAAATGCATCCTGATGGATCGTCTTTATACATGCCGGAATGGACAGCTTCTTAACAGAGGAATACGATAATGCACACTGTCCTATTCCGGTTACGGTATACTTCACCTTTTTGTAAGTAACCTTAGATGGGATCTGATAGGTACCGGAACACTTTGATCCATCGGTCAGCCAGACTTCTCCACGTCCTGTTACCTCATAGGTAACTTTATCCACAGTAAAAGTCTTGCCTGTTGCAAGCTGTGTACCTGTCGCATCCACACCAAGGGCTTCGACCTCATCCTCTGTGTCTGCTTCCTTCTCAGTTTTTCTTGTCTTTGTCTTCTCCGTTTCCTGTTTTTCCTCGACAGGTTCTACCTTCTTAGTCCGGGATTCCTTTTCTTCCCCCACAGCTTCTGTTGTTTTCTCTGTCTCAGTCTCCTGCACTTGTTCAATGGCTTCTGCTGTCTCTGTTTCTGCAACCTGCTCTGTTGATTCTGTTACTTCATTTTCTATTGCCTCGGTCGCAGCTTCTTGTGTCTGACTGCCCTCCTGATCCAACACCAGATCAGCTTCGCCTGCACGGATCTCGCTAACCGGGAGCGATACACCAAGCATTGCTGTCATGGCAACTACCGAGATTACTTTAGTTTCTCTTCATAATCGTCCTCCTTTGTTTTTCTACATTATACGCGTATTTTCCCAAAACTACAATGGTTTCCGTCTGTTCGAGTATTGACCTTTTTCTACAGAAAGTCTATACTGAAAGTAGTTATTTTACTCTATGGAAAACGGGGTTTTACAATGAAAGAATATTTAATTAAGGATTTAAAGCCAGGGATGGTAACCGCCAAAGCTGTAAAGACTCCATCCGGTCAGTTGATCGTCAATCCGAATGTAGAATTGACCGCTACTCTGATCTCCCGCATGGACTTCTACGGCATTGAACGCGCAAGCATTGTAACAGAAGGTGAGTCTGCACCGAGGCATGTTTCAACAACAACCGGTATTGAGAATGTTTCTTATTCACAGAAGGTAAAAAACAGTCCGGCATTTCAGAAGTTCCAGGTAGACTTTACACTTCGTACGAATGACCTAAAGCAGTGCTTTGATGCATTCTTAAGTTCCGGTGGAACCGTGAATAAGGATGATCTGCTTCGTGAGACCGCCTCCCTGATCAGTTCCCAGAAGACGACGATCGAATTCTTCGACATGCTGCATAATATGCGTCAGGACAATGACAGTACTTATGCCCACAGCTTAAATGTCGCACTGATCTCCCGTATGATCGGTATCTGGCTGAAGTTCTCACCGGAAGATCTTGATACACTGACCCTTGCCGGTCTGCTTCACGATATTGGCAAGACGAAGATACCGGATGAGGTCCTGAATAAGCAGTCACGTTTAACTGATGAAGAATTTGCCCTGATCAAGCAGCACCCGCAGTTTGGTTATGATATTTTAAAAAAGCAGCCACTGAATTCCCATATTAAGAAAGCTGCCCTGATGCATCACGAGCGTTGTGATGGTTCCGGTTATCCGCTTGGACTTACCTTAGATGAGATTGACGACTATGCATTTATCATCGCAATCGCAGATGTATACGATGCAATGACCGCGGCACGTTCTTACCGTGATCCGCTTTGTCCATTCCAGGTAATCGCCGAGTTCGAGAAGGATGGTCTGCAGAAATATAAGCCAAAATATATTCTGACCTTCTTAGAGCGCATTGCTACTACCTATCAGAATAACCGTGTCATGTTAGACAACGGACACACTGCCAAGATCGTACTGTTAAACCGTAACCACTTATCTAAGCCGTTAGTAGAATTAGATGATGGAAGTTACCTTGATCTGGATAAGAGTCCGCACTACATCAAGTCCTTAATTTAGAACTACCGATACAGATTGTATCCGGATGATGGATGCAAAAAACGCTGGGATGAAGTAAATCACTTCTTCCCAGCGTTTTCTTTTTATTCCTGTTAAAAATTATATCTGCTTATAATTCTATGATACCTTCAGACGGAACTTCTGGATCTCTTTTTCCGAACTTACCTTCTCGATCTGTGCACCGAGCTTTGATAACTTCTTCTCAAATTCTTCGTATCCACGTTCAATATAATAGATATCATCTACAACCGTGATACCTTCTGCCGCAAGTCCTGCAATAACTAATGCTGCACCTGCACGAAGATCCGGCGCGCTGACGGTTGCTCCGGAATATCCCTTCACACCGGTAATGATCGCAATATTGCTCTCAACCTTGATCTGGGCACCCATCTTCGTCAGTTCATCCACATACTTGAATCTGTTTTCAAAAATACTCTCTGTTACCGTACTGGTTCCTTCGGATATTGCAAGCAGAACAGACATCTGTGGCTGCATATCGGTCGGAAATCCCGGATATGGTAAGGTCGTTACCTGTGTATGATGTAACGGATGCTTTGCAATAACACGGACAGCATCATCTAATTCTTCTACTTCACAGCCAATCTCTAATAACTTCGCAGTTGTTGCCTCTAAGTGCTTCGGGATCACGTTCTTTACCAGCACATCTCCGCCGGTTGCTGCTGCCGCAAACATAAAGGTTCCAGCTTCGATCTGATCCGGAATAATGGAATACTCCGTCTTATGGAGTGTCTCTACACCGACAATACGGATCACATCTGTTCCAGCACCACGGATATTCGCTCCCATACTGTTTAAGAAGTTCGCAACGTCAACAACATGCGGCTCCTTTGCCGCATTCTCGATAATCGTCTTACCCTCTGCCATAGATGCTGCCATCATAATATTGATCGTCGCTCCGACAGAAACCTTATCCATATAGATATGGTTACCAACCAGCTTATCCGCATAAGCTGCGATCAGTCCATGCTGGATCTCTACATTGGCTCCTAATGCACGGAAGCCCTTCAGATGCAGGTCGATCGGTCTGCTTCCGATATCACATCCACCCGGAAGTGCTACCTCTGCACGCTTATACTTGCCCAGTAATGCACCAAGCAGGTAATAAGATGCACGGATCTTCTTAATATACTCATATGCAACGGTCAGATCATGTACCTTCGAGCCATCGATTCTTACCTTATGTGTGTCCAGACGCTCAATCTTAGCCCCAATGCCTTCCATGGCATTCAGTAAAACATTGATATCACGGACATTCGGAAGATTCTCGATTGTCACCACTTCATCTGTCATAATTGCCGCAGCAAGAATTGCCAGTGCCGCATTCTTTGCTCCACCAATTTCAACTTCACCCTTTAAAGGATTGCCACCCTTGATCACATACTGTTCCATTACTGCACCTCTATATAAATATCGAATCTATCACTTTTCATACAAACACAACATTATAGTAATTATTTTAATCTTTTGTCAAGCCATTTTCATAAGCAGTTTTTTACAATTTAGTTACAAATATATAACTATTATAGACTATCCGGCTTTCCTTGTAAACTAAATCATAAGGGGCTTCATCCTTTATCTACTTTATTTTATTCCTGCTTTTTTCTTTTGTGACTTGTGCATGCGGGATGAAATACGTTTCGTTGCTTTTAGTATTTACGATTCTTTCAATTCAATTCTGTCTTTTTATTTTTCTTCATATGCGGCAGCAATTTTTGATACCGTCTCCGGAATGGAAAGTCCGTCCTCTTCGATCGTCACGTCTGCGTACTTCTCATAGAGACTTGTCCGCTCTCTATAGAGATCTGCAAGTGTCTGTCCCTCACGTAATACCACACCACGGTTTTTCAGATCACCCAGCCGGTTTTCGATCGTCTGATAGGTAAGCTTTAAATAGACAACGGTTCCGATGCTTTTTAAATGCTCCATCGCTTCCTTTCCATAGACCACGCTTCCTCCGGTTGCAATGACAGACCGGTTTACGTCAAGCCCTGCATTGATCCGATTCTCGATCCGGATAAAACCGTCCGTTCCCTCCTCTGCGATGATCTGACTGAGCAGACGTCCGTCCTTCTGCTGGATGACAAGATCCGAATCTAAAAAGTCATAACCTAATACTTTTGCCAACACGACACCGACCGTGCTTTTTCCTGCACCCGGCATCCCAATCAATACGATATTTTTCATATTCTTCCTCTTTTCTTAATAACTGTATCTGTTCCCTGATACAACAAAAGTGCACTTACGTGCACTCTTGCATAATGTTTCACTTATGACTCTGTATTTGTAACCGATTCTGTATCCGTGACTGCTTCTGTCTCTGTACTCTGTGTCTGCTTGATCTTATAGAGATCATCAAAGTTGACCTTCGACCATACCTTATCCTCTACTGTCCACTCTGCCTTATCCTTTAAGCTGTCTATATACTGTGTATAGTAGTCGGACTTTCTCTGGGATACGATCTCTTCCTTCTTCTTATCGGTTGCATCCTGATCGAACTTGCTGTCAAGACGTACAACATAATATCCATTGCTCTCTGTCTCGATCAGATCTGAGACGCCGCCTTCTTCTAAGCCCTCTGCTGCTGCAATGACTGCATCATCCATACCGCTGCTGCTTGAGGTATCTTCTTCTGCCTCGGTTCCGTCTGCCGTCTCGGTACTGTCTGTGCTCTCACTGCCCTTTACTTCATCTGCGCCATAGGAATAGGTGCTGACATCATAACCATATTCCTTTGCTGCTCCATCGAAGTCTTCCTTCGCTGCATTTGCAAGTGCATTCATCTTCTCCGGCAGAGCTTCCTTCTCTTCATCTGTATATTCTGTATACTGACCGTCATCGTCTGTATAACCATTTGCACTTACATGGATATAGCTGATCGTCTTCTGTGCAGCTTCTTCATCGCTGACATCGGTATTGACATCTGCTTCGATCGCATTCTGCATCTTCTGCTGGATCAGCTCTAAACGAAGCATCTCTTTTACATTCTCTTCGGTCGCACCCATGGTCTTCGCTGCACTTCCATCATTATCTTCCATAAACTGCTTCGCAGCCTTCTCGATGGCTTTCATCTCATCATCTGTGATCTCAACCTTATAATCATCCATCTTCTGCTCTAACAGATAATCCGTCTCGATCTGCTCCATTACCTGAGACTTCACTTCATCGGTAAGTGTGCTGCCATTTCCATACAGATCCTTTGACCACATGTCTTCTCCATAATAGGACATATAGTAAGCATCATAGGTAACTGCCTGATACTGTGCCATAAAGTTCGCAAGTCCAAGGGAAATCTCCTGATCTCCTAACTTCGCTACAACTGCATCCTGATCGATTCCTTTTCCACATCCGGTAAGTAATACGGATGCACTTAAGCAGCCTGCGAGTACAAGTGCCGTCAATTTCTGTATCTTCATCGTAAAAGTGATACCTCCTATTTTTCATTCACTGACTTATTATAAGTCTTTTTCGGATAAGCCGCAAGGTTCTATTTGTGTCTTTTTTGTTACCGCTTTTCCGTCTGTAACAGCAGTTCTTCCATATGAGCAAAGAAGCCCTCTAGCAGTTCGATCGGATCTGCCTGTTCCTTCTTATTATTCATACGGATCGTAAGGGTAAAATACGGTCCCTTGGCATCCGGCACAAACTTCAACTGTCCCGGATACAGATCGACTAGCTCCGGTATCCTTGCAACATCGATCTTCGCCTTTTCATATAAGACAATCTTGTATGCATTCTCCTTCTGCACGATCTCCTTGATATAGACATGATGTGCCTTCGCCTTAAAGCCTGCGATCAGAAGCAGGTTCGTAACAGACTTTGGCGGATCTCCAAAGCGGTCGATCAGTTCTTCTAACATCTCTTCATGTTCCTCCGGTGTCTCTATTCCGGCAATCCGCTTGTAGATATCTAACTTCTGATATTCGTTTGGGATATAGCTGACCGGAATATAGGCATCCAGCTTTACATCCACAGAGGTTTCAAACGGCTCTTCCTGTACCAGTCCCTTGGCAGACTTCACTGCTTCATTTAACATCTTACAGTACAGGTCGTATCCGACCGCTTCCATGTGACCGCTCTGCTGTGCACCAAGCAGATTACCTGCCCCACGAAGCTCTAAATCCCGCATCGCAATCTTAAATCCGCTTCCCAACTCCGTATATTCCTTGATGGCAGCCAGACGCTTCTCTGCGATTTCTTTTAACATCTTATCCCGTCGGTACATCAAAAAGGCATATGCTGTCCGGTTTGAACGTCCGACACGCCCACGTAACTGATAAAGCTGTGACAACCCCATGTTATCTGCATCATGGATGATCATGGTATTCACATTCGAGATGTCTAGTCCCGTCTCAATGATCGTCGTCGATACCAGTACATCGATCTCTCCGTTGATAAACCGGTACATGATGTCTTCTAATTCCTTCTCCTTCATCTGACCATGTGCATAGGCAACCACGGCATCCGGCACCAGTGCTTCGATCTTCACCGCCATATCTGCGATCTGGTTGACACGATTAAAAACATAATATACCTGTCCGCCACGCGCCAGTTCCCGGTTGATCGCCTCTCTGACAAGTTCTTCATTATATTCCATGACATAGGTCTGGATCGCCATACGATCCATCGGCGGTTCTTCTAAGACACTCATATCCCGGATTCCGATCAGACTCATATGAAGTGTTCTCGGAATCGGGGTTGCCGTAAGGGTCAGTACATCGATGTTGTTTTTTAGCTGCTTGATCTTCTCCTTGTGTGTTACCCCAAACCGCTGTTCCTCATCAATGATCAGCAGTCCAAGATCCTTAAACTGGACATCCTTTGACAGTACCCGGTGTGTTCCTATTACAATATCCACCATACCCTTTTTCAGATCTGCGATCGTTTTCTTCTGTTGTGCAGAGGAACGGAAACGGCAGAGCAGATCGACTCTTACCGGAAAATCCTTCATTCTCTGGACAAAGGTATTGTAATGCTGCTGCGCTAAAATCGTCGTTGGCACAAGATAGACGACCTGCTTTCCATCCTGTACTGCCTTAAATGCGGCACGGATCGCCACCTCTGTCTTACCATAACCGACATCCCCGCAGATCAGACGGTCCATGATCCGGTTGCTTTCCATATCCTTTTTCGTGGCTTCGATCGCAAGCTCCTGATCCTCGGTCTCTTCAAACGGAAACATCTCCTCAAATTCCCGCTGCCAGACAGTATCCGGTCCATAGGCAAAGCCCTGCTCATGCTGTCTTGCCGCATAGAGTTCCACCAGTTCTTCGGCGATCTCTTTGACCGCACCACGCACCCTTGTCTTCGTCTTGTTCCAGTCACTGCTGCCTAACTTATTCAGCTTTGGCTTTTTCGCATCTGCTCCTGCATACTTCTGGATCAGTTCTAACTGCGTTGCAAGAATGTAAAGATTGCCACCCTGTGCATACTCGATCTTAATATAATCCTTCTCCGTCTTATCGACGGTGACCTTCTCGATTCCGCGGTAGATACCAAGTCCGTGATTCTCATGGACAACATAATCTCCGATGCTCAGATCGCTGAAACTCTGGATCTTCTCCCCTTCGTAGATCTTACGCTTTTTCTTTTTCTTCTTCTCACTGCCAAAGATGTCGCTCTCTGAGATCACGACAAACTTCAACATGGTATATTCATAGCCGCGTCTGACCTTGCCATACGCAGTCATGATCTCTCCCGGTTTTACCAGATGATCGTAATCCTCCGAATAAAAACTGTTTAATCCCTCATCTGCCAGATCACCCGCCAGATGCTCCGCTCTCGTTCTGGAACCGGAAAGCACGATCACACGATAGCCTTCCTTCTTGTAACGCTTTAAGTCCTTCACTAACAGTTCAAAGCTGTTGTTGTAAGGATTCACACTCTTCGCCTGAATATGATACCGCGCTTTGATCTCGAACTCATTGACCTTCATATCAAGTGCCGCTAATGCCATACAGTGCATCTTCTGCAGCTTCGCCTGAATCTCGGTCGAATGAAAAAGCGCTTCCATCTGCCCCGGCAGGATATAGCCCTTTTCCAACCGCTGCTTCATGCTCTCGGAAAATTCCTGTTCCGTCACGCGTCCCTGTTCTAACAGACGCACCGGTTCATCTAAGATACAGATTGTATCTTCCTTTGAAAAACAGTCTAAAAGGCTGACACTGACATCCCAGAAATACGGAATGCTGCTGTCAATATTCGCTCCACCGCCGAGTTCTTCGATCTCTTCCTTCAATGCTGCAAAGTTCGTCTTTACGCGGTGTGCTTCTTCGGTCTTCATTTCCTCACGAAACTTCTTTTCGACGCGCTTACTTTCCTTTTCCATCTTCGCAAGCCCTGCCTGCGCTGCTTCCTTCGATAAAACGAATTCCGCAGCCGGATAGATACGGATCGTATCGAGATTCTCGATCGAACGCTGGCTTTCTGCATCGAAGCTTCGGATCGAATCTACTTCATCGCCCCACATCTCGATCCGGAACGGATTCTCTTCGGTCAGTGGATAGATGTCTAAGATTCCTCCCCGCAACGCGAAGTCACCGGGATTTTCGACCTGATAATTCTTCTCATAGCCCATCTGCACAAGCGCATGGCTCATCTCTTCGAGATTTAATTCATCTCCGGCTGAGATCTCACGGACTGCCGATAAAAAGTTTGCCGGATCTGCCATCCGGTTCATCAGCGCATCGTAGGTCGTTACAACCGTCACCGGACTGCCCTCTGCGATCCGCTTCTGTAATTCGATCCGTTCCTTCGTCAGCAGATTGCCCCGGATATCAGACTGGTAAAACAGGATATCTTTTGCCGGAAAATTTAACAGCTCCCGGTCAAAAAAGCGGTAGTCCTCATACAATTCCCGCGCTTTCTGCTCACTAAAAGTAACGATGATTTTATTTTTAAAACCATCGCTGACTGCATAGACCATATGTGATTTTTGTGCATCAATACAACCCGATATCTGGACAACGCCGCAGGAGTTCTTTACACTTTTTTTCGCCTCCTGCAGTTCTTCAAGTTCCGCTACCGGTTCTAAGAATGCTTTCATTTCCTATTCTCCTGATTTTTTCGTATTAAAATCATTCATTGCTTTATCCGCCTGACCATTGATCAGTAGTGATACTGCCTGCACAGCATCTGCAAATGCCTTTTCGGCATCCGCACGATCAGACGCATTCATCCGGCCAAGTACATGGTCTGCCAAGTCCCATCCGGCAGGTTTTTCCCCGACACCGACCTTGATACGCAGAAATTCCTGTGTACCGAGCTCTGCGATAATACTCTTGATCCCGTTATGGCCACCGGCGCTTCCCTTTTTACGGATACGAAGTCTGCCCGGTGCAAGACTGATATCATCATAGATCACAATCAGCTCACTTGCCGGATCTGCCTTATAAAAGTCCACAACCTCACGCAGGCTCTGACCACTTAAGTTCATAAAGGTCTGTGGCTTCACAAGAAGTACCTTCGTACCATCGATGACACCCTTTCCGCAAAGTGCCTTGTGCTTTTTCTCTGTAATACTGATCTGATACTGATCCGCAATGCAGTCAATGACATCAAAACCGGCATTATGTCTAGTATGCTCATACTGTTTTCCCGGATTCCCAAGTCCTGCAATAATGTACATGATAATCTCCATTCCTATGTGTGAAAATCTTATTTTTCACACTATCTTCCATTTTATATATCTTACTGATTTTTTCTTCTGTGGATAACCTCTGCTGCTTCTGCAAGCTGCTCCTTGTCGTTACATCCACTGATATCTTCCGGACTCTCCAAGGCAAATGCATCTACACGAAGTCCCTTATCCTTTATAATTGTCAGTGTATCCGGCAGATAATATTCACCCTGTGCATTATTTGGCCGGATCTTTTCTAATGCTTCGCTAAGCTCTGCCGTATCAAAAATATACATACCGGAATTGATCTCATGGGAAGCTAATTCCTCCTCAGATGCATCCTTATGTTCCACGCTCTTTACAAAGTTTCCAGCTTCATCACGGATGATTCTTCCGTATCCGGTCGGATCGTCGATCTTTGCCGATAACACGGTAACTGCATCCTGATGGCTGGTATGGTAATCCAACAGACGCTTTAAGGTCTCTGCTGTAATTAACGGTGTGTCTCCGAAGAGGATCATGGTCTGGCCGTCCTTACCTAAAAAGTCTTTTGCGCACTTTACTGCATGACCGGTTCCAAGCTGCTCGTTCTGCATTGCAAATGTAACATCCGTAGCTGCAATACTGTTCTTTACCACATCTGCCTTATAACCGACAACCAGACAGATATCGGTTGCGCCTGCACCCTTTGCGGCATCGATCACGTAATCTACCAGACACTTATCATCAATCGTATGTACGACCTTTGGCAGATCAGACTTCATTCTTGTTCCTTTTCCTGCTGCTAAAATAACTGCTTTTAATGTATTCAAAATATTTTCCTCCATTGATTAGAAATATGATCCCTTGCCATTTTACAGGATTTTCCTGCTTCATGCAAGCCTGCTCCTTTTGCTGTATAGGATCCAAGGTGGCAAAAGATGCTTTCAAATTTTATAAAGCAGCTTTTGACACCTAAGTCCCATATAGCAAAAACAGGATAAACATCCATGTTCTGACGTTTATCCTGTCTCATCTGTAAAAACGGTAATTACCGTCTTATGACTCTGCCTCGATCGCAGCCATCTCCTGCTCATACCGGTCAAGTATGATCTGCTGGATCTTATTTCTGGTGTCTGAATTGATCGGATGCGCGATATCCCGATATTCACCATCTGCTGCTTTACGGCTCGGCATTGCAATAAACAAGCCCTTTTCCCCATCAATTACCTTAATATCATGTACGACAAATTCTTCATCAATCGTAATAGATACGATTGCCTTCATCTTGCCTTCTTTTTCTACCTTGCGTATCCGCACATCAGTTATCTGCATATTTCTGCCCCTTTCCATCTGTACCTTCTGCAAATGTGCATTCGCATACATCCTGTATACCGGTCTGTACTAGAACGTCTGTCCTGTTTATATCATGTAACGTTCATTGTGTTCTAAAACAACCTTAACCCCATTGTCACCACAGTAATAAGTATTTGCCTTTAATGTACCTCTGCTCTCTACGATGCAGTTCTCGATATGTGTGTTATCTCCAATATAAACATCATTCAGAATAATCGAATTCTTGATCACACAGTTCTTACCTACAAATACATTTCGGAACAAAATGGAATTCTCGATCTTACTGTTGATGATACATCCACTCGAAACAAGACTGTTATGAACATCCGAACCGGTATTGAACTTCGCCGGTGGGCAGTCTGCAATCTTCGAATATACCAATGGATAGTCCCGGAAGAAATACTGTCTGACCTCAGGCTGTAAAAAGCTCATATTTGTCTCATAGTAAGAATCTACGGTAGAAATATTGCTCCAGTATTCCGTCATCTTATATCCATAGATCCGCTTCATATTCTTATAACGGATCAGAATATCCGTAACGAAATCATATCTGCCTTCTTCCTGACATCTCTCTAACATCTCAATGAGCTGTCTTCTGCGGATGATATAGATTCCGGTCGAAATCGTATTCGAATGTGCTACCATCGGCTTCTCTTCGAATTCTGTAATTCTGGAATCCTCATTCATGCGAACCACACCAAAGCGGCTGATATCCGCATCTGATGGCATATCCTTACATACAACGGTAATATCTGCCTTCTTCTGGATATGATAATCCAATACCTTATTGTAATCTAACTTATAGACACAGTCTCCACCTGTAATGATCACATATGGTTCATGCTGTCTCTTTAAGAAGTCAATGTTCTGATACATTGCATCCGCTGTTCCACGATACCACCAGCTGTTGTCTGCGGTGATCGTCGGTGTGAATGTAAACAGACCTCCTTGTTTTCTACCAAAATCCCACCATTTGGATGAGCTTAAATGCTCATTTAAGGATCTGGAATTATACTGTGTCAGCACAGCTACCGTCTGCACATGGGAATTACTCATGTTACTCAGTGCAAAATCAATACAACGATAACTTCCTCCTACCGGCATAGCAGCAATTGCTCTTTTCTTCGAAAGGTCCTGCATCCGGCTGTTATTTCCACCTGCTAAAATAATACCTAATGCCTTCATGATCTGTCACCTTCCTTAATTATGTATTCTCCACTAGCCAACTGGTTGTCCGGATAATCCTCGATGGTCGTCTCACCGGAAATTGCGGTATTCTTTCCAATCGATACCCCATCCGGGATAACGGAGCCCTCGCCGATTGTAACAAGATCAGCTGCATATACCTTCGGATTCAGCTTGCTTGGTGCATATTCTCCCACACCAAGATGTGCACCTGCACCAATCTTACATCCTTCGGCAACGATTGATTTCTCAATTACACTATTCTCGCCGATTACCGTATCCTTCATAATGATAGAATCACGGATAACGGCACCTTTTTTAATGGTGACACCGGAACCGATCACTGATCCATAGACCTCACCATATACTTCTGTACCTTCCCCAATAATACTCTTATCTACAACAGATTCCGAAGAGAAATACTGCGGAGCGATCACATCACTCTTCGTATAGATCTTCCAGTATTCTTCGTACAGATTGAATTCCGGAATCAGGTCAACCAGTTCCATATTCGCTTCCCAATAAGAACTAAGGGTTCCTACGTCCTTCCAGTATCCGTTATACTCATATGCAAATAACCGCTTTCCATTTTCATGGCAATACGGAATAATATGCTTTCCGAAGTCACAGTTACTCTGATCCTTCAATGCAAGAAGACTGTCTCTTAATACTTTCCAGCTAAAGATATAGATTCCCATAGAAGCCAGATTGCTTCTTGGATGCTCCGGTTTTTCCTCGAATTCGGTAATCCGCTTATCCTCATCCGTGATAACTACACCAAAACGGCTTGCTTCCTCAATCGGAACCGGCATCGCTGCAATGGTAACATCTGCATTGTTCGCCTTATGGAAATCCAGCATTACCTCATAATCCATCTTATAGATATGATCTCCGGATAAGATCAGTACATAATCCGGATTATAACTCTCCATGTACTTTAAATTCTGATAAATTGCATTCGCAGTACCGGAATACCACTCACTATTATCGCTCTTCTCATATGGTGGAAGTACAGTTACACCACCATTATTGCGGTCTAAATCCCACGGAATACCAATTCCGATATGTGTATTCAGACGTAACGGCTGATACTGTGTCAGTACACCGACGGTATCAATCCCTGAGTTAATACAGTTACTAAGCGGAAAATCAATGATTCTGTACTTTCCACCAAATGTTACAGCCGGTTTTGCAACACCTGAAGTCAAAACCCCAAGGCGGCTCCCCTGCCCGCCTGCCAAAAGCATGGCAATCATCTCTTTTTTAATCACGTCATTCACCTCTCGTCATATGCTGAGTTTTCTTGTATATAAAATTATACCACATAAGTATTACTTTGTACATCATTTTGCACAATATTTTGATTATTTAAAAAATATTTTCAATAAATTGCACAATATTTTTACCCGTTTTTTTTATTTTCGATGAGTTTTTTATCAATTTTGCGAATTTTTACGATACTTTCCTTTTCACTCTCCCATATCCTTTGATCTGCAAGGATTTTCATTTGCAAATTTTGCATATATGGTTATAATAAGGAAGTAACCAAAAGGTTCGAAAAAACATATCAGGCAGGTAATTATTATGTACAAAATTAATTTTAAACAGCCGATTCACGTTCATTTTATCGGTATCGGCGGTATTAGTATGAGCGGACTTGCCGAGATTCTTCTCAAGGAAGGATTCAAGATCTCAGGCTCTGATGCCAAACGCTCCCAACTTACAGATAATCTTCATGCAAAAGGCGCAACGATCTACATTGGCCAGACTGCATCTAATATAGAAGAAAGACCGGATCTGATCGTCTATACAGCCGCAATCCACGCGGACAATCCAGAATTCGCTGCTGCCAAAGCTGCTGATATTCCGATGCTAACCCGTGCAGAACTGCTTGGACAGATCATGGCAAACTACAAGAACTCCATTGCTGTTGCCGGTACGCATGGCAAGACTACAACAACCTCCATGGTTTCACAGATTCTGTTGTGTGCCGTGAAGGATCCGACGATCTCAGTGGGTGGTATCCTCGATTCCATTGGTGGCAACATCCGTGTCGGAAGTTCCGATGTATTCGTCACAGAGGCCTGTGAGTACACGAACAGCTTTTTGAACTTCTATCCGAAATACAGCATTATCACAAGTGTAGAAGCAGAGCATCTTGATTTCTTTAAGGATATTGATGATATCTGCTGCTCTTTCCATAAGTTTGCTTCGAATACAGCAAGCGATGGTTCTGTCATCATCAATGGGGAAATTGAACATTTTTCCGCCATTGTAGATGGGCTTGACCGTAATATCATTACTTATGGTTTATGCGACACCTGTGACTTTTATGCCAAAAATATTACATTTAATGAAAAAGCCTGTGCAACCTATACGGCAATGCATGGTGACAAAGAGCTGGGCACGATCACATTAAGCGTACCGGGCAGACACAATGTTGCCAATTCGCTTGCATGCATCGCACTCTGCTTACAGCTTGGCATCTCCATGGAGGACATCACCCGCGGACTGCTTGCTTTTGGCGGTACACACAGACGTTTCGAGTACAAGGGAACGAAAAACGGTGTTACGATCATCGATGATTATGCACACCATCCGACTGAGGTTGCAGCAACACTGACCGCTGCACAAAACTATCCGCACGGACGTATCATCTGCGCCTTCCAGCCGCATACCTACTCCCGTACCAAGGCATTCTTAGATGATTTTGCGAGAGTCCTTTCGATGGCAGATATTGTCGTACTGGCAGATATCTATGCTGCACGTGAGAAGAACACGATTGGAATCAGCTCGAAGGATCTGTTAGAAAAGTTAAAGGAAAAGGGCTGTGAAGCATATTATTTCCCTTCTTTTGCAGAGATCGAACAATTTTTATCCGAAAAATGCATAAACAATGACCTGTTGATAACTATGGGTGCCGGAGATATATACCAGGTGGGCGAAAACCTGCTTAAATAAAAAGTTATCCACATTATCCACATTAAATTGTCGATGAATCGAAAAATTTAATGTGGATTTTTTCTGCATTTTTCGCGAAAATATTTTTTGATCCTTCGACCGCTTTTTTACAAGAAAAACCTGTCTTTTGAAACTTGATGACAGCTTTGCGCCGGTTTTGTTATCCACATTATCCACGCTGTCCACATTTTTGTAATCCCTTGATTTTACTGGGTTTGCGGCAAAAATAAGACTTCTCATTTCAAATTTCTTATGCTATAATGTGCACGTTAAGAGAGAGGTTTACGTTATGAAGGACATTACATTACATACAGAGAGTAAAACGACTGCTACCTGCGTTCCAAACGCATTTATAGACAATTTCATGGCAGATGCCAACGGGGAATTTGTCAAAATCTATCTATATCTGCTCCGCTGCATGAATTCTGCAGAGGATTTTTCAATTGCGCGCATGGCAGACAAGTTCGAGCATACGGAAAAAGATATTGCAAGAGCCTTAAAGTACTGGGAAAAAATGCATATTCTGAAGTTAGAGTATGATGCAGACAACCGTTTAAGCGGAATCTGTCTGTTAGACTCCAATCAGGAACGTGAAGACGATCCTGACGACGATCTCACGGACTCCCTGTCTGAGCTTTTATCCGGCTCCATGGAACATACAACCCGTTCCATGGAACAGGAAGCCGGCTTTACGGTATCTGAAGAAGAATTTGAACCGGCTGCTGCCGCTCCGATGCAGATGGAATCTCCTTCCATGATCCCTGAAGAAGAAGTGATCCGCCCATCCTATTCCAGCGATGAGATCATGCTCTTCCAGCAGAATGAAGATGTTCAGGATCTGATGTTTATTGCAGAGAAATATCTGGGACGTACGTTAAACCCAAGTGATATCAACGCCATTTTATACTGGCATGAGACACTGCATTTCTCGATTGACCTGATCGAGTACCTGATCGAATATTGTGTCGATAAGGGACACCGCAGCATCCGCTACATGGACAAGGTTGCCTTAGCATGGGCAGATGCGAGGATTACGACCGTAGAACAGGCAAAAAAATCATCCGGTCAACACAGCCAGACATATTATGGTGTTATGAAAGCATTCGGAATCTCCGGACGCAATCTGGTAGAATTTGAGATGGAATTTATCGACAAGTGGACAAAGACCTTCGGCTTTTCAATGGACATCATCGGGGAAGCCTGCAAGCGTACCATTCAGGCGATCCATCAGCCAAGCTTCGACTATGCCGATTCCATTTTAGTAAACTGGAACAAGAACCATGTACAGAGCTTACAGGATATCGCCGTACTCGATTCCGCTTACCAGAAGAACAAAGCTGCCAAAAGCACAATCCCATCCTCCCGGGCAGGTGCAGCGAAGGGTACCGCAGCCAAAAACCGTTTTACCAATTATCCGCAGCGTTCCTATGATTATGCGGAATTAGAAAAACAGCTTTTAAACAGTTCCAAATAGTGCCAAAGACGCACGGAAATGAGGATTACCATGCCACTGAGCAACGCACAGTACGACGCGATCATCCGCGGATATCATGCAAGACAACTGAAGAACCAGCACCTGCTAGAAGAACGTAAGAAAGAAGTCTACGCTCAGGACAGCCGTCTTGCCGGAATCGATGCAGAAATATCCGCCACTTCCGTTTCCTGTGCCAGACAGCTTTTAGATGGGGCTGATGATGCGATCACTTCCCTAAAAAAGCGGATACATGAACTGCATGCGGAAAAGGAAGCGATCCTTACCCGTCTTGGTTACAAGCCGGATTATCTGCTTCCAATATATACCTGTCCGGATTGTAAGGATACCGGATATATTAACAATAAGCGCTGCCATTGTTTTGTACAGGCGGCGATTGACTTAGTCTATACACAGTCGAATATCAAAGAGATCTTAAGCCGCGAGAATTTTTCTACATTTTCCTACGAGTATTACTCGGACGAGATCACCAATCCTGCAACCGGCCTTTCTTCGCTTCAGACTGCAAAGGCTGCCGTTGCGACCTGTAAGAAGTTTATTGCAGATTTTGATGATACCTTTGAGAATCTCTGTTTTTATGGAGAATCCGGTGTCGGCAAGACTTTTCTTTCGAACTGTGTTGCCAAGGAACTGTTAGACAGTGGACATTCCGTAATCTACTTTACGGCATTCCAGTTATTTGATATATTTGAAAAGAACACATTCGATAAAGACAGTGATGCGATCGCAGCTCATCAGAATATCTTCGACTGTGACCTGCTCATCATTGATGATCTTGGCACGGAGCTTGCGAATTCCTTTACGATCTCACAGCTGTTTCTGTGTATCAACGAACGCATCCTGCATAAGAAATCGACCCTGATTTCAACCAACCTTAGTATGGGAGATCTTGCCGCGACTTATTCCGAGAGGATCTGTTCCCGCATTTTCAATTCCTATACACTGATCAAGCTCTTCGGAGATGATATCCGTCTGAAGAAAAAGCTTCGCTAAAACACGAATTCATTAGATGATACCGTCTATTGAAATATAAAACTAAGTATAAGAACAATTATATGGAGGAACCTATTCATGTCAGATCTTAGAAATCTTGAAACTATCCCTGCCGGCGCTCTGGGACTGATCCCATTAGAGAGCTGCAAAACCATCGGTGCAAAAGTTGATAAGTATCTTGTTGACTGGAGAGAGACCAGAGAAAACGCCCACAAAAACAGTATGGCATTCAAAGGCTACAAGCGTGATACTTATATCGTTAAAACAGACGTTCCACGTTTTGGTTCCGGTGAAGCAAAAGCGATCATCAAGGAATCTGTTCGTGGCTATGATTTATTCATCTTAGTTGATGTAACAAACCACAGCCTGACCTACTCCCTTTGCGGACATACCAATCATATGTCTCCGGATGATCACTACTCTGATCTGAAACGTATCATCGCTGCTGCCGGTGGAAAGGCAAGAAGAATCACGGTTATCATGCCATTCTTATATGAGAGCCGTCAGCATAAGCGTACTACCCGTGAGTCCTTAGACTGTGCGATCGCACTTCAGGAACTGATCGCTATGGGTGTTGATAACATTATCACCTTCGATGCACATGATCCTCGTGTACAGAACTCTATTCCACTTCAGGGATTCGAAACTGTCCAGCCTGCATACCAGTTTATGAAGGGTATCTGCAAGCATGTTGACGATCTTCAGATCGACAATGAGCACATGATGATCATCAGCCCGGATGAAGGTGCTACCGGCCGTGCAATCTATCTCTCCAGCGTACTTGGCATTGATATGGGTATGTTCTACAAACGTCGCGATTACAGCCGTATCGTAGACGGACGTAACCCGATCGTTGCACATGAGTTCTTAGGTTCTTCCGTAGAAGGAAAAGATGTTCTGATTATCGATGACATGATCTCCTCCGGCGAGAGTATGATCGACGTTGCTACTGAGTTAAAGAAGAGAAAAGCAAGACGTATCTTCGTTGTTGCTACCTTCGGTCTTTTCACAAACGGTATGGAGAAGTTCGATGAGGCAGTAGAAAAGGGTATCATCTACAAGGTGGTTACCACAGACCTCGCTTACCAGTCACCGGAATTATTAAGCAGAGATTACTATATCAGCTGTGGCATGAGCAAATACATCGCTTACATCATCGACACCTTAAACCACGATGCTTCCATCAGCGATCTGCTCGATCCAAACGAAAGAATCCAGAAGCTCGTTGCCAAATACAAAAAAGAGCACAACCAGAAATAAGCAGCACATTTCTGATTCTAAAACAGGCAGTCCACATCATTGTGAACTGCCTGTTTTTATGATTCCATTATCCTCTGATCTATATTCCTAATACCGCATAAACACCACCAGAAAGAAAATTAGCAATGCTGCAAAAAGAATTCCTGCCGCAATCCGTCCGATCTTCCTTTCCCGCTTTGTTACCTTCTTTCCTTCCTCTAATTCCATTTCATGCTCTAACATTCCTACATTCTGTGCCATATTGCGCATCATGTCATTTCCATGTCCATCTCCGATCATAGCTGCTCCCCCCTTTTCTACACATACACTCTGTAATATGCTCTGCCTTTACCTGTCAATTATAAAATTTGAAAGCATCTTTTGACACCCGAATACGATATAGCAAAAAGGAACTTCATATGCAGCCCCTTTTCATCATCGATTCTTAATATGTTATGTATCTTAGAACAGGTTCACCTGACCTGCATATTTCTGATTTACAACATAATATGCCTTGCCGTCTTCCGGCTTTAAATATACCTGAAAGCTCTTGATTGCGGATGCCTTATGACCATCTGCTACATATGCAGCCTTTGCTCTTTCTACTACGTCTGCTACAACGTCTTCACGATTATTGAACTGGATAAATACTTCTGGCACAAGTACTTCCTCCTTCTTCTCTGCTACTTTTTTTGCTGCCTTCTTAACGGTCTTCTTTGCTGCTGCCTTTGTCTCTTCTGCCTTAGCTGCAACCTTCTTCTCCTCAGCTGCTGCTTCCTTCTTTACAGCTTCAACCTTTGCTGCTGTCTTTGTCTCTTCTGCCTTCACCGCATCCTTAACCTCTGCAACCTTCTTCTCTACTGCTGCTTTT
>OBLI01001077.1_pt1 | contig 27822 bp, 15 predicted proteins | sample 1519701 | NCBI WGS metagenome assembly OBLI01 (sample SAMEA3663005, study PRJEB22513) | pig gut metagenome | biome: pig gut; feature: pig-associated habitat; material: faeces | place: France | collected 2012 | reverse complement strand
CAAAGATAGTGCAAACCGAGCGAAATACAAAGAGAAACGGAGTTTTTCTTTTATTTCCGAGGTGCAGCCTATCGTCATGCCCATCATGTTTAGTTGTTTTTGTTATGTGACAAACAGAAACGCAGAAAGTCAAAAAACATTTTGTTATTTTAACTAAACCATCGTCAAAGGAGAACCACAAACGTAACATCACACGACTGAATATCAATCATTTAGCATGCAATAACCTATATTTCCTTCTCAACAAAAATTATATTATCGTTCTCACCAATATTACATAGAAATATTGCCAAACGTTGGACAAGAGTATTGTCAACGTTGGACAAAAGTATTGTCAACGTTGGATAAGAGTATTGTCAACGTTGGACAAAAGTATTATCAAACGTTGGACAAAAGTATTATCAAACGTTGGATAAAAGTATTATCAAACGTTGGACAAAAGTATTATCAAACGTTGGATAAAAGTATTATCAGACGTTGGATAAAGAAAGAAAAATATATTGTTCATATAAAAATTGATGGTCGATGGGTGGTCGATGGTGGTCGAATACAAAACCATCGACCACCACATAACAATCATTCCAACAACACATTACACACATTGGTGGTCGAGTGGTCGATTTTTAAGACATCGCGTGTGCGTGCGCGAGAGAGAATTCAGAGAATCGCTCCACTATTCCGTGCGACTCCTCTCGATACCATCCCGACCACATCCCGTCAATTTACAAACAATATCACGTTTACTGAGAACTCTAAAAGGAGATAATTCACACCAAGTTTCGGAAACATACGGATAAATTTGGTTATTCGCCCAAAAATTAGTAATTTCGCAACCAAAATTCTAATTATAAAGGAACAAAGTACATGATTCTCTTTTTTAAGACTCCACAGACGAGTGTGATTGCCACTCAGGCAGATCATCAACTCGCAGAAAACGAAGTAAAGGAACTGTGTTGGCTCTATGGCAATGCTGAGCTATTGAGTGACCAAACACTGACAGGCTACTATGTAGGACCGCGTCGTGAAATGGTGACTCCTTGGTCAACGAATGCCGTTGAGATAACTCAGAACATGGGACTCAGCGGCATTCTGCGTATAGAAGAATACTTCCCAGTAGCGGGTGAGGATGCTGAGCACGACCCCATGCTGCAACGTATGTATCACGGACTGGACCAAGACATCTTCACCGTGAACATCCAGCCCGAACCCATCAAGTATGTTGATAACTTGGAGGAATACAACGAACAGGAAGGTCTGGCCCTTTCACCTGAGGAAATCGAGTATCTCCATAAGATTGAGAAAGAGAACGGCCGTCCGCTGACCGATTCAGAGATTTTCGGTTTTGCACAAATCAACTCTGAGCACTGCCGCCATAAGATTTTCGGTGGCACATTTATCATCGACGGCAAGGAGATGGAGTCGAGTCTTTTTGCCATGATCAAAAAAACCACACAGGAGAATCCCAACAAGATTCTGTCAGCCTACAAAGACAATGTGGCTTTTGCACAAGGTCCAGTAGTGGAGCAGTTTGCACCTGCCGACCAATCTACCAGCGACTATTTCCAGGTTAAAGACATCGAGAGCGTCATCTCGCTGAAGGCTGAAACCCACAACTTCCCCACTACCGTAGAGCCTTTCAACGGTGCTGCCACAGGTACTGGCGGTGAGATTCGCGACCGTATGGGTGGCGGTGTTGGTTCATGGCCTATTGCCGGAACTGCCGTATATATGACCGCCTATCCTCGTATCGAGGGTGAAGGCCGCGATTGGGAAACACTCATGCCCGTTCGCAAATGGTTGTATCAGACTCCTGAGCAGATCCTCATCAAGGCTTCAAACGGTGCCAGCGACTTCGGAAACAAGTTTGGACAACCGCTGATTACCGGTTCTGTGCTGACTTTCGAACATCAGGAGGGTCAGGAGAAATATGCCTACGACAAAGTCATCATGCTGGCTGGCGGTGTAGGCTACGGCACCAAGCGCGACTGTCTGAAGAAAGAACCACAGCCAGGCAACAAGGTTGTTGTGATTGGTGGCGACAACTATCGCATCGGACTGGGTGGCGGTTCGGTATCGTCAGTAGATACTGGTCGTTATAGCAACGGCATCGAGCTGAACGCTATTCAGCGTGCCAACCCGGAAATGCAGAAGCGTGCCTACAACTTGGTACGCGCACTCTGTGAAGAAGAAACCAATCCAGTAGTGTCAATCCACGACCACGGAAGTGCAGGCCACTTGAACTGTCTGTCGGAACTCGTTGAGGAATGTGGCGGTGAGATAGACATGGCTAAGTTGCCCATTGGCGACAAGACCCTGTCGAGCAAGGAAATCATTGCCAACGAAAGTCAGGAGCGCATGGGTCTGCTCATCGACGAAAAGCATATCGACCACGTACAGAAGATTGCTGAACGCGAACGTGCCCCAATGTATGTAGTAGGTGAAACCACAGGCGATGCCCACTTCTCATTCAAGCAAGCCGATGGCGTGAAACCTTTCGACCTTGACGTGGCACAAATGTTTGGCCACTCACCCAAAACCATCATGCGCGACAATACCGTAGAGCGCAAATATGAAAACGTAACCTATACTCAAGACAAGATAGACGAATACTTGCAGCGCGTGCTCCAGTTGGAGGCTGTGGCTTGTAAAGACTGGCTGACCAATAAGGTTGACCGCAGCGTGACGGGTAAGATTGCACGTCAGCAGTGTCAAGGCGAAATTCAGTTGCCACTGAGCGACTGTGGTGTTGTAGCCCTCGACTATCGTGGCCGTAAGGGTATTGCCACCGCCATTGGTCATGCACCACAGGCTGGCCTGGCATCTCCAGAGGCTGGCAGCGTATTGTCGGTAGCAGAAGCACTTACCAACATCGTATGGGCACCACTTGCCGACGGCATGGATTCGCTGTCGCTGAGTGCCAACTGGATGTGGCCCTGCCGCTCACAAGAGGGTGAGGATGCACGTCTCTACAGTGCTGTAAAGGCGCTGAGCGACTTCTGCTGCGACCTCCACATCAATGTTCCTACAGGTAAAGACTCGCTGTCGCTGACACAGCAGTATCCCAACGGCGAGAAGATTATCTCTCCAGGAACCGTCATCGTAAGCGCTGGAGGCGAGGTTTCCGACATCCGCAAGGTGGTAAGCCCTGTTCTCGTCAACGACAAGAACGCTTCTCTCTATCATATCGACTTCTCATTCGATGAGCAGCATCTCGGTGGTTCTGCCTTTGCACAGAGCCTCGGCAAGGTAGGCAGCGACGTGCCAACAGTGAAAAACGCCGAATACTTCGCCGATGCTTTCATGGCAGTACAGGGCCTTATAGAGAAAGGATGGGTTATGGCTGGTCACGATATCTCTGCCGGCGGTCTTATCACCACATTGTTGGAAATGTGTTTCGCCAACCAGAAGGGCGGTCTCCACATCAATCTGCACGATCTCTGTGCCGATGGCGACGTGGTAAAGACACTCTTCGCAGAGAACCCCGGTGTGGTTGTGGAAATCAGCGATGCCCACAAACAGGAATTTATCGACTATATGGAAGAACAAGGCGTGGCATTTGCCAAGATTGGCTATGCCGTTCCTGAGAGCCGCACCATCGTTGTTAAAGCTGGCGACAGCGAGCATACCTTCGACATTGACGCATTGCGCGACACTTGGTACAAGACTTCTTACCTGCTCGATCGTCAGCAGAGCCACAACGGCAAGGCTGCCGAGCGCTATGAAAACTATAAGAAGCAACCGTTGGAGATGAAATTCAACGACTCTTTCACCGGCACACTTGCTCAGTATGGACTATCGGCAGATCGCCGCACTCCATCAGGCATAAAGGCTGCCATCATCCGTGAAAAGGGTACTAACGGTGATCGCGAGATGGCCTACTCACTCTATCTGGCAGGTTTCGACGTGAAAGACGTGACCATGACCGACCTTGTAAGTGGTCGCGAGACACTGGAAGACATCAACATGATCGTATTCTGCGGTGGCTTCTCAAACTCCGACGTACTTGGTTCTGCTAAGGGTTGGGCCGGTGCATTCCTCTTCAATGCCAAGGCAAAAGAGGCACTCGACAAGTTCTATGCTCGCAAAGACACTCTTTCACTCGGTATCTGCAACGGCTGTCAGCTGATGGTAGAACTGGGATTGACCGGTGCTAAGGGAGCTAAGATGCTGCACAACGACTCTCATAAGTTTGAAAGTGAATTCATCTCATTGGCTATCCCCGAAAACAACAGTGTCATGTTTGGATCGCTGAGCGGCAATAAACTCGGCTTGTGGGTTGCCCACGGAGAAGGCAAGTTTGCTCTGACCGAACCAGAGAGCGCCTACAATGTCATTGCTAAGTATAATTACCACGGCTATCCAGCCAACCCCAACGGATCAGCCTTCGATATTGCAGGTATCTGTTCAGAGGACGGACGTCATCTCTGCATGATGCCACACTTGGAGCGCGCCATCTTCCCTTGGCAGTGCGCTTGGTATCCTGAGGCTCGTCGCATGGATGAGGTAACACCGTGGATTGAGGCATTTGTCAATGCCCGCAAGTGGATTGAAAAACAATGAGCAACATATACTGGAGCACATTCAGTACCTTCTTTAAGATTGGCATGTTCACCCTTGGGGGTGGATATGCCATGATTCCAATTATAGAGGAAGAGGTTGTCAACAAGCACCAATGGGTGTCAAAGGAAGACATGCTCGACTTGATTGCTATCGCCCAAAGCTGTCCGGGCGTCTTTGCCATCAATATTTCGATATTCATCGGATATAAGTTGCGCAAGACACGGGGAGCGCTGGTCACGGCATTAGGTACGGCTCTGCCTTCGTTTCTCATCATTCTTGCCATAGCCATCTTCTTCCATCAGTTTGAAGACAATAAGGTTGTGGCTGCTATGTTTCGTGGCATACGTCCTGCCGTTGTGGCTCTGATTGCCGTTCCAACTTTCAATCTTGCTAAGAGTGCCCATCTCAATCGCTACACCCTATGGATTCCCATCGTGTCGGCACTGGCAATATGGCTATTGGGAGTATCGCCTATCTGGATTATCATTCTTGCGGGTGTGGGCGGCTATCTCTATGGTTTGACACAAAAGAATAAGAAAGCATGATATTCCTATACCTCTTCATCACATTCTTCGAAATTGGCCTCTTCGGATTTGGCGGTGGCTACGGCATGCTGTCACTTATCCAACATGAGACGGTGGAACATTGGCATTGGCTGTCGTCATCGGAATTTACCGATATCGTTGCCGTCTCACAGATGACACCGGGACCTATCGGCATCAATTCTGCCACCTATTGCGGCTATACTGCTGTAAGCAATGCAGGCTATAGTAGTAGTATGGCTGTCTTTGGATCAGCGGTTGCCACGTTTGCTTTGGTATTGCCGTCGCTCATACTGATGATTCTTATTAGCAAGATGTTCCTCAAGTATATGAAGACACATGCCGTGCAATCTGTCTTCAATGGCTTGCGTCCCGCTGTCGTTGGTCTTTTGGGTGCAGCTACACTCTTGCTAATGACTCCCGAGAATTTCAGTCTGCCCACTGTCAATCCCTGGCAGTTCTTCATCAGTTGCGGTCTCTTTGCCGCCACCTTCTACGGCACTTATTTCCTAAAGATCAATCCCATCCGCATGACTATCTATGCTGCCTTGGCAGGATTAGTCTTGTTGTATTGATAGGAAGACAGAGAATCTACTGCCTTTGCCGAGTTGAGACTTCACCTTGATGCTGCCGCCAAGACGACTGACGATGAGCTTACAGATACTGAGTCCAAGACCAGTGCCCTGCTTAAACTCGTCTTTCTTGAAGAAACGACTGAACACCATTTTCCTGTCCTCCTCAGAAAGACCGATACCCGTGTCCTCCACATACAATTCCACCTTGTTTGTGTCATCATTCACCTCCCATCCCATAATGATGCCGCCTTCGGGAGTAAACTTCACAGCATTGGTGATGAAGTTGGTAATCACCTGGCGCAATCGTCCCTCGTCCACATTCACTGTCACGTCATAATCGCTTGCATAGCGGAACTCCAGATGACGCGGTATCTGCACGAGGAAAGTCTGGTAAATCTTGTCCATCATCTCCTGCACTGAATGTGGTTTAATAACAAACTCCATGTGTCCTGACTCTATTCTCGACACGTCGAGAATATCATTCACCAACTTTAGCAGCAACTCGTTGTTGGTATGTATGGTGTCAATAAACAGTTTCTTGTCATCCTCGGTATAGTCATTTCCTGGCATGGCAAGCAAGTCGGAGAATCCTACAATGGCATTGAGCGGAGTGCGTATCTCATGACTCATGTTGGCGAGGAACGACTCTTTGAGCGTTGCCTCCTCAGCAAGTTTTCGCGCTTCCTGCAGTTCTTGCTCACGCTCCTTGAAATTGTCAATATTCATAATCAATCCATACGACTTATCGAAATTGCCATGACAGCCCACGACAGCAGTATTACCAACGAGTTGAAAACAGCAGGATTTGACGATTGCCTCTTCAAACCATTCCATACCGAAGCACTCCAAGCGGTAATCGGCATCAACGGCAATACATCAGAAAAACCGTCTGACCAAAAACTTAACACAGTCATTCCCGAACAATTCCGACGACTCACAGCCTTTGCAGATGATGATGAAGAGGCTGCGCTGGAAATCATCAAGAATGTAAAACTTGCACTCAACGAACACCTGCAACGCCTGCAAAACATATTGGACGAGGCAAACAATCCTACTACCAATGCCGCTGATACTCCTGATATCAAATCGTCCATCACACCAATCAAGCAGGTGGTTCATAAAATGTTGCCAATTGCCACCATGATGCAGATGAAATCTCTTGATCAGCTAACCGCCCTGACACCCGAAAACATCGATAAACTGGATGACAGAAAAATTCGGGAACACCTGCAAACCATCATGACCGACCTGCACAACATCCTTCAGGACAAATAACTGAACTTTCGCATGTGGGGGAAGTTAAGGGGAAGTTAGAGAAGTTAGAGAGAAGTTAAGGGACAAATGTCCTACATCTTACGGCAAAAGGCTATTGTCTCTTAACTTCCCGAACGACCGTAGGGAGTGATAACTCCTTTAACTTCCATCAATTCCTAACACTTGAAAATGCAAAACAAAAGAAAACGAGTTTTTCTTTTGTATTTCTCTCACTTAATCGTACCTTTGCAAGATGTAATCCTAAACTTTTTACTACAATGAAACAAATACTACTCTTGACAATGGCTACAATCGCTATAGTCAGCACACAAGCCAAAAACATCACCACACCAAAAACCAATGGCTACCCCATCACCCAAGTGCCCTTTACCGCGGTGAAGGTTAATGCACAGACTTTTTGGGGCCAACGCATCAAGGCGGCACGCGAAGTAACCATCCTTTTGGCCTTCGAAAAATGCGAAACAACCCATCGCTACGACAACTTCAAAATGGCTGCCTATACGTTGCAACACCCTGGCCACAACGGTCTGCAAACTCCCCAATGGGACGTCAGCAAGCTGAAGTGTTTACCCTTCGACGATACCGATGTCTATAAAACCATCGAAGGTGCAAGCTATATTCTCCAAACCTATCCCGACAACCGCCTCAAACAATATATCGACAGCATCCTCGATATTGTAGCTGCCGCACAAGAACCCGACGGTTACCTCTACACCGCACGCACCATCAATCCTGCGCATCCACACCAATGGTCCGGAGCGAAACGATGGGTCGAGGAAGAAGCGCTCAGTCATGAACTCTACAACTTAGGTCACATGGTCGATGCCGCCTGCGCACACTGTCAAGCCACAGGTAGCAATAAGTTTCTCAACATAGCTCGCCGCTATGCTGACTGCGTCATCCGCGAAGTCGGACCACGTCCCGGGCAGGTCTGTGTCACTCCAGGTCATCAGATTGCCGAGATGGCATTGACCCGGCTCTACCTGCTCACCGGCGACAAACGCTATCTCGACGAGGCTAAATTCCTGCTCGACTATCGTGGAAAGACTTCCACCCACAACATCTATTCCCAAAGCCACAAACCTGTCATCGAGCAGACCGAAGCATGGGGACATGCTGTCCGTGCCGGATATATGTATGCCGGAATGGCTGACGTGGCAGCCCTTACGGGCGACACCGCCTATATCAATGCCCTCAACGCCATCTGCAATAATATCATCAGCCGCAAATACTATATCACCGGAGGTGTTGGCGCACGCCACGAAGGCGAAGCCTTTGGTGCCGACTATGAGTTGCCCAACCTCACTGCCTATAATGAGACATGTGCCGCCATTGCCATGGTTTATCTCTTCCATCGCATGTTCCTCATGCAAGGCGATGCAAAATATATCGACTGCATGGAGCGCACGCTCTATAATGGTGTCATCAGCGGCATGTCGGTTGACGGCGGTCGCTTCTTCTATCCCAATCCCCTGTCGAGCGATGGCAACACCGAGCGCCAACCATGGTTTGGATGTGCCTGCTGTCCGAGCAATCTATGCCGTTTCATTCCGTCATTCCCAGGTTATGTCTATGCTGTCAAAGACCGCACACTCTATGTCAATCTCTTCACCGGCAATACGGCGCATGTAGAAATAGGAGGTAAAGCCGTCGTATTGGAACAACAGACCGACTATCCATGGAATGGCGACATCAACCTTCGCATTCAGAAGAATCAAGCCAAAGCATTTGCCATGGCTATCCGTATTCCAGGTTGGGCTGTCAACACACCAGTACCCAGCGACCTCTACCGTTATACCGATTGTCAGACACGCAACTATCAGATTACCGTCAACGGAAAGCCTGTCGATGGGGTGAAGACCGACAAAGGATATCTCATCATTAACCGCGTTTGGAAGAAAGGCGATGTTGTTTCGCTCCATCTCGATATGCCGGTACGTACCGTAGTTGCCAATCCACAGGTGACCGACGACCGTGGCCGAGTGGCTGTAGAACGCGGTCCTCTGGTCTATTGTGCCGAAGCTGCCGACAACACCTCCCACAGCATCTTCCGTTTCCTCATGCCCACCAATCCACAGTTCAACGTGGTTGACCGCACCATCAACGGTCAACATCAGGTGTCGTTTGGTGTGAAAGCCATCGAAGTAGATGGTCAGACCGTTGATACCGATGCCGACGGCAGGGTGAAAGTCTCCGACACGCGCCTCACACTCATACCCTATTACGCATGGAACCACCGTGGTGCAAATGACATGGAAGTATGGTTGCCACAGAGTATCGAGGCATTGGGCAACTATCGCTAAGTTGCAGATCGTGCCATATCAGTATGATCAATAACTATTCCGCAACTGAGGGAATTGATTGAAGTTAAACTTCCCCACATGCGCAACTGAGGGGAATTGATTGAAGTTAAAGAACGTTTTCGTTAAGCCAGATGAGCAGACCCGAGCTCGTTCGAGGTCTGCCATGGCGAGAAAAGGTGCCATAAAATGGAAGTTATCACTCCCTACGGTCGTTCGGGAAGTTAAGAGACAATAGCCTTTTGCCGTAAGACGTAGGACATTTGTCCCTTAACTTCCCTAACTTCCCTTAACTTCCCCACATGCGATACTTCATTAACTATAACAAACACGGGGTAGCATGACTGCGCAAACGCTTCGCGAGTGGTTTACCACTTTCAACGCCCAGTATTTCGGCAATACTCTGCCGGAACCCCACTTTGTGGTCAATCATGCCAAGCGCACCTTGGGACAGTTCAGCTGCCACAAGGTGCGGCGTGGCTTGTTGCCTGGCCGGTGGAAAACCACAGGCTATACCATCAAGGTGAGCGAGTTCTACCATACGAGCGACCACGACAGACAATCTGTTTTGCTCCACGAGATGATCCACTTCTATATTGCCTACACCCAGACTCGCGATACTTCTGCCCACGGGAAGATATTCCGCCAATGGATGCAACGGCTCAATGCCGACGGATGGAACATCACCGTCACCTCTCGCAATGCCATGCTTGCCACTGTTCCCACTACCGACAAGCAACAATATCTCTTGCTTGCCATCCGGCTGTCGAACGGCAAATGTTACCTCTCGGTGGTCAATCCTGCCTATCGCCACCACCTTGAGCAGATGATCCACAACCATTGTCAAGCCGACGAGTTCCATTGGTTGCGTACCAACGACAGCCGCTATGCCGGGTGGTCTGCTGTCAGGACGCTACGGGGCAAGCACATCACCCAGGATGAATGGGAACGACTCATGAGCGAAACTGTGATTCTCTGACCTTTGGCATTACAAAATGCCACTTGATGCGTCTATATTATAAAGTATTCAAGTTCGCAACTGAGGGAATTGATTGAAGTAAAATGGAAGTTATCACTTCCTACGGTCGTTCGGGAAGTTAAGAGACAATAGCCTTTTGCCGTAAGACGTAGGACATTTGTCCCTTAACTTCTCTCTAACTTCCCTAACTTCCCTTAACTTCCCCACATGCGATAGTTCAGTAAAATATAAACAAATCATGAAACGGACACTACTCGCTCTAATCTCCTTGTGCTGCCTCTCTACCATGGCAGTAGAGGCACAACACGACCTCTATGTATCCACCTCTTTCCACGAACCAGCCACCGACGGACTGCGCTTCATCTACAGTCGCGATGGATGGCATTGGGACTCTATCCCTGGCATCTGGCTTAAACCTGAGGTAGGTAAACAACGTGTCATGCGCGATCCATCAATCATCCGCACTCCTGATGGCATGTTCCATCTCGTATGGACATCAAGTTGGAAGGGTGACAGAGGCTTCGGCTATGCTTGTTCGAAAGACTTAAAGCACTGGAGCAAGCAACGTTTCATCGAGGTCATGACCGACACCACCACCGTCAACGTGTGGGCTCCCGAACTCTTCTGGGACGACGACCGCCAACAGGCTGTTATCGTATGGGCATCGTGTGTGCCGGGCAAATTTCCACGAGGAATAGAGGATGAGAACAACAACCATCGTCTTTACTATACCACCACCAAGGATTTCCGCACCTTCACCCCTGCTCGCTTGATGATAGACCCTGGCTTCAGTTGCATTGATGCCACCCTCGTCAAACGGGGCAAACGCGATTATGTGATGGTGCTCAAAGACAATACACGTCCTGAACGCGATATCAAGGTGGCTTATGCCAAGTCACCTTACGGTCCATGGTCGAAGGCATCCGAACCTTTCACCGGCAAACTGATGGAAGGTCCTACTACCGCTAAGGTCGATGGTGGATGGCTGATCTTCTATGATCGCTATCGGTTGAAGGATTTCGGTGCACATTTCACCACCGATTTCAAAACCTTTGAAGATGTTTCCAACAAGGTCAGCGTGCCTGTTCTCCATAAGCACGGCACCATTTTCCGTGCTTCCGAAGCCATTGTGCGCAACTTGCTCAACGCTTCAGATGCCATCCACTACACCGGCAGCACCCTGAGCACCCCCTACCGCCACGATGGCGGTTTGTCGCCCGTGGTTGGTGTACACAACATCCAAGTGATGCAAGCCAACCGCGAATATCCTGCTAAAGCCAACAACGATGGTTGGACCTACAACCACCAACCCATGCTGGCATATTGGAACAATCGGTTCCATCTCAACTTCCTTTGCGATCCGAGCGACGAACACATACCACCTTCACGCACCATGTATCAGACGTCTGCCGATGGTTATACATGGAGCGAACCTGAGATTCTCTTCCCTGAAATACAGGTTCCCGAAGGATTCCAGAAGCCAGGACGCTCTGAACGTGCCCACAATCTGGTAGCCATCATGCATCAACGTGTAGGTTGGTATGTCAGCAAAGACCGTCGCCTCTATGCCTTAGGCAACTACGGTGTGGCTTTCGACCGCAAAGACGATCCTAACGATGGCAACGGCATCGGCCGTGTCATTCGCGAAGTCAAAGCCGATGGTTCGTTGGGACCCATCTGTTTCATCTATCTCAACCATGGTTGCAAACCATTGGCAAACAAGAAAGGTGCCCTGCCGTTTCCTTATTACACCCAAGCCGACAAAAACTTACGTAAGGTGTGCCGAGAGATTCTCGACAATCCACGATACCGCATGCAATGGGTGGAAGAGGCTGACCGCAACGATCCGCTCATCCCACTCAACAAAGGTTACAAGGCATACTGCGACTACACTTTGCCCGACGGACGCTTAGCGGCTTTATGGAAACATGCGCTGACCAGTATCAGCGACGATGGCGGTCTGACGTGGTCACAGCCTGTGGCACGTGCTCGCGGTTTTGTCAACAGCAATGCTAAGATATGGGGACAACGCCTTTCCGACGGGTCCTATGCCACCATCTACAACCCATCGGAATACCGTTGGCCGTTGGGCATTTCCCTCTCCAACGACGGACTGGAATATACTACGCTCAATCTCGTGGTGGGCGAAGTGCCGCCCATGCGCTACGGTGGCAACTATAAGAGCTATGGTCCACAGTATGTCAGAGGAATTCTCGAAGGCAACGGAGTGCCCAAAGATGGTGACCTCTGGCTGACCTACTCTATGAATAAGGAGGATATCTGGGTGAGCCACATCCCCGTGCCAGTACAGACCAAAGCATCAGCGCATGCCCACGATGGGGAATTCAACGTGGGACAACTCGCCCAACTCCGCCAGTGGAACATCTATTCGCCTAAGCGTGCCGAGGTTTCGTTGGTCAACGGATGGCTCACCATGGCAGACAGCAATCCCTTCGACTATGCCTGCATAGAACGTAAGATTCCTGCATCGAAGAGTCTGCGTGTGGCTTTCGACATCGAGGCACTGCAAAACGACCATGGTCTCCTACAGATAGAATTTCTCGACGAACAGGGTACCGCCTGCTCGCGTATCGAACTGACACCACAAGGAGAGATGCGTTGTAAAGGTGGTGCACGCTACGGCAATTTGGGAAAATACGAAGCTGGTAAGACCTATCATATCGAAGCCGTACTCTCTACCGACAACCGGATGATACAGGTTTATGTCAACGGCAAGAAGGCAGGACAGCGCATGTTCTTTTCACCCGTAGCACATATCGAGCGTATTCTCTTCCGCACCGGTGCACGCCGCACCTTCCCTGATATCGACACCGATGCCGACTGGTATGGCACACTCGATCATGCAGGCGACGATGAACCGCTTGCCACCTATCGCATCAGCCATTTCCAGACTTCATCCGACGATGCTGATGCCCATGCCGTGGCATTACGCTATGCCGACTACAAGCACTATGTGGATGATTTCAACAGCATGGAGGATGAAAATATCATTCAGGCAATACCCAACAGCAAGGCATGGCAGTGGATGACCGATAACGTACCGCTGTTCGACTGTCCGCAGAAACAATTCGAAGAGATGTGGTATTACCGTTGGTGGACACTCCGCAAGCACATCCGACTGACTCCCGTGGGCTATGCCATGACCGAGTTTCTTGTGCCTCGATCCTATGCCGATCAGTACAATCTGATTGCCTCTGCCGTAGGTCATCATATCATGGAGAGTCGTTGGTTGCGCCAAACCGACTACCTCGACCAAATCATGAACACCTGGTACAAAGGCAACAATGGCGAACCGATGAAGAAGATTGCCAACTATTCCTCGTGGATGCCACATGCCCTATGGCAACGCTATGCCGTAGATGGACGCAAAGACTGGATATGCAACATGTTGCCGTCACTCGAATGGGAATACAACCATTGGGAATCTACCCACACCCGAAAGGTCAAAGGACAGCAACTCTACTGGCAGGCTGACGTGCAGGATGCCATGGAAGAGACCATCAGCGGCGGACGTAGGAAGAAATATCTGCGTCCCAGCATCAATGCCTATATGTTTGGCAATGCCCAAGCTATCGGCAATATTGCAGCACTCAGCGGTGACCCAGCCAAAGCCGAGCGCTATTATGCCAAAGCCGATTCACTACAAGAGGCTGCACACACCCTGCTGTGGAACACCGACCAACAGTTTTTTGAAACCCACCGCGTCGATTCTTCGGCATGTGTTCGGGAGGCTATCGGCTTCCTGCCTTGGTACACACACATGGCGAAAGATGACAATCGCTATGGTGTGGCATGGCTGCAGGCTGCTGACACCAAGGGATTCTCTGCTCCCTACGGACTGACTACTGCCGAGCGCCGCCATCCTTTGTTCCGTACTCACGGTGTGGGCAAATGTGAATGGGACGGTGCCGTGTGGCCCTTTGCCACCAGTCAGACGCTTACTGCCATGGCAAACTATATCAACGACTATACCGACCCTGTAGTGGGCGACTCGCTCTACTTCCGTGAAATGGAGAAATATGTAGAAAGTCAACACATGCGCGGACGCCCTTACATCGGCGAATATCTCGACGAGACTACGGGTTACTGGCTTAAAGGCGATCAAGAGCGCAGCCGCTATTACAACCATTCCACCTTCTGCGACTTGGTAATCACGGGAATCTGCGGTCTGCGTCCACGCACCGACGGAACATTAGAGGTGCGCCCCTTGTTGCCTGAAGGAAAATGGAACTACTTCTGTCTCGACAACGTAGCCTATCACGGTCGCTGGATCACCATCGTTTGGGACCATGACGGATCTCGCTACCACTTAGGCAAAGGACTGCGCGTCTATATCGACGGACAGTTGGCAGGACAACGTGACACCATCGGCAAACTCACCATCAACAACGCATTATGACTAAGCGCGACATACTCTTTCTACTGTTCGCCATCACCCTTCGAATGGCTGCCCAGTCGCCAACTTGCTTCGGCGAGGCACAATGGATTGGTGCCATCACCCGACAGCAGGCAAACATTCCAGAAGGCAGACACTACACGGGAGGCATATTGAAACAAACTCGCGCACTATGGAACGCTGCCGACACGTTGTCGCGCCGTAGCATCTATATCGCACGCAACTTCCAGCTCAAGAAACGGGTTGCCCATGCCACCGTGCAGATTGCCGGACTGGGATGCTACAAGTTGTCCATAAACCGCCGCACAGTAGGCGATGCTGAGTTTTCACCAGCATGGAGCGACTACGACAAGACGGTGTTCTACAATACCTATGAAGTGGATACCTGTCTGCAACGTGGCATGAATACCGTTCAGGTGCTATTGGGCAACGGATTCTACAACGAGCAGGGCGGACGCTATCACAAACTAAAGGTTTCGTTTGGACCACCCACACTACTGCTGGCACTACACATCACCTATCACGATGGCAGTAAAGAGACGATTGTCAGCGATGCCGCATGGCAGTGGAGTCTATCGCCCATCACCTTCAACAGTCTGTATGGTGGCGAAGACTACGATGCACGCATCTCCTCCACCACATGGCATCCTGTTGTGGTGCAACAGGCACCCAAAGGAATCCTGCGTCCTCAGTTGGCATATCCTGTCAAAGTGATGGAACACTATGAAGTGGCGCAAACTTTGCGTCGCGACTCTATATTGGTGTTCGATATGGGACAGAACCTTGCGGGATTTCCTGAGATTACCGTCAAGGGAAAGCGTGGTCAACACATCAAGATTACACCGGCAGAAACACTCACCGACGACCTGCGCTGCAATCAGAAGCAAACCGGTCGCCCACATTATTATACTTACACGCTTAGTGGAAAGGGCACAGAGACATGGCATCCTGTCTTCTCCTATTATGGATTCCGATACCTCCAAGTGGAGGGCGACATCGAGACTTTACGCCATATCCGATCTTGCTTTGTCTATAATGCAGCACCACGCACCAGCAGTTTTGAGTGTAGCAACCCACGCATCAATGCCACCCACCGCATCATCGACCGTGCCATACGCAGCAACTGGCAGGCGGTATGGACCGATTGCCCGCACCGTGAGAAACTGGGATGGCTCGAACAAGACTGGCTCAACGGCGAGGCATTGCTCTACAACTACGACTGCAGAACGATGATACAACAGACCATGCAGAACATGGCAGATGCCCAACACCCCAATGGGGCTATGCCTGAGACAGCTCCAGAATATACCGTGTTTACCGGCGACTGGGCAAAACCCTTCCTCGAATCGCCAGAATGGGGCGGGGCACTTATCGCGCTGCCGTTTCTCTATCAGCAATACTATGGTGACGATAGTCTCATCCGACAGTACTACAAGCCGATGAAGCGCTATGTCGATTATCTGGCGTCGCAAGACTCGTGTTACATACTGAGCATGGGACTTGGCGATTGGTATGACTATGGTCCCTGGCGTGCTGGTTTTGCGCGCAACACTCCCATGCCTTTGGTATCTACCGCACATTATTACTGGTGGAACCATCTGATGGGAGAAGCACGTGCCGATAGCATCCGAGAGGCTTTCAACCGCGAATTCTACAATCCGCAAACCCATCGTTATGCCTCTGGCAGCCAGTGTGCCCAAGCCATCGCACTCTGTATGAATCTCGTTCCCGATGGCGACCGTCAGGCGGTGTTAGACCAACTCGTGGCTGATATCCATCAGCATGGTGACCGATTGACCACGGGCGATATAGGCAACCGCTATCTCTTCAAAGCTCTCATCGACGGTGGACAACGGGAGTTGCTCTACCGCATGCTCAACCACGACGAGGTACCAGGCTATGGCTATCAGATCAAGCAAGGCATGACAACACTCACCGAACAGTGGAATCCGAAGCATGGTGCATCGATGAACCACTTCATGATGGCTCATATTGAAAATTTCCTCATACCCGACCTACTGGGCATACAGCGACGGGGCAATGACCTGCTGATAGCGCCTCACCCCGTGGGCGACATCCACTGGTGTAAAGGTTCTACGGCATCGGCACACGGCACCGTAAGCGTAGATTGGCGAATTGAGGGACACACTTTCTATATCGACATCATGATTCCGCAGGGTGACCATGCCACGCTGCAACTGCCCTACGGAGGTAGCGAACAGTTGGAAGGCGGCAGTCACCATCGTTCACAACAGATTCTACAACACTAACTATACCCTATGCATATTATCGACTTCATCGTATTTCTGCTATTCACCATCGGCATCGTGGTCTTCGGCTGTACCTTTTTCCGTCGAGGAAGTTCTGCCGATGAATTTACTTCTGCCGGCAAATCGCTGCCCGGATGGGTAGTGGGCATGTCTATCTTTGCCACCTATGTATCGAGCATCAGCTATATCGGCTATCCCGGTAAAGCCTATGCCAGCAACTGGAACGCTTTCGTTTTCTCGTTATCCATACCGATAGCCAGTTGGATTGCAGCTCGCTATTTCGTACCTTTCTACCGCAAGAGCGGTTCGGTATCTGCCTACAGTTTCCTTGAAGAGAAGTTTGGTCCATGGGCTCGCCTCTATGCTTCGGCATGCTATCTGTTCACGCAAATAGCCCGTATGGGCAGCATCCTCTATCTGTTGGCAGTACCCATGTATATTCTGATGGGGTGGAATCTCCATGTGGTCATCATCGCCACCACCGTTGCCATCGTCATCTATTCGATGCTGGGCGGTTTGCGTGCGGTGATATGGGCAGATGCCATACAGGGCTTCATTCTCATCGGTGGTGCACTATTGTGTTTGCTGATACTGATATTCTCGTTGCCTGAGGGTCCTATGCAGATTATCGACATTGCCACCCATTCGCCCGAAGGCAACAAACTGTCGTTGGGATCGTTTGGTGCGAGTCTCACCGAGAGCACCTTCTGGGTATGTCTCATCTATGGCATCTTCACCAATCTGCAGAATTATGGCATCGATCAAAACTACGTGCAGCGTTATCATGCTGCCAAGAGCGACAGCGATGCACGCTTCTCTGCCCTATTCGGTGGCTATCTCTTCATACCGGTCTCTGCACTATTTTTCATGATCGGCACATCGCTCTATGCTTTCTACGAGTCGGGCACAGGTTATCTGCCCGACGATATTGCTGCCAAACCCGACTATGTATTCCCTTATTTCATAGTGGATAGTTTGCCCTTGGGACTGCGCGGGCTGCTCATTGCCAGTATCTTTGCTGCGGGCATGAGTACCGTATCGACCAGTGTCACGTCGGCAGCCACCATCATTCTGACCGACTATTTCCGTCCCTTATTGCCCCATTGGCGTCGTCGCAAGGGCAACACCAGCACTGCGTCGGGTCCCGAACTCGTTGTATTGCGCATCGCTTCAGTTGTCGTGGGCGTCTTGGGTGCCCTGGTAGCGCTTGCCATGTTGCAGGTAGAGAGTATCATCGATGCTTGGTGGACGTTGAGTAGCATTTTCTCTGGTGGCATGTTAGGATTGTTTTTCTTGGCTTGCACGCGACACATCGGTCGTCGTGCCGCCTTCATCGGTTGTCTTTCGGGCATCCTCGTCATCGGTTGGATATCGTTGGCTGGACCACTCAATCTGCCTGGACCACATCTCCATCCCTATCTCTCTATCGTGCTCGGCACGTGTGTCATCTTCATTGTTGGTTTCGTCATCACCCTGTTGTGCAGCAAATCGTGAAGTACCACACTTCGCTCATATCATGATTTATCGGCAAATCGTTTCTGCCATCATGTTGAGTTCCAGACATTGTTCGCGTGTCATCTTTCAGCGTTTGAGTATCATGTTTGATAGTGCGAGACAATGGTAATGATAATCTGGCATATAGGCAAGAAAAAAGGGTGACCCCATATAGGAGTCACACCTTTATTCATTTATAGACTTAAAGAGATTTTCTCTTATTCGTCTGCATCGTACAAATCCAGACCGGGGAATACATCCATCCATTCACCTGGAGCATTAGCATCGGTGCGAGTCAAGCGGATGTATGATGGGTTCTTAGGATTGTCGGTACTCAATTCGAATGTTCCACGGAGGATACCATTGGTGATGTAATTATAACCTTTATTATAATAGTACTTACCATTTCCATCGTAACCCTTCATAGCCAATGAGAGGTGAGTGCCATCAATCGGAGTTACTGTTGGAAGAAGCGTTCCTATATAGTTACCACTGCGGAAGAATACACCCCATCCAAGATTAGCGGCATTAGGATTCACACCGAATGCGATAAATATAACGTCCTCACCTTCTGCAGCACTGGCTTCCTCAGCTTTTGCAAAGTAAGCAGCGGCTTTTTTGCTCATCTTGCCCTTCTTGAACGACCAGAATGTGTTAGGATCAGTGAGCTGCTCTACGAGAGTAGGCAATACATAGTTCACGGTCCATCCCTTGCCGTCAGTCTTCCAAGTATCGTCAGCAGCAGGAGTCAGCATGTTGATAGAATCAGTACCAATCACAATTGGTTTCTTGAATTTCAAGCCCTGATCGGTAACGATGTATGGGATAAGCACATCTTTATCGGTTTCAGCATCGTGATAGGTGAAGGTACGATCGCTTTTTACGATGGTCAGCGGAGCCTCGCCGCCAAACTCGATGGCATAGGTCTTGTAGCTCAACAGCTTTTCCATGTCTTCTACAGCCTTGAAGTAGTTGTCCCAGTTGAGGTCTTCTGCCACACGGGTCATCACAATCTTCTGACCGTGCTTCTTGCCCTGAAGTTCGAAGCGGTCTGCCTCTGCCTTGATGACACGGAACTCAAAGTCGCCTTCAAATCCCTTACCATTGTCACCTACCTGCAATATGTTGGCAGGATCAGAGAAGATGTGGAAGATTTCATTATACTCGTCGAATGAGAGCAGTACACCCTGACTCTGCTCAAGTTTGAAGTGAGAGGTAGCACGAGTGCCCTCTTCAAAGAACTCGTTGGCAGCTGTTACGGTGTTGTCAGCATTGAACTTGACGAACATATTGTAACCACCATACTTGCTGGCGCCATAATACTCCATCAGCCAACCATTAGGTGCATCAACCAGCAGTTTCATGTCGGCATTGATAGCCTCCTGGATTCTGTCGGCAGACGACTTATCGAATACGTCATCCACTTCGTTGGAACATGCCACGAACGACAGACCAGCGAGAAGGACGAACAGAATGTTATAGATCTTTTTCATAGTCGGATTGCTTAATTAAGAGTTGTTAAATCCATATTCATAACCTCTGCCGAACGGCGGAGCACGATAGCGCGGAGCTTCTCAAGGTCGATACCCCAAGAGTCTTGCAGATAGCTGCGCACGATTTCAAGTTTGGCATTGATGATATCAGCACCTTGCGTTGAAGTGATCTTGGCACCTGTAATTTTTCTGAAACCAGCGCCTACCAAATCAGCATTAGTAGGTTCGCCCCAGAACGCAACTTGGATAGTCTCACCCTTGGCATTGAGACCTGTTACAGTATATTCAATACCTTTGTCGAGACGTGCCGCCCAAGACTCATCGTTTGAAGTGACGTAGTTGGCATAAACCTCAGCAAAGTCCTCATTGTATTCACTACTGGCATAACCGGTAACGAATCCTTCTTGAACAGCATCTTCGTCATCCACGTTGATCCAGTCGGTAGAGTGATACTTACCGGCAGAGATGGTCTGGAAGTCGGTGCTGTAGTACTTCTTCTGTGTCAAGATGTGACAGAACTCATGGTGCATGGTGTGGAAGTACCAGTAGTTGAGGTCCAGAGGCAGTTTGGCATGCGCACGGAACGGCTCGTCCTGATTCACATAGATGTTGTTGAGGTCAAGCTCATTGAGTCGGAACAGGGTTACCTGAACACCACCTTCAGCAGTACCGAGCACGATAGAACCCTGACTGTCGAATTCGGGTGAACCGATAAACTGGAACACACGGAAAGCATTAGCTTTCAAGAAGTCTTCACCGCAAGCCTCTACATAAGCGTCGAGCCATACGTGTTTGATCATCTTGGCCATAGCCTTCGAGTTGGTGATGGTGGCAGGCACTACGTTGTAGTAGTTGTCTGTCAGCTTGTCGTTATACAGATAGTAGAGTTTGATGTTGTATGGCTCCACGAAGTTGGTGTTGAGCCACTTGTCGAACTCGGTCTCGTTCTTCGTTTCGGTCTTGAAGATCGATTCGCTATTGGGATCGTCGTTGTCACACGACACGAATGCAACACTCATGAGCAGTGCAACGAGCGACATTGTAATATGTTTCATCATATCTTTATTCCTTTCGTTCGTTATAATTAATTCTGGGTTGCTGTCTCTCTGGGGTTAGGCTCAAGTCCAGCTTCTATGACGTCGTAAGGCAACTGGATAGCACCGCGAAGGTCACCTGCCTTGAAGACGAGATTGTCTTCGCCGTCAAGATGGTGGGTGAACTCAATACCCCAACGCTTGATGTCGAGCCAACGCTGACCTTGATAGATGGTGGTGATACGACGCATCTGGAGCACTGTATAGATCATATTGGTCTGTGTGCCTTCCTCAACGGTGAAGCCCTGTGGGTTGAGCGGCTTCTTGATGCTCTCTTCGCTCACTGCACGTGAGGGAACCTCGGTCATGCGGATGGCATTGAGCGCTGTATTAACATTATCAACTGTGAGCGTCAAGAACTTGGGTGAAGTCACATCGCTGTGAGCGGTGAGCCATGTATTCATGTCGGCAAGAGCCTTGTCATAGTCTTTCTTCATGATATAAGCCTCTGCACGAGTCAAGATAGTCTCGTCACCGGTGAAGACGGGGTCAACCACGTGGGCATAACCAGTCTGGTTGATCTTATCTGTGACTTCGAAGTCCTCGATCAAGCTGGGCATATACACTGCTTGGTTACTACCATACATGAGACGAGCTTCCTGGAGGGCATTCTTTGCTGCACTACTGGATACGTCAGACCAAGGAGTTTTAGCCCACATAGTCTGTGATTTGAGCACATCCATGTTGTGGCAGAAACGCTTGTAACTTGACGAACCACGGTTGACACGTCCGTTGATAGAATAGGCAGCGACAAACATGAGGTTGCAGTTCTCACCAGAACGGATCCATTTGTTGTGGATGTCATCAACACCAGCCAAAGTAGCATAGCTGTCCATGTCACGCAGCAGACCTCTTGGGTTTCCACCCAATGCCTTGGTAGCGTATTCGATAGCTTTGTCCCAGTTCTGATAGAACAGGTTGAAGCGGGCAGCAAAGGCGTAAGCAGCCTTCTGGTTGAAGTGATACTTAGGTACGGTGAGATAACCATCGTTGAGCAGAGGAAGAGCCTCTTCGATATCAGCATTGATATTCTCATAGGTCTGACGCAGCGTTCCGCGCTCGTTGACAGATTCACCAGCTACTTTAGGATAAGGAATACCGAGGTATTCGTCAGCCTTAGAATCGTTCCATGCCATACAGAACATATTGGCATTCTGGAACATGGCAAAGGCACGGCAGAGCAGTGCCTCGGCACGCAGTGCCTGAGCATCAGCAGATTCATCGCCTGCCAACGCCTCAAGTGCCATATTGGCTACAGCCGCAGCCTCGTAGTTAGCATTCCAAACCTGCTTCGGGTCGTCGTTATTCTCAGTCTCAATGGGCTGCCATTTGTAGGCATTCATCTGGTTGGGCTGTGCGTTATAAAGTACACCATTGTCGCTCACGTTGTCGCCACTTATAAAGAAGACAAAGTTGGGCGAATGGTTGGGATAGGCCGATACGAGGAACTTCTTTGCCTTGTCGAGGCTGTTAACCTCGGCGCGATCATCGGGGAGCTTGTCGAGATAGCTGTCACACGAAGCAAGTGCGAGCATTCCTGCGGCCAGTGATAATATGCTAAGTTTTTTCATCTTATTGTTCCTTTCTATTAAGTTTGATTAAAGTCCAACTCTTACGGTGCAGGTGAACTGACGGGCCATAGGAACAGCCACACCACCGGTGTTGAAGAATTCAGGATCCTGTCCGTTGAGTTTCTTGTCTGAGTAGATCAGGAAGAGGTTGGTACCCTGCAGCTTGATGCTGGCACTCTTCAGTTTGAGAGCGTTGAGCCAAGTCTGTGGGAAGTCGTATGCCACTGAAATCTCCTTCATGCGGATGAAGTCACCCTTAGCAACGCGGTCGGTAGAACGGTTGTAAGCGTTGAAAGCATAAGAGAGCTTAGTGTCTGCCTGCAGCTGACGGAGGTCAGGAATAGCAGGGATAGTGGTTTTGTTCTCGTCACCAGAAACGGTCCAACGGTTCTTGAACTCCTTCGGCATAGCGTCGAGGTCAGAATAGCTGGCATAGAAAGCAGGATCAAGGCGTACCACATTGCCGAAAGCATAGGTAGCGAAGATGTTCAGGTGCCAGTTCTTATAAGTGAATGAGTTGCCGAGTGAACCGGTAATGGTAGGATCGGTAGGTCCTTCGTAAACGAGGTAGTCGATATCGCGGCTCTGGAAGTAGATGTCGCTGGTTACCACCTCACCACTTTCATTAACTACCTGAGGAATACCATTGGCATTAAGTCCCTTGAAGTCGAATGAGAAGAGTGAACGGTAAGCATATCCCTTCTTAGCGAAACCGGTACCGGTTACCATGTCGATCAAACGTGAACGGTTGTCGAGTTCGGTAATCTTAGTCTTCACGTGAGAGAAGATGAAGTCGGTGTTCCACTTGAAGTCCTTGCTGACAATATTCTTAGAAGAGATAGAAAGTTCCTCACCATGTGAACGCATAGAAGCGACATTGGCAAACTCGTTGATAGTACCCTTGGTACCGTTGGTGGTGCGCATACCGATCAAGTCGTAGTTGTTACGACGATACCAGTCGAACTGTACGTTGAGTCGGTTGTTCAAGAAACCGAGGTCAACACCAATGTTGAGCTCATGTTTCTTTTCATAGGTCAGATCGGGGTTAGCGAAGTCGTAAATGTTAAGTCCAGACTCCTTATCGCTTGCGAATGGACGCCAGGGGTTGAACGACTGAATGATAGCCTGTGAGTTGGTCACAGCAGGTTTGTCACCAGTCAGTGAATAAGAAGCCTTCAGGGTAGCGTGTGTCAACGCATTCTTGAAAGTCTTCTGGAACCAAGGCTCTTCGTGAGCATTCCATGCACCAGAGACGTTCCATGTAGGCAACCAACGTGCTGAACGAGATTTACCCAGACGGTTAGAACCTTCGTAACGGGTAGTTCCGTTGATAACGTAGCGGCCCTTCCAAGAATAGGTAGCGGTGGCGAAGAATGAAACTTCACGACCGTAGCTGTTGCTCAAGCTGTAGTACATAGCGTTCTGCTCTGCTGACTGCTTGAAGAAGAGGTAGTCGTATGATCCGAGGTAGCCCATGTCATACTGCATACCTACACCGTTGAAGTAGCTGCGGCTACGCTGTGTATCGTTGATTTCCATACCACCATAGAGGTTCACGATATGGTCTTCGTTGAATACATCGTTATACTGTGCAGTAGCACGGAAGTCCCAGCTGGTCATCTTATATTTGGTCTCACGATAGAAGCCACCTACAGGAAGCACTGATACAGGCTTGGAGTTGGGTTTATCGGGATCGGTGTAGAGCCAAGGGTTGTTGTCACGGATGGTGGCATCGTCCATTGCACGGAATGACTGTGCCATATTAGAGTTCTCGTGAATCTCGTTGGCCTGAGTAGTGGTAGAGTACTTGTAGGCACCGAGTACAGTAAGCTCAACCTTCTTGATGGGCTTATACTTGAGTTCTGCCTGATATTTCAAATCCACTACGTCGAGATTCATGAAGTTGTTTGCCAACTCATTGTGGATATTGAAAGGAGCATAGTTACGAGTATAGAACTCGTTAGGATCAAGCGCACGGCTTGAGTTGATCGCATAAGAGTAAGGGTTGATGTCGAAGTCACGGCTTACATTACCGGTCACCGCATCGACGCTCTGACTGGTAGTACCAGGAGCACGCTGGTTACGGTAGCTGGCATTGGCAATCATGTTGAGGGTGACCTTCTTGTTCACATTATACATGGCATTGATAGATGCAGTATAACGGCGAACCTTTGACTGCTCGGTCCATCCTGGGTCGTCCATGATAGAGAACGAGGTATAGTACTGAGCCTTGTCGGTACCTGTTGACATGCTGATAGAGTGGTTCTGCTGGATAGCATTAGAGAACAACTCGTCAAACCAGTTGGTGTTGCGCATCTCAGCCTCACGGAGGTAAGCATTCTTAGCCTCTTCAGTCTGAGACAACATGAACGAACCTGTTGCAGGATTGTAAGTGTTCATCAACTGATACATCTTACCATAGACACCGCTTGATGAAGCACGGTAGGTACGACCAAAGCTGATCAGACCATTGGCCTCCAACTCCTTGTAGATACCCATCTGCTCCTGCGAGTTCATAATGTTGAAGTTTGAATAAGAAGGCTTCAAACGCATGGTAAACTCACCGGTGTAGTTGATACGGGTCTGTCCAGACTTACCTTTCTTAGTGGTCACAACGATCACACCAGACATGGCACGTGCACCATAGATAGAAGTTGCTGAACCGTCTTTCAGAATCTGGAACGATTCGATGTCGTCTGCGTTCAAACCAGCAATAGCAGAAGAAATCAATGTCTCTGCATCACCTGATGACAACTGGTCGGCATCAACCTCGGTCACATCTTCCATGATGACGCCATCAACAACCCAAAGGGGGCGTGATGAGCCATAGATAGACGTAGCACCACGAACACGAATCTTCGGAGCTGTACCGAAAGTACCACTTACGTTCTGCACCGATACACCAGCCGCACGTCCTTCAAGCGAACGGGAGATATCTGCCACACCGTCCAACTTGGCCTTTTCGGCATCCACCTTAGTAGTAGAACCTGTAAAGAGTCGGCGGTCGGTCTTCTGCATACCGGTCACAACCACTTCCTGCAGTTCTGCACTGGAGCGGAGCGTAACGGTCATACCGTTCTTAGGTGTTACGGTCTGGGGTTCCATACCGATGTAACTGATAGTGATTTTCTTGCCTGATGGCACACTGATGGTAAACTTACCATCAACATCGGTCACTGTACCGGAGCGCTGGCCCTGTACGAGAACTGAAGCACCAATAATGGGCTGATCGTCCTCTTGAGAAATTACGGTACCAGTGACTTTTGTCTGGGCAAAGGCCATTCCAAGGCTGAGGAACAAGCCTGCCAAAAACATCATGAGTCTTTTTTCCATAAACACTCTCGTTAATTATTAAGTTATAATATTGATATAATTGATATTTCGTCTTGACCCGATCAACGGGAATTATGCTTTAATTATTCACTAATTATGCATATAAATTTCCACTCATTTCTTATTCAAGTTTGCACTTATTATACTTTGCTCACTATTTCCGTGCAAATATACAACATTTTTTCACAATAAACAAGGTTATTCTTAAAAAAAGTAGCATTTGCGCCTATTTTTTTGCGTTTTGACGAATTTTCGGCGAATTTATTAACGAAACTATAACTCTTCACGTGCGCACGCGTATAATATATAGGTATAAGTGTGTGTTCAGAACACTAATGAATACTAACTATTCACACGATTCCACCCCATCCAACAATGCTACAAAAAAGCAAGATGTTTTACCTGCAAACCTGACTTCCGCCAGATTAAAATTTGCCTGAATCCAATAATCTCCAACGTCATTTTCCTACGATACCACCAAAATAAGCCCACATCCACCTTCTCTCTGAACATCGCAGACAACGGATCTTATCAGCAGGATCTGAAAATTGGTCAGGTGTTTAAAATGATCATGTAATTGATATTTTACATACCAAATTTTGAGAGTATGTTCTCCGTGAGGAGAGCATACTTTTTTATTATACTGTAAATATATTGGGCGCTCCTTGCATTACCGTTGTAAGGTTACCTTACTTACATTATACAAAATGGTAACATGGAGGACTCTTGTGTGGCTTTGCATGATTTTTACGGTTTGGCCTATGAGGATGGGGCTGTTGGGCTTGCGGCAGGGTGTTTGGGGTGGACAGAGGATTATCTCTGTCGGTTGTTTGGAGGATAACAAGGCACTTGAAGCCCGTGAAGGGGTTTCTACATGGTTGGACCATAGAGATTCACAGGATGGACGAAATGGCTTTGTTAGCCTCGAAAATACTCAGTGTGGACAGGAAGCAAGGGGTTCTACATCGGCAGAGTAGAAGCAAAAAGGCATATTGCTGGTTTGTGGTTGCAGAAAGGGCTTTACCAGCCATGATGGTGGCTTTACGTCGAGTTTTCGATAGATTCTCGCTATTTTCTCGATCGACGTTCGTTGCTCTTTCGTTCGTTTTTCGCTTGTTCCTCGTTCGGTCCTCGATCGGTCTTCGATAGACTAACGACTAAGCAACGAGAGACGAACGAGAGACGAACGAGGACCTAACGAGAAGTCAACGAGAACCGAACGAGAAGTGATCGGGAAATCGAGGACTTTCTGTCGGGATCTGATAGCATGGGAATTTGTTGATTTTGTAAACATAAGCAGCATTTTAGTTGTTGGGTTATTTGTTTGATTTTTGGTTTAAAGGTTTCTTTCTTGTTTTTGAAATCATCCTCGGCTTGAAACACAAAGATACAACATGACACCCCCGAAATGCAAGAGTTTTGGCAGTTTTGATTCAATATTTAATATTCTTTAACTTTATTATAGATATTTTTATTTCTCGACTCATATAGTGCTTTTATAATTTGTTCCTGACAATATAAGCCAAGGGCATATCACAGCAAATAAATCAAAGATCACATGAATGACATGGAGTGCCACGGATGGGGGTAGAAATTATTACCAGAACAAACCTGTTTTATAGTATTTGCTCCGTAGCGATTACTGAAATCCTTGGCTATTGATTCGGGCAAAGTATTGTAATCTACCGGTGTTTCATTTTCGGAATTACATGAAGAGAATACGAAAGTTATGACTACAGCCAATACGCATAATAAATGTTTTGTACTTGATAATTTTATTCTGTATTTTTTGTTATTTGTTCCATTTCATGGCATCTTTTCTCGCCAAATGGGCAGAGGACAAGTAAACTTAACTCTGTCCATTTGGCTTAACGAAAACGTTGGCATTCTGCCTTCGTTTTCTCGCCATGGCAGAATTA
>OBLI01001075.1_pt1 | contig 27849 bp, 30 predicted proteins | sample 1519701 | NCBI WGS metagenome assembly OBLI01 (sample SAMEA3663005, study PRJEB22513) | pig gut metagenome | biome: pig gut; feature: pig-associated habitat; material: faeces | place: France | collected 2012 | reverse complement strand
TCGTAAATAATCCCAGTAAAAAAGGGGCTAGTACACTAAGTATGTCTTTAAGACTTTGCAAGTGTATCAGCTCCTTTCTCAATTCTGTGGGTCGTACTCATAAGCAATCTGCATTAAATTGGCAATCGCATAGATCTCGAAGACGACCACAGGATGAAATCTGAAATATCCAGCTCCAAAGATGTGGAAACTTTCCGCAACTAGCAGAACGGTTAGAAACGCTACTGACACGCCTAAGCCAAGTTTGACTAGTATATCTATGTGTATGTCTAAAACACCGCACAGAATTAAATCAACACCTGCCAGCAAGCCAACGATGTCAAAACAAACATTATTCCACGCAGGTGCTAGACTTGGTGGGTAAAAAAAGTAAGTTCGGTCAATCAAGAAACAGACCGCCAAGCCTGCGATCAATAAACCAGTTTTAATGAAATCCCAGCGACTAGGCTTGTGGTTGTTCAGGTTGAGATTGTGGTGCGACATAGGCTTCACCTACGATTTTTTGATAGTTCTCTGGTGATAAGAAGCCTTGTACAACAAGATCTCTCATTTGACTCTTGTCGTACCAGCCAAAATCATAGTCCATTTTGTACATATTGAAAAAGCATTGTTCAAGTTGTGTCATTAATTGTTACCTCCATTAGTATCAGTGTTTACGGTTGGCGCAGTAGGTTGAGCTTGACTGCCCTTAGCTAAAATAGCTAAAGTTTGTTGCATTTGTACCATCATAGTCATAATGTTCTTGTTTTGTTCTGCTTGGTTACCTAATTGTTTAGTAATCATTTGAGTTTGTTGAGCATTTGCTCTGTTATTTTGCTCAAGTTCTGCCTTTGACTTATCAAGTGCTTCAATTTTAGCTTGTGCTTGTGCCAAAATTTCTGCTTGACCGTCCTTGCTGTCTTCTACCCAACCGTTAACGTCGTTACTCCAAACTGGTGACTTCAAGTTTTCATCCGGCTTTTCAGTGTGGACATGCCATGGTAATTCCGCAAACTCCACGTCTGAGTAGATGATGTGGAATTTTAAAAGCGGATCCTTTGCGTCTGGATCAGAGAAGTAGTAAACATACAACTTCTTTTCTTTTTCTTGTGTAGCATTTTCTGCTCCTGCTACTGGAGCTACTTGTGTTTCGTCAGCCATAGCTAACTCCTTTCTATACAAAAAGCCCACGGGAACGCCCCGTGAGCTAGGTTTGTACATAAAAAAAGCACTCGTTTGAGTGCTAATCTACATTAATTTCTATTTTTGCCCAATCAACAGGTATGTCAACATAATTATCTCCAACGTTCTGCATATAATTGATAAACATCTCTTTTGCAGGATTATTTTCCAACAAGTTTATGTAATTGTTTTGCTTAGTCGTAAATGCAACTGTGTATCCGTAGTTTGGCAACATTCTGTGAAAAATATATTTATTTTCCATTTTGACAGAATCACCATTGCTAAATGTCATAATGGTATTGAGATTTAAATCCATCTCATTGACACTAACAGTCAATGGAATAATCGAATTATTATGACCATTTGAACCGTAAGCTTCAAATGGTGCATGCAATGTGACGTTTTTGCTAATAAAATTCCATTTGCGATATTTTTCTTTATTAAAGAGCAAGTGGTCTATCATAGCGCCACCAACCTTCTAGTGATAGCTCTAAAAGCTTGATACAAGTGGGTTAGAGGAGCTTTACCCCCCCATTTTACATTTTTAGCTTGGTTCTTTGGTACTTTGAGCCATGCAATGTATTTATAGTAACCATTTGATCGCCCATCTTCGCTATTATCACGATACGTATCAGAGTACCAACTTTGTTGGGGATGAACAATATAATCATCTTTCCCAACAGCGACAACTTTAGCGGTATGATCATCTCTCAAGCAAAAGCCATCAGCATCGTTATATTCATACATTGATGAATCTAAATTAACCCGAAAACCATCTGGTATAGTGATTTCTGTCGGCATGGCTAAGAATGACTTGTTATTAGCACTGATTTCGGTTGAATCGTTGTTGATGTTAAACCACTTTAATGAATTAAAAAGTAAATGATCTATAGCCATCATTATCTCCTTTCTACTTCTCAATCATTGCAAGTCTTGTAGGCTTTTCATTCTCCCAAGCCTCTGCTTGCGCTTCTTGTGATGCTGGGAATCGTCTGCCCTCAACGTAGTTCGCTTTAATGTAGTTGATTTCGTTTTCTGCGTTGTTGAGACGCGAAGTCAGCGACTGAATAGTTTGATTTTGCTGATTGATGATATTTTGCAGGTTGCTGATGTCATCAGACGTTGCAATTCTTTGCCAGCCAGGATAATTTTTGTTGGTCTGTGAAATGTTTCTAACAAAAATACCGTCAGATCCACAATCTAGCTCTTGATAAATAGTGTTGTAGTCCCAGCGCTTAACACGCAAGAAACACCATGATTTACCATTACCATTTTTAATAGGACTACCAGAAATCCGATAAACACCATCATCAACAATGTTGTTAGCATCATCATCACCACCTAATGACCTGCGCTCTTGTGGAGCATAGCGGATAGAATCGATTGCATTATTAACGTCCGCATGAGTAGCCACATCAGGGCGACCCGAAACGTTGCTCCAGTCAACCGTTCCACTAAAGTGCCCGTTTGAATAGATTGCGGCTACTTCACTGCCGTTGTTGCGGAATGAAAAATGATTTGAACTATCATCACCCAAATCAAAGGCAAGGTCTAGGTTATCGTTGTTGTTTTGGTCGCCGTAAATGCTGGCTGTATCAGTACCACCAGACCAGTGTAAGCCACCGAGATTACCTGTTTTTGCGTCAATGTCGCCACCTGTCCAATTAATCGTAGAACGAAGGTTCATGTCGCCACCGCCTAAAGGCAATCTACCGTTTGCGTTGCTATTAATGTTGTTCATTCGCTTAACAGCGCCTCTAAGTGCCATTTGATCGACTATCCAAGCATTTTGCAAGGATCGTGATTCAGGGGTAGCTGTCCCCGTGTTCCAGTCATACCCCGTTACAATCGTGCCTTGGTCATTAGCATTTATCTGATTTTGTAAATCATTATGCAGATTATCAATGTTGGACTTGATAGTATTCTTTGCATCTGCAATCTGCGCATTAACCGTTGATGTATCCGCCTTGTTAGTCAACTGCGCTAAAACATCAGCTAACTTAGATGCTGTCCAGTCATCTTGCCAAAGATCAATCGTGTAAGTACCGTCTTTGGTTTTGGTAGCATTCCAAGTGCCATCAGCCTTTTGTCCGTTTGCATCAATGTACTGCTTGTGAAATTTTATTTTTCCAAAGTCAATTGTGGCAATCTGATTATCGACATAAGTCTTGTCTGCCTTGTCTGCGATCATGCTAGCTACTTGTGTAGCGTTAACTTTGCCACTTGTGTCAGTAGTGACAGCCAGTAGCTTCTTGTCTAGCTCTGCCTTGGAATAGCTGTAATCAGCACTCACTTTGGAGTTAGCTAAATCAGTAACCGTTTTGATCTGCTTGTTAACATCTGCTGTCTTAGCGTAAGGGGTAAAATCAATCTTACTGATCTCTGCATCAACTGTAGCCTTGTCAGCCTTAGTTGCTATTGCAGTATCACGACTGCTTAGCGCATCATCAACCTGTTTCTTCGTGTACACGTCAGAAGCGTTAGCTTTGGTGATAAGTTCTTTATTCACGTCAGCAGAGTTAGCCTTAACAGCCAATTCCTGCTCTACGGTCGTTTTATCAGCCTTAGTAGCAAATTGAGCTGTCACATCAGTCTTATCCGCTTTGGTGTCAATCTTTGCTGTCAAATCGTGTGTAGCTTTGTTGATGGCTCCGTTTAAGGTGGCTGGCGTAACTGACCCCGCTGGATCAACTACAGCAGTTACGCTTGTGGCATCACCGATTGCGATTGCTACCTTAACATCAAGAGCATCACTGGCAACACCATCTGGACTAGCAGCCGCTAGGTAAGCACCACTGTTAGCAACACCCAAGATGACTAGCTTTTCTTCGCCATTATCTTTTTTAGCAAAAAAGCCGACTGCTTTGTAAGGCAAGTCCGCTTTGAGGTTTGCATTTGTAAAGGTTGCTTCTAGTGCAATAGTAGTTTGTTCGCCATCTACTGATTTATCACTAATGCCAACTGGAACGGTCAGCAAAGGATTACCGATCGAAGTTAAACTTTCTAGTTGCTCCTTGGTTAAGTGACTAATGTCTTGACCGTACAGTGTAGCCTTTGTGTAAGTAATATCACCGCCTGCGGTCATCATTTGATGACCTACAGCAGTAATAATTACCGGATCTCTAATTAAACTCACTCAATCACCCCTAGTTATCAGTAACGATCGCAATGTAATTTGGATTGTTGTTTTCCCATGCAGTAGCGTCAGCTTCTTGTGCCTTAGTAAATCGCTTGCCTAGCATTGCGTTTTGCTCCAAGAACTTCACACGGTTGACTAGGTCGTTCACTTGGTTGTTCAAGCCAGTAATCTGATTATTTAGAGACGCGATCTGCGTGTCCTTGTTGCCGTTTGCGGTTTGAAGTGAATTAATCGTGTTGTTTTGCTGAGTAACAATCTTGTCTACATCAGTCTTTAGGTAGAACGCGCTTGTCAGATCAACTTCACCGTTTGAGTTAGGTGCAATGCCTTGCACGGTATGGATACCAGCACCTTTGCCAGCACCTGCGACCATCTGATCGATTGTTGCCTTATCGTAAGTAGGCAAATTGAAGGTATGATTGTCGTCCGCTTTGGTCGGGTCTTTGCCGCCCAAAGTAATCGTCATAGTCTTTTTATCATCGCTTAGTGTTTGGTCAATATCAGATTTAACCTTAGTTTGCCACGTGTTGAGTTCAGCACGTGTGACATAGCCAATTTCGTTAACCGTCATATCGATATTAGCTGCATCACTGATTGTCACATCAAGTTCTGCTGAAATAACTTCTGTTGAAAGTCCATCAGGTGAGCCAGCAGCCAAGGTTTCTTGATCGTTCTTCGTAAAACCAATAGCAATAAGAGTTTCTGGACCTTGTGCCTTATCAGTATCAACTCTGGCGAACCAACCAACACAGCTAAAGGCAATATCTGTAGCTTGATTTCGGTTATTAAAATCAGCGATTACGTCAAAGTGGTCATTCTGAACCGGTGTTAGTTGCAACTGACCTTCCTTGAGATCGTCCGGCAGTGATGTAATTTGACGTATAGCTTCATCATCAAGTGCTTTACCAGTTGAATCTACCGGTTTTCGGCTCGATAAAGTTGCTCTAGTGTAAACCAACTTGCCATCACCATTGCCGACTTGAAGAAAGATCTGTCGTCCGGCATCAGTAAGCAAAGGTTGATTCAACTTTTCTTTATAGCCTTCTGCCATTTGCTACTCCTTTCTTGTAAATAAAAAACTACTCAGTCCTTATTGATTGAGTAGTTTGAGTGATTGTTTTGTTTCCAATAGTGAGACCAGCGTGAAGCTGCGCTTCTGTGCTAGTCCACCACTTTGTCTTTGCATGCCACACTGATGTCTTGATTATTCGACCAGTGACAGCGATATATAATTTCGAATCGTTCTTGGTCTTCCAGCCAGTCCACCATTTGAGTTTCTGATGTTCACGCCATGCGTCTTTATAAGATTCATGCATCCCAACGTATAGAGTGGTATCATTTTTAGTTTTCCAACCGGTCCACCATTTGAGCTTGTTTCTAGTGATTATGTGTGTTCTATCCTGACCACCTACAGCTATGTAAAGCGGTAAATGCGTTGTGGTCTTAAATACGATCACATCAAGCCAGTAACCAAGAGCCAGCATGTGTTGCAGATTTTTTAGTAAAAACTTTTCAATTGGCCACTGGCTTACATAATCCCAAGGAATTTGAATACCCACATGTCTAGGAATACCAGTATTCCAAATCTTGAGACCTTGATCAGTCCCAATAGCAGCACTGGTAATCTTAACAATTGATGGCCTTGTTCCCTGCGCTCTAGCCAGCAAAGTTTTGAGGTAAATTAAAAATCGATAAGGAGGATCATCCTTAGTCGGTCTGTAAGTTTCAATATCTTTACCAAAAAGATCCAGCGTCGTACCTTCAGCATTTTGGATTCCTCGCCACTCGGCAACTTTTTCTCCGTTATCACTGAGTCGTTCGAAGTGACCGTTATAAACATCAAGCAATTTATAAAGATTACCGTCATGACGCTTATACCAGTGGTGAGATAGCGAATCTATCAGTTGATCAGTCGTCTCATACGCCATTTGTGATCACCTCAATGTTATCTGGATCACATCTTGCAACTTCGAAGTCCTTTTGCTTAATATCAGCTTCTGCCAACTTAGTAAGATCAGTGCCGATTTGAATCAAAGCATCATCTACACCATCGATTGCATAGACAGGGCCATACAATCTAGTGATATAAAGAGGATTACCCATCTCCAAATCATTGATGTAATCAGAAACTGATGCCTTAATATCATCTGCACCTTGATCGATGTTCCATTCATCGTTGACATTGATTTGAATTTTAACGTAAACCTGTTTTTCAGTAGCAAAGTCAAAATTGATTTTCAAAGGATTACCAGTAGCATCCTTGACCATCATTTCTTGACTGCCAACCATAGTGATACCTGCTGCAATGTAATCAGCTAGGCACTCGGCTATATCTTCCTTGTTACCTCCCAAGCAGTAGACGTGCACGGAGTAAGGAGGATTGCCGTATTTGTCAGCTTCTGCCCATGGATTTTGCACGATGTTGACTTCACGCACACCAGGCAAATTCATTAGAGCAGATCTAATTCCTGCAGCAGTTGCACCAGGTCTAGCAGCGTTCTCCATACGGAGTCGCTCACGATAAGTATCATCGTCTTCGTAGTCTTGACCGCCGCCAGCTTCTTCTGGATTGGTGATGCTAACGATTTCATCATCTGGATTAGATTCAACCGTGATCGAGTTAGCAGGTACATTGGTTTCTTGACCGGTATCTTCGGACTGTACCCATCCAATACCGCTCCAATTGCCCTCTTCGTCCCTCTTAGTTAGAACGTCTTTCAGCAAAGTGAACTGGTAACCACTCTCGGTCTCATATTGCTCTCCGGCTTGAATTAAATATTCTTCCTGAGTAACAATCTTGATTTGAGCAAAGGACGACATATCGACTTTACGCTTAAGTCCTAAGTTGCCCCCGATGTAGTCCAGGCTCGCACCGGTCGCAGTACTGATGAATGCTGAATAGTACTCAAGCTGCATCTGCTCCCACATGGCTTTTTCACGCCTAGCAAAAAGATGAGATAAAACTCCGGCATTGGAATTAGTCGTCATTACTAAATCAGGATCAATTGCAGAAATCATACCGTTTTGCCATGCACTTAAGATTTCTTGAAAACTAGGCACATGGAAACCAGTACTTGTTAGTCCCCATTGTGTATTAGACGGCAATTTCAACACCTCCTTCTACTTCTTGTGATTTATTGCTCTCTGTTGGAGTAGCCATGACTTTGAAAGTAATTGTTAGCTTTCTGTTTGGTTTAAACTTAAAATCAATGTTTTCAATCGAGTCCACTTCTGGAACTTGTCTTCTGATCGTTTCTCTCAACTCATCAGATGCAAGTTCTTTGTTGAATCGTTTACCTAAGAAATTCGTGTAATCCAGTCCCTGTTCGGGGTCTAGGACATCCATTTCTTGATAGTTTGTTTCCAAAGTAGCCTTGATTCGCTGAGCGATTTCTTCCAATCCGCTGATCAAAACAAAATCATGAGTATCAGGATCCACATAAAGGTCACCATAATTAGTTGATTTAAAATCTTTAGCCACCTAACCACGTCCCTCCTAATACGCCAACGACAATCGAGTCGTTAGCATCATGAGTTCTGCTTGTGTTAGGCATGTATGTTGATGCATCATTACCCCCAGCCCAATTATCGTTGTCTCGGTCTAGCACCACGCAAATCACTGGAACACCAACTCTTAGCAAATGTTTTTTAGGTAACTTACCAGCCAAGCTGGTGTGAATATGCGCAGGAGCACCTGGATGGGCAGGGATCGTATGGTTCTGATCTGCTTTTTCAAACTCAGGCTTGAGTGCATCTACAAGCTCGTCCAGCATGTAACAATTTTCAGCTACTGGGATATCAAGGTATTGTGCAGACTCAGTACCATCCGACAATTTGGTCAACGGTTGAACATCAGCCAGATGCCTACTCTTGTCATACTTTGTAATTCTTGCAATGAAGGCACATTCAGTTTCAGTGAACATGGCATCTCTGAAGTTTTCTACTGCCCTATAAGCAGCATTTTGCAGTTCATTTTGAGCTGTAGCATTATTTTTTGCCATTTGATACCTCCTACATTGGTAACAGTGAGCACTGTGTTTGCGGATTTTCACCATCTGATGAATGCTGATATGATTTCACATAAAATCTGCCTTTCAAATAGCGAGATTTCATGACGATACCAGTATTGATAACTATTTCAGGGACAAGTGGAATTGTGATTTCCCATGTCTTTTTCTTATCATCATCTGAAGTGTTACTTGCTGGTGGTTGCACCAAATCCTGATCATCGATGCTGAACCAGGTCTTTTTCTCGGACTTGGGATCAACAATCTCTAATCTGCCTTGAACATAATTAAATGATGATTCCGTATGCTTAACCAATTGCTTGATCAACGTCAAAGGCTTACCTCGTGCTGTATATGCATGCTTTAATTTAGGATTCTTGTGCAATTGTAACTTAGAGATCTTAATATCGCACTGTGCAGCTATACCTTGGATCACAGCCTTGTAGGTTGTGCCCTTTCGATAAGTCTTGTTTGACCTAATCGTTTTGGTTTCTCGTGTTTTGACACGATGATTAACCTTCTTAGCTGGAACCCAAACCTTTTTCCTATGGTGGTTAACAATATGGTGTTCAAAGTGTCCAGACTCAGTAGTTTTTACTAGCTTGGAGCCCTTGACTTCCTTTTTCTTTTCAACTTTCAGTCGATTGGCTTTAATGTTCGAATAATCAGTGCCTTCAGTAAATGAGATTGCTTGAGAATCAGTCGTTCCATCATGTTGTGGGTTGTCGAGCTTGGTTATGAAGCCTTGAGAGATCAATTTCTTGCTTGGCCCCCAATTGGCATACAAGTAGACCTTTTGCCCCTTTTCAAAGAAATCAGAATGTTTTTTAGACAAGTTATGCAGTGTGACTGTATTAACCGAAGGGGTTGGGGAGTCACTGCCATTAACTTGAAAGGCAATCGGAAAATTATGCTCTGGAGTTTCATCGTTAAAGAAGGTGAGTTTTTCGCCACTTTTGCTAATTACTTCAAACCAAACATGAAGATCTTTAGTAATGATAGCCATTAGCTTGACACCTCTTCATCTGTGAAGTCATCAACCGGCTCATCTGGATCGTAGCCTAAAGGCTTGATGGTTGGATCACCTGTCTCAGATCCGAGTGGATCAATGACATCTAAATAAATTTGGACGGTATAACCGAAGTTACCTTTTCCAGCATCCTTAGCTTGACCGGTTTCATCCATTACCCTCAAATCAATACGAGGAAGACGTTTATCCGGTAAATCGTACCCAACAAGCTCTCCTAAAATGAGTGGCTCCTGATCCAGCAAAAGATTACTGTCAGCATCCCAAATAGTGATGTTGTAGTAATCCGCCACTTCGTTGTAATCAATTCTTAGCGTGTAAATGCTACCCGCTAGGTTTATATCAAAAATATCAGGCAAATCATTGGTATCTACTGGAATATATCTACGCATTTACTTCACCCGCATCTTCTTTTTGACGTCTTTTTCCTTTTTGCTCAAATAGAGCGTCCGGCCTGACTGAATCTTATTAGGATTCTTAATGTGGTTGACCTTCTGAAGCCAAGCAACTGATCGACCATACTTACGAGACAAGCCCAGCAAGGTATCGCCAGGCTTAACTGTAATTGCCGTGTAGCGCTTGTTTCTGCTACCGGCTGTAGTCTTAGTTGATTTAGATTTCTTAACATTAGATTTATTACCAGTCGAAGAAGTTACATCGGCAGCTCTAACGTAACTGAATGTAATAGTGACTTTGAGATTATCACGTAAATCTGTGAAACTCTGACCTAATTCAGAGATGAGCAGATGTGACTTCTTAAAATCACCCTCATACGTTAATTCCGTATGATGATCTCGCCAGTACTCAAGTTGCTTGTATTTAGAGTTAGCTTCTGCTCTGTCTTTACCAGTGATCAGACCGGCAATGGACTTAGATTCGCTAGCTGTACGAGCATGACTATATCTTGGTGAGCCTTTATCAACTGGCCATGAAGTGATATTCACACTAGATGTTTCAGATTCAGTGTCAGTCGGAGAAATAAAAATGACGGTCGATGATTGACCGTCACTTCTGTAAATCGCACAATGACCTTCGTTATTGTGTTCTTTATTATGATTTGTAATTTTATCAGCAACTTCAGCACGATTAGTCTTGGCAGTTTGTAACTTGTCTAACTTATCCTTAGCTGCATCAGCTGCTCTTTTATATCGTTTATGTCGCTTATTAGCTGCATCATAGGACTTAAGCCATTTGTTACGCAGCTTAATTAGCTTTTCTTTTTCCTTTTTAGGTTTGCCATAAGATTCCTGCTCATAGTAAATTGCCTTGGTTTGAGTCTTGACCATATCCCTATTGGCTTGCTTCTCTTTTTTGTGATAAGCATCATAAGCCTTCTTGGTCTTCTCATAAGCGGTAGGCTGTTTCTTTTTTATCATTAACTCGCCTCTTCTTAGTAAAGCGATGGGTCAGAACCAAATTCATGACCAAAGTACTTTTCAAGAACTGCAGCAATCTTAACTTCGATCATGTTGGCAACTCTATCAGCATCTTGTTTGTTGTTACCAACGTTGCCGTTGAAGTTAATATTGATCGTGATATTAGGCTTGCCACCAGGCAAACGACCAGGCTTAGCAGGAGTAAAGTCCTTAGCTAAGCTACGTAATTTGCGTCTAGTGGTTTGGTGATCATCAATCTTAACATCCCCAGGGACGTTTAAGATTTCGGGACCTTCTTCGCCAACTAAAAACGCACCACTTCCGTGATGCGTTCCTCCTTTGGCAAACCTTCGACCACCACTTGGGCCCCATCCGCCACCATAGTGGATATCTGATCTCCAATTGCGGTCGTTAAACAGGGCAAGTAATTGGTCATAGCCGTTTTTAATGTTTCTATGGCCTTTAACTGCATAAGCGTTGAAGGTTGGTGGTATAAATTGAAGCAAACCTTGAGCCGGATCACCAGCTGCACTGTTTACGTCCTGAATTTGCTGAGTAATGGTTGGATTACCACTAGATTCAGCAGAAATCATGGACATTATCTTAGAGATTTCGCCAGGACTGACGCTGGTATGCATTTGATGTGCAGCTCTTACGATGTATTTACGCCATCTTGCTACGCCATCGCCAGCGGGGTTGCCATAACCGCCACCTTCACCAAATTCATCACCAATCTTCTGCATGGTCTTCCAGAAACCTGGACCTACTGAGTTCTTGACGAATCTATCAAGTGAACTGCTGGCTTTAACGCTAACTTTGCCTTTGCTTGCTGTGCCTTCAGTATTAGCACCTTTGACACGGCCAAACAGTGGACTACCCTTGCCAACAACGGAGCTCAAAGTATTCATATGAATACCCTGAGCTGGAGATTCCGCACTAAAGTACCTGTTACCTCCAGCATAGACACCAACGTGCTCAGAACCACCGGATCCCCAAAATACCAGGTCACCCATACGAGCGTCACTCTTGGAAATATGCTGAGTTCTAGCATACTGCGATCCACTGAAATGAGGATAATCAATCCCATAAGCGTGCTTGAGGGCATACATGACAAGTCCACTACAGTCAAATGTTGATGGACCAGTCGCACCCCAAACGTAACGATGGCCGGATCCGTACCGCTCGACCGCTTTTAACAATCCACTAGCAGGACCTGTTTCACCGCCACTGTCATCAACTTTCTTTTGAGCTAAGCCCCAAAGTGATGACCAGTATTTAACACCTTGATCTGCACCGATCTTATTTGCTGAGTCAGCTAAGACCTTTGCGCCAGCCTGTAAACCACTGACCGGCTTAAACATTGCACGACCGGTTCTTTCAGGCTGTTTCCAGTTCTGCTTGGCAATGTTATAAAGCTGCTTCAATTCAGCATGACCAACGCCAGAACCTTTAGCAAAGTGAGGCAATCCCATTGAACGAGCCATCTCTTGTGTTTGATGACCGTTCAGAACCTTGTCACCTTTTTGTAATGGTAATATTCGATCTTTACCTGATGGAATGATCAAATTATTGCCGCGGACGATAGATTCCTGACGTGGACCAGACGGAGCATCGTTAACCATTGCTAACGTGTTGTGAGGCAATGCACCATTTGAACCAGTAGCAAAGTGCACTGGCTTAATTGCAGCACCGTCACCACCAAATTCGCTGATGACCTTATCGATACCGTGAATGCCTTTATTAAGTTGATCAATGGTATCACCCATTGCATTTTTGGCATAACCGGTCATCTTATTCATCGCTTTACCGAAGCCCTTGCTTGTAGAGCCTGCGGTAGCAATTACACTATCATGCATGTTGTCCATTTGCTTGGAAACACCTTTACGCATGTTGGTGTAATCCTTGGTAGCAGATGATCTGGTTTTATCAGTATATCTGTTGGTTTGCGTTGCAATTTTATGCCACGTTGTGTTGTTGTGGCTCTGAACTGCATTAACGGCCTTTACAGCGGTTTTATGAATCTTAGACCAACTATTGCTGTTAGTTACATTTAACTTGTTGAGGGACTTGGTAGCATCAGAATTGATCCTGCTATAGTCTCTGGACACTGTCTTGGTAGTTTGAGCCAATTTAACAGTGCCTGAAGCTAAATGAACACGATTTGCAAGATGGGCAGTATCACGAGCGTTAATTACATCTTCACCTGGTAGCAATGTCCTCTTCAAATTGCGTCTGTTAGGAAGCAATTCAATTTGGCCATTACGATGAATGATGCTTTCGCGGTTGTTAGTTCTTGGACTATCAAAGCCGTCGTTAAGCACGGCAGGAATGCCATACTTAGATTTCCAGTTAGTACCAGTGGCCAAGTGCAAATTGCCGACCTTAAGCTTGCCATGGAAGAATTTATCCACGTTACCGCCAAAATCACCAATTGGCTTTTGAACGTGATCATGGAACCAACTAGCTAAGCCCGCAAATGGGCGCTTAAAGAATGCTACAGCTCGACTAGCCATTCGGCCTAAGCCGGTTTCAAAGCCAGTCCAGCCTGAGTTGACATCTTTCTTAATGCCACCAGCCCAGTGTTGCATCCCATTCCATTTATTCTTAAACCATTTGTTGGCTCGTCCACTCATTTGACCAGACCAAGTTTCGAAGCCGTGAAGCCCGCTTTGAGCGTTTTTCTTAGTCCTACCGCCCCAGGCTTCCATGCCTCGCCATTTAGATTTGAACCATTTGCTTGATTTTTCACCTAAATCACGAGTATAAGTTGGGAAACCTTTAAGTCCGTTTTGAGCATCCTTAACTATACCGGATGCCCATTTCTTGGCATTGATTTTAGGTAAAATTCCACTGGCCTTAAGTTGCCAATTCTTTGGCATCTTGCCATGTACTTGTGGCTTAAAACCAGCCAACCATTTATCTAAGCCATTCTTCTTAGGATCAAATGGGCCCCAGTCGATTTTGGTATTCCGTGTAGTCTTATTCCACCATGAAGCAAGTCCTTTAGCTGGGCCTACCATTGGATTATAGTTTCGATTATCACCGGGTTTACGTTTGCGAACCCAGTTGAAGAAGCCACTCCAATCAAGCCAAGTGCCTTTTTCAGATGCTACAATTCCAGCTTTACTTCTCTTCCAGAAATCTTTATCACCAATATGCCCCAGTGAGTTCCAAAGAACATTAGCACTCCCAGACATTACATCCCATGCATTATTCGCATGGGCAAGTGTTTGAACATTCAAGCGGTGATTCATACCCCATGAACGTTCTGATAAGGAGCGTTGATCACGGTACTTATGTGTCCTGGTATTGTAATAACCGTTTTCGTCATACTCAAATAAAGGGGTTCTACCTTTAATTTTCTGCGTAGAAGTTAAGTAGCGATTGTCATGGTTATATTCTTCAGCGGTTGAATCATACTTACCGTTTGATTTAGCGCCTTTTTTGCCATAAACAAAATACTTAGCAGCATGACCTGAAAAAGCCTTGCCAAAACTTTTAGCAGCTGCAGGCCCCATTGCTTGACCAAGAGCCATACCTATTTGAGCACCGGCAACACCACCAAGTGATGCACCAATTGCACCACCAACTAAGCCACCAATACCAGCACCATATTTAGCGTATTTAACGTTGGCACTCTTTGAATTAATGGCTTTGTAAAAATCACTGCCGATTTGATAAGCATCAAATGCTACCGCAACAGTCGTTGTTAACTTAGCAGTACCAGTCATCTTAGACCATTTGGTAGGTTTGGTTAATTGAGATGTTGCTTTGCCTAAATTAGCAATTTTTGGACTAGTTTTAGCTAGTTCCTTGAAGTTACTCTTCAATTCACCAATGAAACTAATAGTTTTAGCAATCTTAGTAGCACTGTAGCCAGCTAAGAAACCACCACCGATAATTTTCATGGCAGTTGGATGCTGAGTAACAAATCTAGCCAAGCCGATCAAGGTGTTAGCAAAGTTCTTGATCACATTTGCTGTGTCATTTTCAAACTTCTTACCATCGCTTGACGTTAGGAACTTGGCAAGAGCCTCACCTGCGTCGTTTATGGCAGGCAATAATTTTGCGCCTAAGTTAATTTCAAAGTCATTCATGGCCTGCTTAGCTCTAGCCACTTGCATCTTTGCAGTATCAGAGTTTTTAGCAGCTAACTTAGATACATAGGTACTCTTATCACCGACTTTTTGAGTTTCCTCAGTTAGTTTCCTAAGTTCACCAGTGTTCTGAGCCAAAATGGTTGCTGCGTTTTGTGCAGTCGAACCAAAGATTGATTTCATGAAGCCTTGTTCTTGGATTGAGTTTTCACTGTGTTGCTTGATGTGACTCCAAATAACGTCCATAGCATCAGCTAAACTCTTCAAGTGACCTTTGCTGTCTTCAATTTCCTTGGTACTGATACCTAGCTTAGTAAATACACTGTTCTTTTTACCTATGCCGTTTACCTGACTACCAATACGTTCGATGATGTCACGCATGGCAGTACCACCCATTGAGCCTTCAATACCATTGTTGCTCAATACACCTACCGCAGAAGCTGATTCTGCTAGTGAGATATTCTGCGCTTTCGCAGCGGCACCGAAGTAGTGAACTGAATCACCCAATGAATGGAAGCCAGTTGAAGTAGCGTCGGCACTGTAAGCCAACATGTTTACTGCTTTGTTGGTATTTTCGATCATACCCTTGGCAGTCTTGGCTCTCATGCCGAATGCTTCAATTACCTGAGATGAAACAGTGGTTACGTCGCTAAATTTATCACCTGATGCAACTGAGGCTTGCATTTCAGTTCTTAATGCACCTAACGCCTGAGTGGTCGTATAACCTCTTTTAACCAAATCTTCATAACCTTCAGCAATCTCTTGCTGAGATTTACCGTACTTGAGAGCCATATCACGGCCTTGACGTTGCATTTCAGCAATTGCTTTGGTTACGTTTCTTTGATGTTCACCACCAAGGACAGCCAAGTTGTTGACTTCCTTGTAGGTCTGTTGCAAGTTACCGGCTTTTTTAGCACCACTTACGGCAGCGGCACCAATGGCAGTAATACCAGCAGCGGCACTATAAGCACCGCCTTTGATATTGTCCCAGCCACTTCTCAAAGTGCCCTTGATCTTATCACTAGCTTTTTCGGCTTTGTTAATGCTTGAAGTTAAGCGATCAAATCCAGTTGGATGCAATTTGTTAACTTCATCATTTAACTTGTTGATAGATGCTGCAGTTTCGTTGATTCTAGCTTTTTGGACGTGGAAAGCATCACTGTTTTTACCAGATTTTGCAGCAATTTTATCAAGTTCAGAAACTAATCCTGATTGACGATCTTTCAGTCGAGTAATCTGGCTTGAGTAGAGATTTACCTTTTCTTTGTTGGCTTCGTAGGTTTTGCCTTCACTTTTAAGACGATCAATATAAGAAGCAGTTTCAATATCAGCAGATTTAATGCTCTTAGCTAGAGCATCATTGCCATGAAGTCCTGAGAAACCGGCATCAACTTTCTTTATGTTCTTAAACAGTTCATCAGTAGCTTTGTTGGCTTGAAGCAAACTCGATATATCGACATTTGCCTTCAGATACCAACCTTCGTGATCTGCTGCCATCTTATATCCTTCCTATCTAGTTTTTGGCTTTAAGACAAAATAAAAAAGCCATCGATTAATTCGATAAGCCTCATCCTTCCCTAATTTTTGCCACCAAAGGCAATACCAATACCGTTAGCATTGGCATTTGATGTAATTTCAAACTTGTCTTTCTGATCTCGGACATAGATTTCCCAAAGAATTTCCAATTGATCTTCAGTTGCACGGTCTACCCATGATTCAGGAACACCATGCATGACCAGCCGGACAATTCGTTCTAATTGGTCAGCTCTATTCTTGATCTCCCTTGTCTTCATCTGAGGCTGAAGATGTATCGTTAAGAAAGTCAAATACCTTTACAGCAGCTTCACCAAAATTCGTATGGCAATTCCAGAAGTCTTCTGCATCAGTAATATGTGGCAAAGTAATTACGTCCTTGATGGCTTCATTCATTAAAGTCTTAAAGCTGTATTGACCATTGCTCATGTAGCTTTCTTGGATGATGTCAGACGCACGAACTGAACCAGGGAAAGTTAATTCCAAAGCGTACTTAGTTGCTCGATCCTTGTCGATGAAGACGATCTTCTTCTTGCCGAAAGTATCAGCAATCTTACTTGATTCTGCCAACTTGAGGATCATTTGACGATCGTCCATGATCTTCTTAGTGTTAGCAGCCATTTCTTCTTGAGTTGGTTGGGTTGAAGCCTCTTGATTAGTTTCAGTAGCTTCAGTTTCTTCTTGGTTTTCTTGATTCTTAATTTCTTCTAACATATTAAATTCTCCTATCTAAAATCGCATACGAATCTCGATGAAACTGTTCTAACGAACAGATTCCTTGTTTAAGTTAACTGCCTTGATTTGAAAGGCTAAGTTGGAAGCTTGTGCACCAACTGAGTATTCTGGATCCTTGATAACCAAGCAGTAAGAACCCCAGTAGTGGAAAGTAGTTGTACGTAAATCGATTGGAAATTCGTTCAATTTTTCGCACAAATCACTGAGGTATTTAGCATCTGGTGATACTTCACTGATGTTAACAGTGATAGTAGACAAATCTTTGTTGTTAACTGACAAAATACCAGTACCTTGTGGGTCTTGAGTGATAGTGGCACGGTCTTGATCACGAGAAACAGTAATCATGGTGTCTTCACCAAAGCCAGAGATGACCTTGCCACCAATTTGGAGGACACAGTCATTTGCATTGTACTTGGCCATAAAGCCAGTCTTTACTGAGTTAATGTTAGCCATGTGTTATTCCTCCTTTATTGCATAATCGTGTCTGAATCGACAGTTCCATGAATCGTCAAGCTATGAATTGCAGAACTTGCATGGTAGGTAAATGAAGCACCGCCATAATGGCGCTTGGACAAATCATCACGAGATTGTGCACTTCGAGGAGTAGTAGTAACTTCGTACATACCCTTGCTAGTGTCATCGTTGGTTTGGACAATGCCTTGCTTCCAAGCGAGGTCAAGAACATAGTTGATTCTTGCTGAAACCATGCTGATACCAGTTGCGTCATATGGAACCTTGTCGTTTTCTTGCAAAAGTCTTTGCAATTCGTTGCCGACATTGACTTTTACCCAGATTTCTCCGTGCAATAAGTCGATGTATTCACCTGACATTGAGAAGCCTTCAGCAGTTTCGTTACGTCCATCAACTTGGATATATGCAATACAGTGAGAATTTTCGATACCGGCTCTTTCTTGAGTAGTAAGGTCTTCAGGAGTAATACCTTCGAGTTCCTTAAACTTCCAAGTACATGAACCAACAGTCTTTGTAGCCACAGCACCAACAAGAGCAGTGTCCATAGCTTCTGAAAGGTCATGCTTTAAGCCGATAGTGTAATTTTGACCATAGAATTGTGTGAATTGAGCCAAGTCATTGCTTTGAAGTACAAGGAAGTGATCTTGATTTGATTCACAAATGTTAGAAGCCAAAATAACGTCATCGTTGATTGTGTTGTCAACAAATGCCATGAAAGTCCAGTTGTAGTACCAGAAGTCTTTCAAGGTATCGAGTAACTTGCCATCGACATAATCCAAAATTGCGATTCTATCTGAATGGTTTGATTGAGCAAAATATGAATTTGCCTTGAACCAAACAGGTGAATTTTCTGGATAGTCAACAGCAACGGCATCTAAGTTCTTGTATTCACGGTAAACCGCACCAGTTGCAGTATCGACTTTGCGCTTCAACAAGCCATTCATGCGATCATCGTTACTCAATTCATTAGAAAAGGCTCTATCACCAGTAGTGTTAGAGCCTTGAGTCTTATCTTTATTGTCTTGAGCATCCTTAGGCGTAGTGTCGCCACTAGTACCAGCGCCAGTAACAGCATTGGCAGGAGCAACTGCAGGTGTTGCAGTCGTAGTCTTTAAAGTGGCTGGTTTATCTACCTTGTTAACCAAAAGTAGATTACCTAAGCCAACAAGTGGTTGAGGATGTAGGATCGTCATAATGACGTTGACATCTTTTACACGTTCAAAAGGTGCAACAACATTTGAGCCAATTTTATTAGGCATCAATTTTCCTCCTTCTTAGCATCAATGTGATCTTCATCAACCTTGCTGTTTGCCCGAATTGAATCGATAGTGTAGTCTTCGATTTCAAACTCCAATTTATCTGCTTGATAGACAGTACCTGCTTGACTAATCAAAAAGTTAAAATAAAAACCATACGAGTTGTCATAGTTAACACCAGGAAACGTCGTATGGTCTTGTATTTTTGTTTCTTGATTTGGTAATGCTGCAGGAACTACATTGACTTGATCAAACCATCGCTCATAGTTCGTATCTTGGACCAACCCATTAAGCAGATCAGTTGCCATTTGCTGAGCCATATTAGGATCAGTAGCATGACAATCAATTTGTAACTGCTCGTAGTATTGATCCGTACGATGATCTGCAGTCGTGTAGTCGAGCGGAATAATTGGATGGTAGGTAACATAAGGATAATCTGGTGCATTACCTGGATTATTGAACGGTACGAGCTTGCAATTAAAAAGATGATCAACCACCTTGGCCAAAACAAAAACGACCAGATAGCTGTCTTTCAGCTCTGGTCGATATCTATTCTTCAATGCCATGTTGTCCGTCTCCTTCTAGTACATACTCGTAAAACTCGGAATATGGATTCCAAATACCATATGTAGTTACCTTGTAGTATCCCAACTGCGCAGGTACTTTTACAATCGTTCCCGATGGATATTTGTCAGTTGAGTACCACACCAATTTGCCTTCTAGCTGTCCGCCTCCGGCAATTATTTTTCTCCCTAGACTAGAATTAGGATTAATCGGCAAAACTGGCTCATGACGGATTTCTGCCTTATCAGCATCCAAATCAATTTCATCGGTAGGACCACCAACGTAAGCTTGATTTGCACTGTCGTCCGGTTTCCAAACTTTGATCTCACTGGTTTCGCCAAAATCAGCAATCATATCGGAAACATCCATGTAAAAAGCCATTTTGCATCCCTCCTAGGTTGGAATAATCTTATAAGTGACTTTACGCTCCAGTTCACCTGTATCAACCAAAGGATTATTAGACCCCTTATTTGCTACAGTAAGTGGCGCGTTTTTTGGATTTCTTAACTGGACAGCACTCTCTTGGATATCCTTGACACTTTCAACTCCTAATTTATTCAGAAGTCCAAGAGCCGTCGTCTTACCGCGAGAAATGCTGTCTAAGCCGTCTAAAATCATCTGCTTATACTTAGACTCATTCCGTTCCCACGCCTGTTTGATAAAAGGTCTGGGCGGAATAGTGACTTCTTTGAGCTTGTAGAAGCCTTTTTTACCTTTGTCGTCTTTATAAGGGACCATTAGATAACCTGATTTGTTACCAGGCTTCGGCTTGATAGTTATGCCGTACTCATTCGCACGTACAATCATCAAAAGCTTGGCATCATCTTCCCCAAAGAAGCCAATTGCAACCTGAAAATGATTAAGTTTGTCAAACTCTTTGGCCAACTTTAAAAAATCAGGATGTGAGCCTGTTGTTCTAACTGTCAATGTGGGATCACCGCAATTCGTGGTGTACTGCCTTCTCCGTATCTTCTATAGAGCCACATGTATAGTTGGCCCCACTTAGAAGAATTAAGCCAGCCACGGTCGCTTACATCAGCATAGTGACGCTCCAAAACATCAACCTTTTCTGAAAGGACACCTTGACCAGATTTTCCAATGACCGTCACTAGATGCAAGGCCATGTCGATCGTTGCCATTCTCAAAACCGGAATAGTTTTATCTCTGACCTTAACTTGTTCGGGCATCCCATCTGATTCGGCAATTAAAGTTGCTTGATCAATTAATGCAGTGAGCGTTTCATCAGACATCTTTTTGCTAATGAGTGAATCACCGATGGTTCTAAGAACATCTGGAGTAACTTCATCTGCGGTATTCATTAGTTAATACCGTTTAATCTTACAAAGCCTGCTGGGAACTTAATGCAAAGGCCACCGGTTCTTTCCATGTACTTGATCTTGGTCTTGCCGTCAGTGTATTCGACTCTACCAAAACGAGCTGGATTCATAGCGACCTTGATATCTGCAGTGTCTTGATCATTAATAAAGATCATGCCACAGTCCTTCTTGCCTGCTGCTCCCTTTTGAGTGTTCCAAAATTCTGCTGATAATTCAGGAACTGGAACAATCTTGCTGAATACAGCATTAGCACCATCGTGCTTGGTATCTTGTACCATGCTCAAAATAGTGTCACTAGTGCTGTACTTGTTGTAAGGTCTAGTCAATAACGAGTATTCCCTTTGTGGAAGTGCAAGAACCAATTGAGCGTTGCTCTTACCTGGCAGGAACTTAATCTTGTTACCAGCATCAATAAACCAATTGATCAACTTGTTAGCATCGTTGTAAGGGTCAGTGTTTGATGGGTCAACAATCTTATCAAAAGTAACAGGTGCATCATCAGCAACTTGGAAGCCTGCCTTAGCTGGATCAGAAGTCAAACCATAGATTGGCTTTTGTGAGTCATCATTACCATTAAAAATTAAGCGATCTTCCCAATCAGCAAGTGCATCGTTTACAGCTTGAGTCTTATCACCCAAAATGTCCAAATCACCTTGTTGTGCTCTTTCGATTTCTTCGTCAGAGTATTCAAGTGCTGAACCTTTTTGAGTAATAAAGCCTAATTCTTCATGGTAAGTAACATCTACTGTCGTAAGGTCAGTAGCACGATCTACAACATCAGATGCTTGACCCATGCGTTCCTTCCAGTAGTACTTGTAAGTGTCATCCCAAGTTTTGGGCTTGTCATCAATTTGAAAAAGAGTACGTCCAAGACGTGCACCTCTAGCTGGGGTAATAACACGTGGATCAATGTACTCAAACATCTTTCTGGTAAGAACACCAGTATTAAATCCTGCCATTATTATTGTTTACCTCCCTTATCCGTAGTGGTTGGTTGAGTGTCTTGCTTAGTTGTTGGTTGATTATTATTTGAGCCGGAATTATCTGAAGCAGGAGCTGTAATGCCCATATCAGTTAATTCAACTTGAACGATGGCAGTCTTACCTGCATAGCCATCAGTCTTGAAACGACCTACAACGCTATCACCAGCCCCCGCAGTCTTGAAAGTGCCGTCTGAGTTTACAGTTGCGAAATCATAGCGAGAAACATCAGTAGTAATTGGAACTGAGATACCGCCTTTACGCAATACGCCAATCAATTCTCCAGCCTTGAACTTGTCATCTGGCAAAGCATTGTAGTCATCACCGTCAATGCGGTTACGCTTAATTGCAATACCCATGATTGGAGCTGATGTAGCAGTTACGGCCTTACCGTCCTTAATATTTACGGCAACGCCAAAATTAATTTCTTCACCTGCGGTAACAGTGTCTACAACATTGTTTTCAATGGTTGCTACCGTACCGTTACCTAATTCTTTCTTTTGATAATAGGTTCCTACTGGAATTGGCATTATTTAACCCCCTTGTACATGTGGTTTAAATCGTAATAAGCCTTGGCAATTGGATCAGCTGAGTCACCTTTGGCTTCTGGTTCAGGGCCTGCATAGCCTGAAACCTTCTTAGGCTTTTCCAACATGTCAAATGCTGCTTGAACATAGGTGTCTGACTTATCAGTGAAGTCAACTGAATCACCCTTGATAGCCTTAACAGCGTCAATCTTCATATCACGATCTGATTTGCCGTGATAATCGTATTCATCACCAACAAAACTCTTGACCTTGTCGATCAATTCAAGCTTCTTATCAACGCCATCAGCCTTGTACTTATCAAATTCTTCTTGGAGCTTCTTGTTGTCGGCTTCAAGTGAATCAGCCTTGGCTTGAGCTTCATCGGCTTTCTTTGCTGATGCATCTGCATCCCCTTGAAGTTGAGCCTTTTCAGCTTGTAACTTCTTAATTTGAGCATCTAAATCAGCAATTTGTTTTGCCTTTGCTGAATTGTCAGCATCAAGCTTTGTAATTTTTTCAACATCATCTGCAGCTACGGTAATGTTTTGACCGTCTGCACGAACTACTCTTGTTTCCATTTGGTTTCCTTTCTCTTCAGAAGGTTTTACTTGTTCAACCGCTTCTGCACTGTCACCAATCAATCGAACTTCATGACCGGCTCGACCTTTCGGTACAACTGCAACGTGGTTGATCCTGATATTTCTTTGAACTGCATCGTACTTTGTGCCGTTGTAAGTACCACTCGTTGGATCCATCTGAGTTTCAAAGCCAATAGACAATTCTCTTTTGCTACCGTTCTTAATTTGAGAAATCAAATTAGGATCAGTAATGGTAATGTCGTTGTAAAGCATGTTGCCTTCAACGTGGCCATTTGAGGCAGTAAAGCCTTTCATCAAGTCATGAGAATTATCTTTGGTAACTAACCCATGGTGTCCATCTGTGACCGGCTTAGAGTTAGCGCTTGAAACCGTTGCATCTGAAAGTATTTCCTCAGGAAGCTTGGCTTCCATTTCTTCGGATCCGTCAGATTTAACGTACTTTTGCACCATTGCACCAGCAATTGGCACTCTGTAGACATACAAAAAGCCGGTCTGATCATCGAAGTGATAATCACGGATCGGCACAGAGTCATATCTTTGTACGGACTGCATTGTTATTCACCGTATGGCACATTAATTGGCTTATCAGGAATATAGAGTGTCTTGCCTGGTCTGATAACTGGATCAGCCTTGTCCAAATGGTTGAAGTAGCGCAATTGTTGAAGTGCTACGACAAACTTTTGAGCAACATCAAGCAAAGTGTCGCCTTGTTGAACTACATATTGCTTACAGTTCGAGTAATCGAACATTCCTTTTGGATCTTTGACCACTGGTTTCACCTCCTTTACCGTTTCAGGCTTAGGAGCCACCGGCTTGGTTGGTTCTGCCAACTTTTCAGTTAACTTGCTTAAACCAGCGTCAGCATCTGCTTTAAATGCAGGCTTAACAACTTCTGTTAAACCAGCTGGCTTAGTTTCATTTGTGTTTTTAATTTCATCTGTCATAGAATCACTCCTTTAAAAAATCGGCTCAGCGAGACACCTGCAGCGAATTGGTTCGCCAGGTAACTCGCCATTGTCGCCACCATTTGGATCACCATATTTAAAAATCTTCCCATCAAGTTCACGATGTTTAGGACGCACACGTCTGTCTTCCATCGATCGCCACAGATACTTCTCAGCGCCTGCCGCCTTGGCACGGTAAGCATTAAGCTGACTGATGATTGTACCTGTTTGGTCGTTTGCGATTAGATCAGCATGTCTTTTTGCCATTCCGGTTCGCTTAGTAATTGCATCAGTGATGCTTGTAATACCGCCACCTGAAGTAATTGAGCGGTAGATGTCCTTTTCAAGTGAGTGCCAGTATGATGAATACATGCTATTTATCAATGAGACGTTCTCTTTAATCTTGCCTTTAACGTAATTACGCAAAACATTGTTGTCGCTGATAGGATCAAGACCAATAATTGCAGCTTGTGCCTTTACGTTGTTATAACTAAAAGCATTGATGGATCTTACAAACTTGGTAGCAATTGTATTTTCGTCATGTGCTTTTTTTGCTTGTTGTAAGCCGAAGCCCATTAACTCTATTTGCTGATTAAGCTTGTCAATCCAGTTAGGATCATCGGTAGCATCATCAAGTTTCAATTGAGTACCGCCACTGACGTATTGCTTTAAATAGAACTGAGCGCAGGCTTTAGCTCCTCGATCCCAATCATTAACAATCTTTTTGAGATTACGAGCGTATTGCTGTTCAAGTTTCATTGGGTATCTAGTCGGAACTCTTCTCATTGTCGTGGATCACTTTCTTCAGTTCAGTCATTAACTCTTTGGCTTGTTCCATTGTTACGCCTTGATCGATGGAATCCCCTTTGGTTTGAGTTTGCATCCCCTGTACAGCATTGTTGTTTTGACCATCAACCATTTGGTTAGCTTCATCAGGATCTTTAATACCTGAGTTGACCAAAGTAGCAACGGCATTTGCTGTATTCTGGAATGTTTCTGACTGAGTTTTATCGTCAGCAGACCAAAGCGGATTAAACACGAGTTTCCAATCAACGCTGTCAGGGTCTTCTGAACCACCTGCAACATCAGTTGACCACATAAGAAGTTCAATAATGCGCTCTAATTGCGGTCTCAGCAGTTCTTCTTGCAAACTTTTGACACCATCGTAGTAATTTGCTACGTCAGTAGTCGCACCAGCCAAAGTACCGGCTTGTTCACCGAGCAAAACACTTTTTGGAATGTTTGATGCAGCTGCTAATTGTTGCCAAGCAAATGTCAACAAACTATCAATCCCTGAAACATTGTTGCTGAAACGTTCGAACTTTTGACCGTCATGCAAATTTAAAACCGAGTCAGTTCCCATGTTTTGAGATAAGACTCGGTTTTGTCTTTCAAATTCTTCTTTACTGAGCGGATCGTCTGGATCATAGCCGCCACCATCATCAGTTAATACATTGATATCGTAGGCATATAGTAACTTACCTACTGAATACAATGCTGTGTCGAGTACATGGATCTGATCCCAGCATCTAGTGATAACCGAGTTACCGGTATCATCATCTTCAAACTTATCGAGCGAGATGTGGAAATAACGTGATTTATCGATAACGATCTGCTTTGTTTTAGGAAGGCCAGGTTGGATATTTCCGTTAGCATCAACAGTGTCGCCAGCTTTGGTTTGATTGATGACGACTGCAGCTTCCTTCATGTAATTGATGTCAGTCGGATCATCATTTACTTCGATCTTTTGAACATGGTTTTGACCAAACACATGGAAGAATGCAATATCAGATATTGGTTGCTTCTTTGGATCAAATGGCTTAGCTGTATTGTTATCAAGCGTAGGAGAATAAATACCAATTGTGCCGTATGCATCCCCGTGACCAAAGTAATAAACAAGCTCTTGGCACAATGATCTTTTAAGATCTAATGAATCAAGTCTCTTTTGATATTGTTCCTGCTTTTTAGGATCACTAGGATAAATAATCCGCCAGCCATTACGAGTGGCATCCTGCGCAGGCTTGGTAACTACTTTGTGAGCAATACCATTCTTATGGATGATGTTGTCAATCAGTTCATAGTCCTGATCAGCCATGAGTGGCGTATAAACCGGACGTGTATCACCAAATCTTTGAGGCTGACCAGTGAATTGAGATTCATAGTCCATAAAGTCTTCACGATAACCATCCATCTTAATTGATGATGCTGGCATTCGTTTGCCAGTAGGCTTCTTTCGATTAAATAAACCCATGTAATCTCCTTTCTAAAACTTGATAACTCCAATAGGTCTACGCTTGGCTTTATGCAGACGTTTCAAACAGTAGACCATTGAATCCACGTTATCGTCGTGAGGTGCATTAGGGAATGAGAATATTTCTTCCAACCAGTCCTCAATTTCTGGCTTCCATTTGGGATGCGGGACATAAACATTGCCCGACTCCCACAATGGAGAAACAGATGCTGCACGAGCTTCCTTGGAATCAGCACCAGGTGAGACAGCTATGATACCTGGAATCTCGTGTTTAAGCGTATCGATGATAGCTGGCCCATTTGCTTTGTCTTCAACCAATTTGACATTGGCTTGCGGGTAAAACCTAGTCATGGTGCGGATAGCATCGAGTGTTTCCGTAAAACTGAGCCGTTTATGACACCAACCTGGACGTAAGAAGAAATCACCATCACGTCTGCTCCAAACTTGACCTGCCACAAAGTCGTCGTTTTCTTTAGATTTAAATGTTGCATCCCAACCTTGGACAGTTTCTTGCAAGTGCCGTGGCAAAATCTTCACATCTTTATCCGTTAAATGGAGCCTTGCCATAGTTGCACGATCAGGAACATAAAACCGAACCCAACTACGCTTAAAGATGTTACCGTCTTCGATGCTAGGACTTTGCTGATAAAGAGCTGCAAAGCCTTGTGATCCCATTTCTTTTTTCTGAATGAGTAAATCTTTCAGGCTATGCAATTCAGGACATAAGGCCTCGCCATTATGACGACCAATTGCATCAGTTTCACCTGGCTTAAGATCAGTAGCAATTGCTGGTAGCTTAATTTCTTCCCAATTACGAGACATCGAATCCAATAATCTTCCTGCTAAATCATCGGTCCTCCATCTGGTCATAATCACCACTACCGAGCTGTTATCTTGCAGACGAGTGGAGAATGTTTTAGTCCATTCTTCCCATACTTTCTTTTGAATTGTTGGTGAATTGGCTTCTTCGGCATCTTTCACTGGGTCATCGACTATTAAAAGGTCAGCTGAGTGACCAGTAGCAGCACCTAAAATCGAAGTAGCAAAAAATTCACCTTTGTGTTTGGCAATGGTGAATTTATCTGCAGTATTTATATAAGTTCTAAGTCCGAACAAGCTTGGTCCCCATTCGTTGAAGTCTTGACGATTAGTATTAGCAAACTGTGAGTACAGACCTTTTGAGTAAGTAGCAATCATCACTTTCTTGTCGGGATGCTTCATTAGGTAATATGCAGGAAATGTTGATGTAATAGTTAAGCTCTTGCCGTGTTGAGGTGGCATCTCCACAATATAAAAATGCTGTTCCCCATTAACAATCTTCTGTAACTTATCAGTAATCAGCTTGGTATGCGGATAAAGCTTCATGCCAGGATTAACCAATAGGAAATAATCGGCATAGCTTTTCCTTGCTAATGCATGCCTAGCAGCTAATGCAATTCCGTTCTTCTCATCAGCACTTAACTTAATCACTATCTTCACCTGCCATCTTTGCTAAATTACGCAAATCTTCAATACTTAACTTGTCCATCTTTTCTCTAGTCTTGTCAGCAACGGTATGAAGCTGTTCAACTTGTGCCTTTGCTACTTCAGCCTCGGCTTCTGCCTTAGCTGCTTCTGCAGTCTCTTTTCTAATTCGTGCTTTTAAGAGCTTCTGACTGCTTTGACTGTTAAGCAAGTCACTGTTACTTAAAATTATTTGAATTGCCTTGAGGACGTTTTTATCTTCACCCTCATTTAAAATTCGATTTAAGTTGGATACTACTTTGGGGAGTAAATGACTAAAAGCATAAACGCTGTATTCAGTTCTTGCCTTTTGAAACTTCTCGTCTTTTTTCCAGTTTTCAA
>OBLI01001074.1_pt1 | contig 27849 bp, 28 predicted proteins | sample 1519701 | NCBI WGS metagenome assembly OBLI01 (sample SAMEA3663005, study PRJEB22513) | pig gut metagenome | biome: pig gut; feature: pig-associated habitat; material: faeces | place: France | collected 2012 | reverse complement strand
AGTGGTCCTCGAGCTCAACCTCCTTAGCCACTGTCACTCCGTCCTTTGTAATCTGCGGAGCACCAAACTTCTTCTCAATAATCACGTTGCGGCCCTTAGGACCGAGAGTAACCTTGACTGCATTAGCCAACTGGTCAACGCCCTTCTTCAGAAGTTCGCGGGCGTCAGTATCAAATTTTATTTCTTTTGCCATAATACTTTAATTTTTTTAATTCTTTAATTCCTTAACTTTTGGGGAGTTATGATGGGGAGTTATATTATGGAAGTTATAAAGGGGAGTTATGATGTGCCAAATGTCTGTCAGTAGAAAGTAATGGCTTTTTAACTCCTTATCATAACTCCTTATCATAACTCCTTAACATAACTTCTATTTTAACTTCTCATTACTCAATCACCGCGAGTACGTCGCTCTGACGCATCATGAGATATTTTGTACCCTCGTATTCGAGTTCAGTACCGGCATACTTGCCGTAGAGCACGGTGTCGCCTTCCTTGAGGATCATCTCCTCGTCCTTAGTGCCGTTACCTGCTGCAACGACCTTGCCGCGCAATGGTTTTTCCTTTGCTGTGTCGGGAATGATGATTCCGCCAACTTTCTCTTCTGCTGGTGCAGGGAGTATAAGAACTCTGTCTGCCAATGGTTTGATGTTCATAATCTTTATATTTTAAATGTTATACTTAATTTTGTTATTTCACCTCTGCCAACCAAATTGGTTTCGGCTTCACTTTCGCCTATCGCTAAAAGCGTGCCAAAACACTGAAAGAATGGCAAAAGATGTCAAAAATCTGCCAATTTGTCAGTCGGATATATAAAAATCTGCCGAAACATTTGGCTATATGCGAATAAATTCCTAAATTTGCAGCAAAAAGAACATTACTAATTAATATTACTGGTCATGGAACAATTGAAAAATGAAAAACTTACCGTCGAGATCTCGTCTCACGGAGCAGAACTGCAGAGCATAAGAAATGCAGAGGGTAGAGAATATCTTTGGCAAGGCGATGAGAAATATTGGCCTCGCCGCTCGCCGTTGCTATTCCCTATAGTGTGCGGATTATGGAAGGATGAATACCGTGTGGATGGTAGGACTTTCAATCTTCCGCGTCATGGATTTGCCCGTGATATGGACTTTGAGGTTGTGGAAAAGTCGGACACGAGTGTTACATATACTCTCGAATCCAATGCCCAGACGAGAGAGGTGTATCCATACGACTTCGAGCTCGACGTGACATATATCCTCAATGACGACAACATCAATGTGATATGGTCGGTGAAGAATACTGGTAAGGAGGAGATGCACTTCCAGATAGGTGGTCATCCTGCCTTTAATCTCCCGGGAGTGGCTGAGGGCGACAAGATGCATGGGTCGATTCTCTTCGACAATGTAGAGCCTCTCACTCGCATTATCGGCAACACAGGTGGATGTATCAAGCCAGAGAGATATGAATTGAAGACCGACCGACAGGTGTGGAACTTCGATGAGGAGTCGTTTGCAGACGATGCAGTCATTCTCGACAAGTCGCAGGTGGGATTGGCTGTGATACAGGATGCCGAGGGCAAACCGCAGGTGGGACTGGCTTTTGAGGCTCCTTGCGTGGGTATATGGAGTCCTTATGGCAAGAATGCTCCGTTTGTGTGCATCGAACCGTGGTATGGCGTGCACGACTGGGCAGGCTACGAGGGCGAGTTTAAGGACAAGTATCTCATGAATCATCTTCTGCCTGGAGCAATGTTCGTGAGTGATTATGAAATAAAGATTTTCTAATATAATAATTAGGTGAAAAATGAGTGTTAAGAAGAATTTGGGATGGATTATTCCCGTTGCCATTGTTGTGGTGATTGTTTTATGGGCAATCGGAGGATACAACGGAATGGTGAAAATGGACGAGCAAGTGCAGAACAGTTGGGCTAACGTCGAGACGCAGTATCAGCGTCGTGCCGATCTGATACCCAATCTCGTGAGCACAGTGAAAGGATATGCCAAGCATGAGCAGCAGACATTGGAGGATGTGGTGAAGGCTCGTAGCGAGGCTACCCAGGTGAAGGTGGATGCAGAGAATCTCACTCCCGAGAAGCTCGCCGCCTTCCAGAAGGCACAGAGCGGTGTTAGTTCGGCTCTTGGCCGACTCTTGGCTGTGGCAGAGAATTATCCCGACCTCAAGGCTAATCAGAACTTCCTTGAATTGCAGTCGCAGTTGGAAGGCACTGAAAACCGTATCACAGTTGCCCGCAAGGATTTCAACGATACTGCAAAGTCATACAACCAGGCTATCCGCCAGTTCCCGAAGAATATCCTCGCCGGAATGTTCGGTTTTGAGAAGAAGTCATATTTCGAGGCTGAAGCAGGAAGCGAGAAGGCTCCGAAGGTGGAATTTTGAGTCCGACTGCGTCGGAGATTGAAAGATTGAAATATTAAAGAATTGAAATATTAAAGTTCTTTGTAGTAAAATAGAAGAAATTGAAGTCGAATAGTATATACATCACAATCCTGCTGATGGCGCTGGCCCTATTTCCCTTAGGGTCATTTGCCAAGGAATACCAAGTGAAGGATGTGCCCAACGTGTTGCTGAAGGATGCGCGACAAAGGGTGAGCGACCCCGAGGGATTGCTCTCGCCGTTGGCGCGCGACTCGGTCAACCGTATGCTTGCCTCGCTCAAGAGTGAGGATGGGGCAGAGGTGGCTGTGGTGATGCTGCCGTCGATAGGCAATGCCGACCTCTTCGACTTTGCCCATGAACTGTTTCGCTCGTGGGGCATAGGCAACAAGAAGAGCAATCGCGGACTTCTGCTCCTGTATGTGGCTGACATACGCAGGGTGAGGTTTACCGTTGGCGACGGACTTGAAGGCACAATGACAGATGCTGCGTGCAAGCGCATTATCGAGCGAACGATGATTCCGTATTTCAAGAAGGGCGACACTGATGGAGGTGTTGTTGCTGGTATTGCCGAGACGTGCAAACGTATAGAAAAGGCCGGCGAACCAGAGGAACAGGCATCCGAGGAGGAAGACATCGACATGCTTACCGCACTGCTCGTTGTGGGTGGCATGATTCTTGCTTTCTTTATCATAGTGGCATTGGTAAACAGGGCTACGCGCAAATGCAAATACTGCGGAAAGGTGGCGTTGAAACTGATAAATACCGACACATATAAGAAGAACGGCAGGAAGTATAAGCGCGAGACTCTTATCTGTGGCAACTGTGGTAAGTTGACCGAGCGTGTGCATGACATCACCGATGACGACAATGGTGCAGCAGCTGCTGGATTCATCGCAGGGGCGATGCTTGGCGGCGGACGACACAGAGGCGGCTTCGGTGGCGGTGGCGGATTCTCTGGCGGCAGCTGGGGAGGCGGCACAACCAGTGGAGGCGGTGCCTCGGGAGGATGGTGAGTGTCTCTGTGTTCAAATAATACATAGTACGAAGTCTATTAAAAAATTATTAATGTATATATTATGAAAGATTTCATGAAACAGGCATTTGCCACTGTAGTGGGAATATTGATATTCACAGTGGCAATGGGAATTATCGGAGTGATTTCGATATTGGGAATGGTGGCTTCTACAGAATCTACCCCTAAGGTGCAGGACAATTCAGTGCTCGTGCTCGACCTCAACGGAGTGATGCAAGAGCGCGCAGAGGATGACCTTTATGGTTTCCTCACTGGTGGCGAGGTGAGCAGTCTTGGTCTTGACGAACTCACAGAGGCCATCGACAAGGCTAAGGCCGACGACAATGTCAAGGGTATATATATCGAGGCCAGCATGTTCGCACCCGATGGTCCTGCATCTGTGCAGGCATTGCGCAATAAACTGGTGGAGTTTAAGAAGAGCGGCAAGTGGATTGTGGCTTATGGCGACCAATACACCCAGTCGGCTTATTGGCTCTGCTCTGTGGCCGACAAGGTGATTGTCAATCCCGAGGGTATTGTGGATTGGCATGGACTCTGCACCGAGACAATGTACTTCAAGGACCTCTTGGCTAAGTTTGGCGTGAAGATGCAGATTGCCAAGGTGGGTAAGTTTAAGAGTGCCGTAGAACCATTCTTCGCCGACAAGATGAGCGATGCCAACCGTGAGCAGATAAGTGTTTATCTCAACGGAATATGGGGAAATATCGTTAAGGAAGTTGCCCAGAGCCGCAAACTCGACGCAAAGACTCTCAATGCCTATGCCGACAGTCTTGTGACCTTCGCCTCTGCCGACGAGTTGCTGAAGATGAAACTTGTTGACCAGGTGGCATATTATGACGAGGTGAGAGCAGAAATTAAGAAGCGCCTCGGCCTCGACGAGGACGACAATATCAGTCAGGTGAGCGTGACGCAGATGTGCGCCCAACCCAACAAGAACAAGGCCGACGACCGTATCGCCGTTTACTATGCCTATGGAGATATCGTTTCTGATGCTCAGGGCGAAATGACCAATGGAGCTTCTATCTGTTCGGCAAATGTGGTGCCCGACCTTGAGGCTCTCATGAACGACGACGATGTGAAGGCAGTAGTGCTGAGGGTCAACTCGCCTGGTGGTAGTGCTTATGCCTCTGAGCAGATATGGCGCGCAGTGTCACGACTCAAGGCCAAGAAACCTGTAGTCGTATCCATGGGTACATACGCCGCTTCGGGTGGTTATTACATCAGTTGTGCGGCAAATTATATCTATGCCGAACCGACAACTCTCACGGGTAGTATCGGTATCTTCGGTATGTTCCCCGACGTGAGTGGATTGCTCACCGACAAGCTCGGATTGAAGTTCGACCAGGTTAAGACAAATAAATACAGCAATTTCGGTACAACATCACGCCCGTTCAACGAGGAAGAGATGCAGTATCTCACCAATATGATAGATCGTGGATACAAGACATTCACCAAGCGTGTGAGCGACGGACGAAAGATTCCAGTTGAGCGTGTGTATGAGATAGCTGAGGGTAGGGTATGGCTCGGTCAGGATGCCTTGAAGATAAAGCTGGTGGATGGCATCGGCGGTATCGAACAGGCTGTGGCTAAGGCTGCCGAACTGGCCAAGGTGAAGGAATATCGCACAAAGACATATCCCGCCAAGGCAGATATGTTTGAGAGCTTGCTCAACCGTGCATCTTCGGAGGGTGGCAACTACCTCGACGGCAAGTTGCGCTCTACATTGGGCGAGTACTATGCTCCGTTCATGTTCCTCAAGCAACTCGACCGACAGGATGCTATCCAGGCAAGAATGCCGATTAATGTGGTTATAAAATAATATAAGGTATAAGATAAAAAAGTGCGAGTAGAAGGCGACTTTATCAAGATAAACGAATGGCTACTTCCGCTGAGCTGGCTCTACGGTCTTGGCGTGAAGATACGTAATATGCTCTTTGAGATAGGCATACTGCGCAGTGAGAGTTTTGACGTACCGGTAATCTCGGTGGGTAACATCACCGTGGGCGGTACGGGCAAGACTCCCCATGTGGAATATCTGATAGAACTTCTGAAGGACAAGGCAAGGGTGGCAGTGCTCAGTCGTGGATATAAGCGACGCACAAGAGGGTTTGTTATTGCCGACGATAAGGCAACGGCACGCACTGTGGGCGACGAACCGCTGCAGATGAAACGCAAATATGGCGACGGCATCACAGTGGCGGTGGATAGAAAAAGATGCCACGGCATCCGACAACTGACATCCAACGATAAAGACATCGACGTGATACTGCTCGATGATGCTTTCCAACATAGATATGTCAAACCGGGGGTGAACATCCTGCTCGTTGATTATCACCGACTGATTATCTACGACAAACTGTTACCGGCAGGACGACTGCGCGAACCGCTCAGCGGTAAGGACAGGGCTGACATCGTGATAGTGACCAAGTGTCCTCACGACCTCAAACCGATGGAGTATAGGGTAATCACCAAGGCGATGAACCTCTTCCCCTTCCAACGACTGTATTTCACATGTCTGGATTACAGGAACATCACTCCTGTATTCGGCGGTAAGGATAAAACGCTCGACAGTATTAATAAGGATTGCCACATACTGCTGCTGACGGGTATAGCGTCGCCGAGGCAGATGATAGAAGACCTCTCGCCACGGTGCCCTAATATCACTCCGCTGACATTCGGCGACCATCATTCTTTCACATCATCTGATGTGACGCTTATCAACAATCAATATGCGGCACTGCCAAAGCCGAAGATGATAATCACTACGGAGAAGGACGCCACGCGACTCATTGGTCTTGAAGGACTTAGTGAGGAGGTGAGAAGTGCGATGTATGCCTTACCAGTGAAGATTCGCTTCATGCTCGAACAAGAAGAATCGTTTAACGAAAAAATTATAGGATATGTACGAAAAAATTCAAGAAACAGCATCCTGGCTAAAGCAAAGGATGACTACAAGTCCAGAAACAGCAATAATTTTAGGGACAGGTCTCGGACAATTAGCTTCAGAAATAACTGATACATACGAGTTCCCATACACTGATATTCCTAATTTCCCAGTATCGACAGTTGAGGGCCATGCCGGCAAAATCATCTTCGGAAAATTGGGCGGCAAGGATATCATGGCTATGCAGGGACGCTTCCACTACTATGAGGGCTATTCGATGAAGGAGGTGACATTCCCCGTCCGTGTGATGTATGAACTGGGTATCAAGACTCTTTTCGTGAGCAATGCCTCTGGCGGTATGAACCCCGAGTTCAAGATTGGCGACCTGATGATTATCACCGACCATATCAACTTCTTCCCCGAGCATCCGCTGCGTGGCAAGAACTTCCCCACAGGCCCCCGTTTCCCCGACATGCACGAGACCTACGACCTCAGTCTTATCGCCGAGGCCGACAGTATTGCCAAGGAGAAGGGTATAAGGGTGGTGCACGGAGTGTATATCGGTGTTCAGGGTCCGACATTCGAGACTCCCGCCGAGTATAAGATGTATCACCGTCTGGGTGCCGATGCCGTGGGTATGAGTACTGTGCCCGAGGTGATTGTGGCTCATCATTGCGGAATACGCACATTCGGTATCAGTATCATCACCGACCTCGGTCTTGAAGACACTCCCGTTGAGGTGAGTCATGAGGAGGTGCAGGTGGCTGCAAATAATGCGCAACCGCTGATGACTGAGATTATGCGCGAGATGATACGTAGGAGTTAATCCTTTATATATATAATAGGTAATATATATAAATAGGTAATGGATATATCTAAATTAGGAGAATTCGGACTTATTGACCGACTGACAAAGGACTTCACTCCTAAGAACGCATCCACGGTATATGGGGTGGGCGACGACTGTGCAGTGCTCGACTATAGTGGCAAGCAGACACTCGTCACCACCGATATGCTGATGGAGGGAGTGCACTTCGACCTCACCTACATCGACATGGAACACTTGGGATATAAGTCGGCAATGGTGAACATCAGCGATATCTTCGCCATGAACGGCACACCACGTCAGATGACGGTGTCGCTCGCCATCAGTAAGAGATTCTCTGTAGAGGACATCGAGACATTCTATAGAGGACTCCGACTGGCATGCGACAAATGGAACGTGGATATCGTGGGTGGCGACACCACATCGTCATATACAGGTCTTGCCATCAGTATCACTTGTATCGGTGAGGCTGACAAGGACGACATCGTATATCGCAACGGAGCAAAGGAAACCGACCTCGTGTGCGTGTCGGGCGACCTCGGTGCGGCATACATGGGACTCCAACTCCTCGAACGCGAGAAGACGGTGTATTACCAGCAAGTGCAGGAGGCAAAGAAGAAGGGCGACAAACGAGCTCTTGAGGAACTGAGCCATTTCCAACCCGATTTCGCAGGAAAGGAATATCTGCTTCAGCGACAGTTGCAGGCAGAGGCACGTGGAGACATCATCGAGAAACTGCGGGCAGTGGGAGTGAAACCCACGGCAATGATGGACATCAGCGACGGCCTCAGTAGCGAACTCCTGCATATCTGCAACCAAAGTCATGTGGGATGCCGTATCTTCGAGAAGAATATCCCCATCGACTATCAGACGGCGGTGATGGCAGAGGAACTCAATCTTAATGTCACCACTTGTGCCCTCAACGGCGGTGAGGACTACGAGTTGCTCTTCACTGTGCCCATCGGCGATCATGAGCGAGTGAAGGACATCGAGGGAGTACATCTCATCGGACATATCACTAAGGAATCCCTGGGAAAAGTGCTCGTCACAAGAGACGACAACGAATTTGAACTCGTGGCACAGGGATGGAATCCGCTGGCTTGACCACTGTTTTTATCCACAGATTACACAGATTAATACAGATTTTTTGATTATCACAGATTATAATCAGAGCCAAAGGCTCTTAATCAGTGCCAATCTGTGTAATCTGTGGACAATTAAGGATAAGTGAATGTTATAGTGTGAAATACTGTAAATTCTTGGAGTAAATAAGAGTGCAAGACTAAATAGATGTTAAATTACAAATATTTTCAGTCGAAAGATTTGGTAGATTGAAAAATAGTTAGTACCTTTGCACCCGCAAATGAGAAACAACGGTGCCATAGCTCAGTTGGTAGAGCAAAGGACTGAAAATCCTTGTGTCCCCGGTTCGATTCCTGGTGGCACCACTCATACAAGAAAGCTGCTCAATTAAAGAGCGGCTTTTTTTGTATTTATACGCAAAAATACAATAAAATCCCGAATATTTTTGGTAATAAGAAAAAATAATATTACCTTTGCCCAATAATTCATCTATTGAACAAGAGCAATGGGTATAATAATTGGAATTGACGTGGGCATAAGTACCACAAAAATCATAGGAATAAAGGATGGCGAGGTAGTGTCGCCAATACGTATCACAGCAATCGACCCGGTGACTTCGCTCTATGGGGCGTTTGGCAAGTATCTTCATGACACAGGTATCAGTCTTACCGACATCGAGCATATCATGCTCACCGGTGTGGGTAGTGCTTATATCGACAAACCGGTGTATGGCTTGCCGACAACCAAGGTGGAGGAGTTTCTTGCCGACGGACTTGGGGCGCGCCATGAGTCGGGCATTAAGGATGCCATTGTGGTGAGCATGGGCACTGGTACATCGTTTGTAAAGTGCGTAGGCAACGACATCTGTCATATCGGCGGTATTGGAGCTGGTGGCGGAACACTGCAGGGCTTGTCACGCTTGTTGCTCAACACCGGCGACATCGACTATGTTTGCGACCTTGCCACAAAGGGAAATCTAGCCAATATCAACCTTCTCATCGGCGACATCAGTGCGAGTCCTCTCCCTGGATTACCGATGGATGCCACTGCCTCGCTCTTCGGTAAGGCACAGAGCAATGCCCAACCCGAGGATGTGGCACGAGGACTCATCTATATGGTGTTGCAGTCGATAGGCAGTGCGGCGGTGTTGGCGGCGATAGGCAGCAGTATCAAGGACTTTGTCTTGATAGGCAATCTCACTCTTTTGCCGGCATGCAAGGACATCTTCCCTGCAATCGGCAATCTGTATGGAGTGAGGTTCCACATCCCTCAACATTCAGAGTTTTGCACTGCCATAGGTGCTGGATTAAATTATTTCAATAATAAGTAATATATTTGAACACAGAGATACAGAGTCACAGAGATATTATTGATCTCAGAACTACAGAGATAATAATTCTTTGTGGACTTCTATAAACTTAAATTAAATATGCAAAAAACTCAGTGTCTCTGTGACTCTGTGTTTATAAAAAAAATCTGTGTTTATTAATAAAATAATAATTGACGTATATGAAGAAGAATAGAATATGTGAACTCTTCGGTATTGAAAAACCGATAATTCAAGGAGGAATGGTATGGTGTAGCGGTTGGCGTCTTGCCTCGGCAGTGAGCAACGCAGGCGGACTCGGTTTGCTTGGTGCAGGATCTATGCACCCCGAGACCCTCGTTGAGCACATCCACAAGATGAACGAGGCGACATCAAAGCCATGGGGTATAAATGTTCCGCTGATGTATCCCGAGATTGATCGACTGATGGATATCATCATCGACGAGGGAGTGAAGATTGTATTCACATCGGCAGGCAGTCCCAAGAAGTTCACCGCCCGTCTGCATGAGGCAGGTATCAAGGTGGCGCACGTCGTGTCGAGCAGTCTTTTCGCCCGAAAATGCGAGGATGCCGGAGTGGATGCCATTGTTGCAGAAGGTTTTGAGGCAGGCGGGCATAACGGTCGCGAGGAGACTACAACATTCACGCTCATACCGCAGGTGAGGAAAGCCACATCATTGCCCTTGATTGCCGCCGGAGGAATAGGTAGCGGTCAGGCTATCCTGGCAGCAGAGGCATTGGGAGCCGAGGGAGTGCAGATTGGTACTCTCTTCGCCCTGGCAGCCGAGAGTTCGGCAAGTGACGAGTATAAACGAATGTGCACTTCATTGAATGAGGGCGACACTATGTTATGCCTTAAGAAAATATCCCCCACGCGCCTTGTCAAGAACGCCTTGTATAACAAAGTGGCGGAGGCAGAGGCAGCAGGAGCCGATGTAGATGCATTGCGCGCGATAATGGGTAAGGCAGCCTCTAAGCGCGGTATCTTTGAGGGCGACGTGGAGAACGGAGAGATTGAAATCGGACAGATTGCATCGGCGATAAAATCTATCGACACTGTTGCCGACATCTTCGCGCGTCTCGACCAAGAATACAACGAAAGACTTTCATGTTTAATTTAATAAACACAGAGACACAGAGTCACAGAGGTAAAAATAAATAAACACAGAGACACGAAGTCACAGAGTAAATCTCAGGAGAATCAGAAAAAACTCTGTATCTCTGTGACTCTGTGTTTAAAAAATAAAAACTATGCGAGGAAAGATTGACTGTTTTTTGGCTTGCGACGACTTCACAGTGCTCGAGCCGACAATAGCATACCTGCGCGACAGCAGGACAACACATCATATACACCTATTGGTGAACGCCGATATGGCGGCAAAAAACAAAGCTCCCGAGGGATGCGCTCTCGTAGTGGTTGACTCACTCACGAGTAGTAATACGATGATGAGCATTGCCGAGAATGTGGATTCCGACTATGCCCTGCTGCTCACCAAACCCACACCGCTCACTATCGGTTTGACGGCTCTGGAACGACTGCTCCGCGTGGCTGCGGATGCCGATGCGGCAATGGTGTATAGCGACCACTATTCGATGGAGAATGGAGAGATGAAGCAACATCCCACCATCGATTATCAGAAAGGTAGTATTCGCGACGACTTCGACTTCGGTTCACTAGTCCTTGTCAATGGTAGGTTGCTTAGGGAATATGCTGACAACCAGACGGATAGCGACGAACTCAAGCATGCGGGATTCTACGACCTTCGACTCTTCCTCAGTCGCAAGGGTGATATCCTCCATCTCAACGAATATCTATATACCGAGGAGGAGCGCGACCTCAGGGCAAGTGGGGTGAAGCAGTTTGACTATGTCAATCCCGCCAACCGCAACGTGCAGATAGAGATGGAGCAGGTGGCTACACGACATCTCGATGCCATCGGTGCATTGGTGGATACCAACTACTACCAATATCCCGACTTCAACGAGCAGGATTTTCCCGTTGAGGCATCAGTGGTCATCCCCGTAAGAAACCGCGAAAAAACTATCCTCGACGCCGTGAGAAGTGCGCTGCAACAGGAAACTACATTCGAATACAACGTCATTGTGGTGGATAATCACTCTACAGATGGAACTACGGAATTGATTAGGAATGAGGAATTAGGAATTAGGAATGAAGAATGTTCTCGTCTTATTCATATTATTCCTGAGCGCAATGACCTGGGTATCGGCGGATGCTGGAATGTAGCCATCAACGATGAGCGTTGCGGACGATTTGCAGTGCAACTCGATAGCGACGACCTCTATTCCTCGCCACATACATTGCAGACAATCGTTGATGCCTTCAAGCAGCAGAAGGCGGCAATGGTGATAGGCTCATATCGCATGTGCGACTTCGATCTCAACACCCTTCCTCCCGGACTTATAGCCCATAAGGAGTGGACAGATGAGAACGGTCCTAACAATGCCTTGCGGATAAATGGATTAGGTGCTCCAAGAGCCTTCTTCACACCCTTGCTCCGACAGATACAATTCCCCAATACAAGCTATGGTGAGGATTATGCCCTCGGACTCATTTTTTCGCGTCGCTATCGCATAGGCAGAATATACGAAGAACTCTATCTATGCCGCCGATGGGGAGGAAACAGCGATGCTGCATTGAGTATCGACAAGATCAATGCCAACAACCTATATAAGGACCGACTGCGCACACTCGAGATTTCTGCTCGCCAACAGATGCAGAAGGGTAAGGCGGACATCATGATCGACAGTCCGCTGCTCAGATTCTTCAACCGCCAGTTGGAGACATGGGATGACGCCCGTCGCCGCTATCAGCAGTTGCAGGGAGTGAAGACCCGCGAACTCCCCTGTGATGCCATTACCATCAATGTGCAGTGGAATCCCGCAAGAATAACATCCACGGGAGCAAATATCGACAAGAAGGCAATTGCCCAGCGCCCGTGCTTCCTATGCGACGAAAATCGTCCTAAGGAGCAGACGAAGAAGATTATCGACGAGCATTTCGAGTTGCTCGTCAATCCATTCCCCATCTTGCCAACGCATTTCACCATCCCCTCGTTGAGGCACGAACCTCAGCGCATCTTGGGTAATTATGGTGAGATGTTCAACCTGCTCGACGAATATCCCGAGATGATGGTGTTTTACAATGGTCCCAAATGCGGAGCCTCGGCTCCCGACCATGCCCATTTCCAGGCAGGCACCAGTGGAGTGTTGCCCCTGCAGCGCAGTTGGCAGCGCCTCTCGCGCAATCTCACTCCCATCCTCGAATGTGAGGAAGGCGAGGGTATATGGAATATCATCGACTATCCTGTGGCAGCCTTGCTCATCAAGAGCAAATCCAAGAAGAGCGGACAGCGACTGTTTAATATCGTGTATAACTCACTGCCGCAGAACGAGGGCGACACCGAACCGATGATGAATGTGGTGAGTTGGCGTGTTGCCGATGATTATCTCACTGTGGTATTCCCGCGCGAAAAGCATCGTCCCGAATGCTATTCGGCAGAAGGTGAGGAAAAATATCTCGTGAGCCCCGGGGCGCTCGACATGGCAGGACTAATCATCACCCCACGTCAGGAGGACTTTGAGCGCCTCACTGCCGACAAGGCCGAGGCTATCTTGCGCGAGGTGGCACTCGGTGAGGATAAGATGAAGAAAGTGATCGAACTGATTGTTAAGCATAAGGCGACTCCCCGACGCAACATTGAATACAAGGAAGAACCGATGGTGAAGGTGGGAATATTGAGCGGACAGAAGATATCCTTCTTCCTCAATGCCCCATTCACAGCCAAGGGCGAGACCCTTGAGGGCGAACAGACGGTGGAGTTCTCTGAGGGTGGTATCTTATGGCGCGGAAATCAGTATCGCGAACTCACCTTCCGCCCCCACACCGATGATGCCTCGTTCTCGCTGCACGACGTGACCATAGGAGTCAACTTCCATTGGGAACGCAAGCAGACGCAAGTGTTCAACGGACAGTTGCAACTTGTTGTTGAGGCCGACGAGATTATTGCCATCAACATCATTCCCGTCGAGAAATATCTTATGAGCGTGATATCAAGCGAGATGAGTGCCACATCGAGTGTGGAACTGCTCAAGGCTCATGCCGTTATCTCGCGCTCATGGCTCTTGGCACAGATGGAGAAGAGAGCCAAACTGAAAGATGGTGCCAACAATTTCTTCTCGTTTATCAAGAAGGACGATGAGATAATCCGCTGGTATGACCGTGAGGACCACACGATATTCGATGTATGTGCCGACGATCACTGTCAGCGTTATCAGGGTATCACCAATGCCGGCAATGCCGCTGTTGAGGAAGCTGTGAATGCCACCCGAGGACAGGTTCTCACAAGCGACGAAGAGATATGCGACGCAAGATTCAGCAAGTGTTGCGGCGGTATCACCGAGGAATTCCAATATTGCTGGGAGAATACTCCCAAACCTTACCTCTTGTCGATTTGTGACAATGAGGAATTAGGAATGAGGAATGAGGAATTAGGAATGAGGAATGAGGAATTAGGAATGAGGGATGAGGCATTCTTTGACAATTGGATTCGCACATCGCCAGAGGCCTATTGCAACACCACCGACAAAGAGGTGCTCTCGCAGGTGCTCAACGACTACGACCAGGAAACACCTGATTTCTATCGCTGGCGAGTGGAATATACCCAGGAGGAACTGTCGAGACTGATATCCGAGAAAATCAAGGATGACTTTGGCGACATCATCGACCTCATACCCGTGGAACGCGGAAAGAGTGGAAGAATATGCCGACTTAAAATCGTGGGCACCAAGAAGACGCTCACCATCGGTAAGGAACTCGAGATACGCCGTACACTCTCCGACACGCATCTATATAGCAGTGCCTTTGTCGTGGATAAGCATTTCGCGAATGAAGGCGACAAAGTGCCCTCTTCCTTCACCATTATCGGAGCCGGTTGGGGACATGGTGTAGGTTTATGCCAAATAGGTGCCGCAGTGATGGGAGAGAATGGTTATCCCTACGACAAGATATTGCTCCACTACTATCGTGGTGCTGAGATTAAGAAGTATTATATATAAATATGAAACAGAGAAATCCATGGGCGTGGATACCCACGCTTTACTTTGCCGAGGGATTGCCCAACATCATCGTCACCGGACTCTCGGTAGTGATGTATATGCAGATGGGGCTTTCGGATGCCGAGGTGGGATTATACACCGGATGGCTTGCCCTCCCTTGGGTGATCAAACCCCTGTGGAGCCCGTTTATCGACTTGTTGAAGACCAAGCGCTGGTGGGTGCTTGCAATGCAGGCATTGATGGGAGCCTCGCTTGCCGGAATCGCGTTTTCCATTCCCACCGCATTCTGGTTTCAGGCCACCATGTGTCTCTTCTTCATCATCGCCTTCTGTAGTGCCACCCACGACATCTCCGCCGACGGGTACTATATGATAGAACTCGATGACCACAATCAGGCTAAATATGTGGGATTGCGCAACACCTTCTATCGCCTTGCCATCATCTTTGTCAATGGTATGCTTGTCTCGCTGGCTGGTATTTTACAAGTGATGTTCCGCGGACAGATACGCTTCACATGGGCATTGATATTCTATGGTTTGGCGGGATTGTTCATCGGATTATGGCTCTATCACAGCCGGTTTATGCCTCGCCCCACAGAGGATGTGCACACCAAGCGCACATTGACTGAGGTGACGTCGGAACTGAAGAAGATGTTTATTACATTCTTCCAGAAATTCGACCGCCGCGGCACTTTGATAGTAATGCTTTTCCTGCTGTTCTACCGATTCCCGGAGGCATTGCTCAACACGATGACCAAGACCTTCATGCTCCGCCATAACTATGCCGGAGGATTAGGACTCTCGCCACAGGAATACGGACTCGCCAATGGCACTGTCGGACTCATCGGTCTCCTCCTCGGTGGCATCATCGGAGGCGTACTCGTCAGTCGCGATGGTATGAAGCGCTGGCTATGGCCAATGGTGTGTGCCATCACATTGCCCGACGTGGTGTATATCTACCTCAGTTATTCGCTCAACTCCAACCTCGTCGTCGTGTCGTCGTGCCTCTTCATCGAGCAGTTTGGCTACGGTCTCGGATTCACCGTCCTCACCCTCTATATGCTCTATTACAGTCAGGGAAAATACAAGACCTCCCACTATTCCATTTGCACCGGCATTTCATATCTCGGACTGATGCTTCCGGGCATGCTCTCGGGATTTATCAAGGATATGGTGGGTTATCGTATGTTCTTCATCATCGTTATGATATGTTGCGCCATCACTTTTGCCGTAACAGCATTTCTGAAGATAGATCCCGATTTTGGCAAAAAAGTGAAAACCTCCGAAGAATAGGAATTTCCCTATGCCAAATAGGAATTTTATCTATTGTCAGTTAAGAAAAATCGACTATCTTTGCACCGACAAAAGATTATTAACGCATTAAAAATATAATGATTATGAAAAGACTTTTTACCAATATCACAATGGTGATGATGACCCTCGCAATGGCAATGACATTCACAAGTTGCGACGAGGATGTTGACCAGGCATACGACCTCAACGGAACGTGGGAAGGTTGGATTCAAACGACAAGATATAGCGACCGCTTCAACGACTATACCGAAAACTGGGACACCAAGATAGTCTTTGTGCAGGACGGTGATTTCTCACGTGGTGGTTATGGTATAGAATATGACTGGAGTCCGCGTGGATACGAATATGTCAACGAGTTTGATTGGTATGTGAGTAATGGTAGAATATATATTCTCTATGATGACGGCACCGACATCGTCATCGACAGATATTCCCAGACAGGAAACCGCTTCTCGGGTATCTTCTGCGATGCCAGAACCTATGAAGATGTGGCATCCTTCCGGCTCATAAAAACCAGCGACAACCGCTATTGGGCTCCAACCCGCTCGGCAAATCCTGCTCCCGCTGACAGTATAAAAGGACCACGGGAATAATATTATATTGAACACAGAGGCACAGAGTCACAGAGAATAATATTAAGTTTTCTGAAGATACAGAGAAATAAAAAAACTCTGTGCCTCTGTGTCTCTGTGTTCTATTAAAAAAATCCCGACGGTTGATACAAATACTTAAAAATGCTGAATATTTTTGCGATATTCAGCATTTTTTTATACCTTTGCACCTTATAATACGCAAAAAGACAATGGAAGCAAACAAAAAGATACTATTGGGAATGAATGTCGATGAACTCAAGGCTCTCGTCGTCTCACTCGGTATGCCGGCTTTTACAGCCAAGCAGATTGCCAAGTGGATGTATGACGCCAACGTGAAGGATATCGACCAGATGACCAATATCTCCAAGGCCAACCGCTTGAAAATCAGTGAAAACTGTACTATCGGTGCCATGCCGCCATTGGATTGTCAGAAGTCGAAGGACGGTACGATAAAGTATCTCTTCCCCACGGCAAGCGGCAAGTTTGTCGAGACAGTGTATATCCCCGACGGCGACAGGGCAACACTATGCGTGTCGTCGCAGGTGGGCTGCAAGATGAACTGCCTCTTCTGCCAAACCGGTAAACAGGGATTTGAGGGCAATCTCACAGCAGCTGATATCCTCAATCAAATATATTCGCTGCCCGAGATATCATCCCTCACCAATATCGTGTTTATGGGTCAGGGCGAACCGATGGACAATCTCGACAATGTGTTGCGTGCCACACAGGTGCTCACTGCCGAGTGGGGGTATCAATGGAGCCCTAAGCGCATCACCGTGAGCAGTGTGGGTATTAAGAACAAGCTCAAGCGATTCCTCGACGAGAGTGAGTGCCATATCGCTATCAGTATGCACTCTCCCCTCCACGAGCAGCGACTCACCCTCATGCCTGCCGAGAAGCAGATGGCAATATCCGATGTGGTGGCACTGCTGAAGCAATACGATTTCACCCATCAGCGTCGCTGCTCATTCGAGTATATCGTCTTCGGCGGTGTCAACGACTCGATGGTGCATGCTCGCGAGATAGTGCGCCTTGTGGATGGACTGGAGTGCAGGGTAAATCTCATCCGCTTCCACACCATCCCCGACGTGCCCCTGCATGGTGCCGACGACAAGAAGATGGAAAACCTTCGCGACTATCTCACCAAGCACGGCGTGTTCACCACCATACGTGCCAGTCGTGGTCAGGACATCTTCGCTGCCTGTGGATTGCTCACAACAGCCAAGAAGAACAATGAGGTATAACCGAAATAAATTTGCAGTCATTCTGTCTCTGCTGCTTGCGTTTCTGTCATTGGCATCGTGCGACGAAGGCATGAACATAAAACCCCGCAGCAGTGGCGAGCCCTATGATGTGGTAGTGGTGACTCCCGACGCACGGGTGGGCTCGATGTTCTCAAGGATGCTCGAAAAGCCCCTTGCAGGATTACCACAGGACGAGAGCAACTTCGATGTCAGTCATGCTGCCGACGGTACTACACTCCAATCCTCGCGCTATGCCAGGGCAATAGTCGTTGTGGATATCGACGCCAGTCGCCATGCCGCCACAAGGTTGAGATATGAGAAGGATGTATATGCCACTCCGCAGATAATCGTGTATGTCGAGACACCTTCGGCCGACTCGATTGCCGCCGACCACGAGCGCATAGGTCGCTCATTGAGCTCATTGCTTGGCAGATTCGAAACCAATGTTGCATTGCGCCATCTGCGCAAGTCTCATTCGCCGGCAAGGGAAAAAGACGTGGAGAAGGCAGTGGGATGCCGGATACTCATCCCCTCCGACATCACTAAGACCAAGCGTGGCAACCGGTTTATATGGCTCTCCGACGATGGCAGTAAGTCGATGCGCAATCTGTGCGTGTATAGCGTCCCGGGCACCGATGTGTCGGCAGAACGCCTAATCGCACTTCGCGACAGTGTGATGCGTGCGAATATCAAGGGCGAGACCGACAGTATGTATATGGCCACCGAGCGCCGCATTGCCCCCACTGTGAAGACACTCCGTGTGGGCGGTCGCACTATAGTCGAGATGCGGGGTCTATGGCAGATGGAGGGCGACATCATGGGTGGTCCCTTCGTGAGCCACACGATAGTCGATACACTTCGTGGCGTCACCCTTACAGCCGAGGCATTTGTATATGCTCCCGGCGAACAAAAAAGGAATATAATCAAAAGGTTGGAGGCTGCGCTATATACGCTCAGTCTTGAACGATAAAACAATATATATACAAAATCATCTATGGAAGAAGACAAGAAAATACGCGTTGCTATCACCCACGGTGATACTAACGGCATCGGATATGAGGTAATCCTCAAGACATTTGCAGATCCCGAGATGCTAGAGCTCTGCACTCCGATAATCTATGGTTCGCCCAAGGTGGCAGCCTATCACAAGAAACTACTCGGGCTAAATACCCAGTTTAGTATTATCGACCGCGCCGAGGAGGCAAAGGACGGTCGTGTAAATATGCTCGCCACCTTCGACGATGAGGTGAAGGTGGAGTTTGGCGTTCCCTCTCCAGTGGCTGGCGAGGCAGCGCTCAAGGCACTCGACATGGCGATGACCGACTTCCGCTCTGAGCTCTATGATGTGCTCGTCACTGCTCCTATCAACAAGAAGAATATCCAGAGCAAACTGTTCCATTTCCACGGCCACACCGAGTATATCGAGGATTGCGTGGGCGAGGGCAACAAGGCTCTCATGATTCTCACCAATGGCAGTCTGCGTGTGGCTCTCGTCACCACTCATCTTGCCATCAAGGATGTGGCAGGAGCCATCACCAAGGATCTCATCATCGAGAAGGCCACCATCTTGCATAAGAGTCTGAAGCGCGACTTCCGTATCTCCAACCCCCGCATTGCAGTGCTCGCTCTCAATCCCCATGCAGGCGACTGCGGAGTGATAGGCGATGAGGAGCAGACAATCATCTTGCCTGCCATCGACGAGTTGGCAGAGAACGGCATACAGGCTTTCGGTCCTTATCCCGCCGATGGATTCTTCGGTAGCGGACAGTATTCTAAGTTCGACGCTGTCCTTGCCATGTATCACGACCAGGGTCTTGCCCCGTTCAAGACACTTGCCGTGGAAGATGGAGTAAACTATACCGCCGGTCTTCCTATCGTGCGCACCTCTCCCGATCATGGCACAGCCTATGATATTGCCGGCACGGGAGTGGCAGACGAGAACTCGTTCCGTCAGGCAATCTTCATGGCAATAGATATCTTCCGCAATCGTGCCAACTACGACGACCCATTGGAGAATCCACTTCCCAAACTATATCACGAGAAGAAGGACGACAGCGAGAAGGTGCGTTTCAACATACCGAAACCCAAAGATCAGTTTAAGTGAAAAAGAAATACCAAAACATATTCTTCGTGTTCGGCCTTGCCGTACTTGAGTTGATGGTCACCCAACTCGACTTTGCCCAGGTGTGGAGCGGGTTGTCGAGGGCCGGTTATTGGTTTGTGGCAGTGATAGCCTTGTGGTTTTTCCTCTACATGTTCAATACAGCCTCATGGTATGTCATCATCAACAATGCCGGTGATGCCGACGACAAGAATGTGAAGAAAGTGGGATTTTGGTGGCTATATAAGATAACGGTGTCGGGGTTTGCCCTCAATTATGCCACTCCGGGTGGTTTGATGGGAGGCGAACCCTATCGCATTATGTCGCTCTCTCCTAAGATAGGCACAGAGCGTGCCTCGTCGTCGGTGATACTCTTTGCGATGACCCACATCTTCAGCCACTTCTGGTTTTGGTTTCTCTCGGTGCTGCTCTATGTCGTAGTCCATCCTGTGGGTGTCGTTATGGGAGCCATGCTCTCGGTTGTCACCTTGTTCACGCTAGTTGCGATATGGTTTTTCGTCAAGGGCTACAAGAAGGGCATAGCGGTCAGCATCCTTGGCCTGTTGAGCCGTTTTCCTCTCGTCAAGCGATGGGCACAGGGTTTCTTTGAGCGCCATCGCGAGCAGTTGGCTAATATCGACAGTCAGATAGCATCGCTCCACAATCAGAATCCCAAGGCCTTTGTCTCAGCCGTGTTGCTCGAGTTGTCGTGCCGCATAGTGTCGGCGCTTGAGATATATTTCATCCTGCTCGTCATCCAGCCCTCGGCTAATTATCTCGACAGCATACTCATCCTGGCTTTCACGTCGTTGTTTGCCAATATGCTCTTCTTCATGCCTCTGCAGTTGGGCGGTCGCGAGGGCGGATTTCTGATGTCCGCCAAGGGTCTTGCCCTCACTACGAGTGCCGGCATCTTTGTGGCGCTAATAGTGCGCGTAAGAGAGCTAATTTGGACTGCAATAGGCCTATTGCTCATTAAATTCGACAAAAAAAGCTAAAATATGGGCTGAAAATGTGGTAATATCAAAAAAAGTGTGTACCTTTGCCCTCTAAATGAAAGTATCAGAGCTTCAAGACATAAAACAGCGATACAAGATTGTAGGCAATTGCGCCTCCTTGAATCACGCGCTCGACGTCGCTCTCCAAGTGGCGCCCACGGATTTGAGTGTGCTTATAGTAGGAGAGAGTGGAGTGGGTAAGGAGGTCATCCCCCGCGTCATCCACGACAGTTCGCCTCGTCGCCGTGGCAAGTATTTTGCCATCAACTGCGGTTCGATTCCCGAGGGAACAATCGACAGCGAGTTGTTCGGTCATGTCAAGGGCTCGTTCACAGGAGCTATTGGCGACAGTCCCGGATATTTCGGTGCAGCCGACAAGGGAACGCTCTTTCTCGACGAGGTGGGCGAATTGCCCTTAGCCACACAGGCGCGCCTGCTCAGGGTGCTCGAGACAGGGGAATATATCCCTGTGGGAGCCACTGACGTGCGCAAGACCGATGTCAGGGTGGTGGCAGCCACGAATGTCAATATGCAGCGCGCCATCAGTGAGGGACGATTTCGCGAGGACCTCTACTATCGACTCAACTCGATACCCATCCAAATGCCCCCGTTGAGGGAGCGAGGCGACGACATCCCTCTGCTGTTCCGCTTCTTTGCCATGCAGATGGCTGAAAAGTATAAGATGGAGAAGGTGGTGCTCACCGATGGAGCTCGCGACATGCTCATGAAATACAAGTGGCCTGGCAATATCCGCCAACTAAAGAATGTCACTGAACAGATCTCCATACTCAGCCCTCAAAGGGATATAACTCCCGAGGTGCTGTCGGAGTATATCCCTCAGGACATAGAGACCACCCAACTCGTGTCGATGAGCCACAAGAGTGACTCCGATCACAGTTTTGAGAGCGAGAGAGAGATTCTCTACAAGATATTGTTCGAATTGCGCGGACATGTCAACGAACTTACGCAGGAGTTAAATGAGCTCAAGAAGAAACTCAATACCTCCACAGCCAATACTCCTGCCGTGGCTCCCACACAGAACTATCTGCCCCGAGTGGCAGAGGACGCAGTGGCAGAGGAATATGTGGAGCCTACTAATTCGCTCAATCTCGAAACCATCGAGAAACAGATGCTTATCAAGGCATTGGAGCGCAACAACGGCAACCGCAAGAAGGCGGCAGAGGAACTCGGTTATTCCGATCGCACGCTCTACAGGCGACTCAAGCAGTATGGCCTGGAAGATTATTAAAACTCATAGAGAGTGAATATATGACGATGAACAAACGTATAAATAAGATATTGAAGGTGGCATTTGCCATGTGTCTCGCAGTCGTGCCTTTGGCATGCTCGGTGTCGATAAAGTTCAACGGCGCCAGCATCGACTATTCGCAGACGAAGACCATACAGATAGCCGACTTCCCTATTCGCTCAAGCTACGTCTGGGGACCGATGGGACCAATCTTCAACAACCAGTTGAAGGATATCTTCGCCAGCCACACCAAACTGATACAGGTGAAGCGTAACGGCGACCTGAAGATAGAAGGCGAAATCACCCGCTACGACCAGCGCAACAAGTCGGTGTCGAGCGAGGGCTATTCCTCACAGACAGAACTCTCGATGACTGTCAACGTGAGGTTTACCAATAACGCCAACCATGCACAGGACTTCGAGCGCCAGTTTACTGCACAATCGACATACGACAACACGCAGTCGCTCAATGCCGTGCAGGAAGAATTAGTGACACAGATGGTGAAGGAGATCACCGACCAGATATTCAATGCCACAGTGGCAAACTGGTAATATATATATAATAAGGTACAGAGAATGGAACTGACACGACTCATCAACCACCCCGACGAGATGGACCGCGACACATTGTATGAGTTGCGCTCCCTCCTCGCACTGTATCCTTATTTTCAGACGGCACGCCTGCTCATGCTGCAGAACCTCTATCTGCTCCACGACCCCACCTTCGACGAGGAATTGCGTCGTGCCGCCATCTACATCACCGACCGCAAGGTGTTGTTCCGGCTTATCGAGGCTGCCCACTATAAACTGCAGCCTCAGAAAAAGGCAAGCGAGGCAGCTCCGAAGGACAACGACTCCAAGGACAGCCGCACCATATCGCTCATCGATAACTTCCTCGAAACAATCCCCGTGGAAGAAGAGGAAAAGCCCGATGGTCAGCACAAGAAGCGCAAGCCCACACCGGCAGATGCAGCAGTCGATTATGTGGCTTATCTGCTCGAGAGCGAGGAAGATGAAAAAGACGAGGAGTCAACTCCCCAACTCAAGGGACAGAGCCTTATCGATAATTTCATCGAGCAAGACCGGGGAAAGATTGTTCTCAGCGAAGTTCCCGAGTTTGTGCCTCAGATCAACGATGGCACCGACGAAGGCGGCAAGGAAGGCGAAGACGGCTTCTTCACCGAGACCCTCGCCCGCATATATATCAAGCAGGGCAGATACAACAAGGCGTTAGACATTCTGCGCAGGCTCAATGCCAATAGTCAGCAGAAGAATACCTTTATCGCCGACCAAATAAGATTTTTGGAAAAACTGATTATAAATAACAATAAAAAATAAATAAAAAGAAAGATGTACACATTATTAGTAATTTTAATTTGCCTGGTGGCAGTGCTCATGATTTGCATTGTGCTCATCCAGGAGTCAAAGGGTGGCGGTCTCTCATCGAGCTTCGCATCCTACAATCAGATTGGTGGCGTTCGCAAGACAACCGACTTCATCGAGAAGACAACATGGTCGCTTGCCCTCGCTATGGTAGTCATCAGTGTGGCATGTGCTTATGTGGCACCTCAGGCTGTTCACGATTCTTCAGTGATGGAGAATGTGGAGAACCCCACCACCAACCCCAACAACCTTCCGGGATTTGGTGCTAGCCAGACTAAGGATGCAGCTCCCGCTGCTGGTCAGAAAGCCGCTCCTGCCGCCGACCAGAAAGCAGCTCCCGCAGCAGCTGAAAAGGCCGCTCCTGCAGCTCCAAAGGCTCCTGCACAGCCTGCTAATTAAAAAAGATGTTAAAAGGTACGGCATTTATTTGGTAGTTTCAAATAAATTCCGTACCTTTGCACTCGCTTTTGAGAAGTAACCCATTAGGGTAAGCAAATCGAGGCAAACATGGTGCCCGTAGTTCAGTTGGTTAGAGCGTCAGATTGTGGTTCTGAATGTCGTGGGTTCGAGTCCCACCGGGCACCCAAGATAAAGGCTTGTAGGTTAAATCCTTACAAGCTTTTTTGTTTTGTCAGAATTTGACATAATCAGCACCCCAAAACCTCAAAAATAGGCTAAAGAGGTTTTCTTAAATCCGTACTTCTACCTTATTAATAATAAAAGCCCCAATTATAGCGGTTGGGAGACTCATAAAATACAGCATGGGCTTAAAATCATATATGTGACGTTAAGAGCCAAAGAAGTAGATTATGACAAAGAAATGATTAAAACGGTTAAACAACCTTGGTATGCTTACAAGTTCGTGAAGTATAAGGTTAAATCAAACTCTTACGGAATAGAAGAAATTTGGTTTATCAAGGATAAAGGTTGGTTTGTTGTTGGTGACAAATTGGAATTGTGGAGAGTTTATAGTTAAAACTATGTTCAAATAATGGGTGTATTCAAATAAATCTATAATGGTTGGTTTGAATGCACCCATTATGTGTTTAACTTAATCAAAGATTAAAATGAAAGCAATTATCTATGCCCGTGTTTCGTCTGTTGGTGACAGGCAGAACACAGAGAGACAGGTTTCTGATTTATCCGATTATGCAGCATTTCAGAAATTAGAGATTTTCAAGATATTTGAGGAAAAGATTTCTGGAGCAAAACGAAATGTAGAGAGGCCGGTATTATTACAGGCTATTGACTACTGCAAACAAAACGATGTTTCTATCCTCTTGGATTGAACGCGCAAGGAAAGAAAGTGAAAGTGCTTCTTGTTCCATAGTTGCGTTTATTTTTTTCATGGGGTTCTTCCTTGTTTTGGGCTTGTCTCGTTCTTGCTCTAATGAAAACCATTCTGAAAACTCTACGACAAATAACAATCCGTTAAATCATTCAAATGGATCGACTTCGCCCCCATCAACAGAAGGAAAGGGAGATAAATTAAATGATTTGAAATCGTTAATGCAATACATAAACGAAGATAAACAACAAACAGACAATAAAGGAAAATAGTCTTTATATAGTATATCCCGAGGAAAGTTAATATGATTTGCTCTATTTTCATACAACCAGACGCATATTTTGTACAAATAAAGCCCAATAATTTTTGATATTTGATGCAAATTCTTTATATTTGCCGAAAAATTGAGTAAGTGAGCAACAAAGTACTAATCATATCGAATGCCAACGAGCTTGTCAGGGTAAGACCTGAGAGAATCGTTTACGTGGAGTCAGATGGTAACTACTCCACGATGGTGCTGCATGATAAGACGGAGCATGTGTTCACAATGAACCTGGCCCATTGTCAGCAGATGATTGAGGATCAAATCGGTAAGGAGGCTATGACATTTATCCGAATTGGTAAGTCGCTGATTGTTAATCGTGCGTACATCTTTAAGATTAATGTCAACAAACAACAATTAGTAATGTCGAACATGGAAGTGAATCAGGCTTTTACTTTACAGGCTTCAAAGGAGGCTCTTAAACAGTTGAAAACTCTGATTGAATCGGAAAAGGAGGGCAAGTTATGAATAATGACGAATTACAGGTACTCGGAACTGAAAATAGAAAAAGTAATAATCGCAAATGGATAATAGCAGCCGTTTGTGTGGTACTCTCTATTGTCTGTTATATAATATATAATAGGTGTAGCTCTACGGATCATTCATTACCGATGTCCCAAGAAGGATCGACTATTTCCCCTGCATTGCAACATGCCGCAGACTCTCTTTTGAATGACAAGCTAACAGAGATTAACGGTTTGCAAGGTCAGGTGATTATTATGAATGTTCAAACAGGAGAAATACTTGCTATGGCTGGTCGTGAACGTAACTTTGAAGGTAAGTTCCAACCATGCCAGAACTTTGCCTATCAACAGGAATTAGGAGCATTAACTATGACAGTATCATTATTAGTAGGATTAGAATCGGGGAAAGCTCATCTATCAGATGTTGTAGATACTGGAAATGGTGTGTGGCAGATAGATGATGATCGGATAATGAAGGATCATAACTGGCGTAGAGGCGGTTATGGTGAAGTGACATTGGATCGGGCATTAGGGGTTAGCTCGAATATCGGAATCAGTAAGACGATTTGGAGTCTTTTTAAAGGACACGAACAGGATTATTTCAACAAACTTGACTCTATTAGTTTTGGACAGCCTAATAGCATTGAAGGAATTGAAGGTTTGCGTCCTTCTGTCTATAGTTCCCCGAAAGATTCCGATTGGTTGAATAAGGATATTCTCTGGAGTGCGATAGGCTACAATAGGAAAATCACCCCAATCCAGATGCTGACTTTCTATAATGCTATCGCTAATAATGGTAAGATGGTAAAGCCAACATTAGTGCCTGGCACTGCTGAGGTAGTCAATGAGCAGATTGCTAAAAAAGAGAATATTGCTCTTATGCAGCAGACATTAGAACATGTGGTTAGTCAAGGATTGGGACATAAAGCAGGTTCTGCCAAAATATTAGTGGCAGGAAAAACAGGCACTTCACAGGTTAATGAATATTACGAAGGGGACAATGCTGTTTCCGAATATCAAGTAGCATTTTGTGGCTTCTTCCCTGCCAATAAGCCTAAATACAGCATGATTGTGAGCCTGAACAAAATAGGACTTCCCGCAAGCGGTGGCGGCATGGCTGGCGATGCTTTCCACAATATTGTTGAATGGATGATCGATAATGGAATGTTGAATAAATAATACTAGTATGGTAAACGATACGATTGTTAACGCTAGAAATTTCTCGGATAGACTCTGTAATGAGGTTATCCTAAGTATTCTGATAATCCTATTTATAAAAAAGCATTAAAAGAACTTGGATGGGTCATAGAATAGATCATTTTAAAGAGCTCAAGAGCACGTTCTTGAACAAGCTGTAAAATAATCAGGAGTTGATTTTTTTTTCATATCTTATTAGGAACTTATAATAATGAAGAATAAATATTTTGAAAAATTAAAAGAATTTCACGATAAATTAAATATTCGTGGATTCATGTGCCATTATGAGTGCTTTATGGGTAATTTCGATGTTCCATTTGATGATAATACTCAATCTCGATTTCCGGTTCTAAACGGCACTAAATATGCTAATGAAAATGCTATCTCTCAAGAAGAAGCTAAGGCATTAGGTGAATTATCTCAAATACCAGAACCGACTGAGAATCATTATAATAGTAAGATAGAGAAGTTGTTGAATATGTCGTTATCTAAAGATTTATTTAAAGAACACTCTCTATTTCTTCTGAAAGAACATTGTAAATTATTCTCTCCTTATAGTAACAAAGCAAGAGAGTTGTTAGACAAACTAATACAGTTGTAAATTGTTATCAAATAAAGTGACTATTATGAGAAAAGAAAAAGAATCTACAGTACAGCTGAAAGAATCAACAGTAGTAGTAAAACCGAAAGGGAAATGCGCTGAGTTTGCAGTTAAAATCGCTGGTCCTATGGTAATTGATGGTGATGGTAAGCCTCGTGACGCTTACAAACCCGCTTTGCATGCTGCATATAAAGGATTACAGCGATTTATTGAAGCTCAGGATAAGTGGAATACTTACGACAAAGCCCTTGAAGAAGTAAAAAATGGTAAGAAAAAAACTCATTGGATATGGTTCATCTTTCCACAGCTGTATGGTTTAGGAGAATCTGAAATGTCTCAGTTCTATGGATTAGATGGAAGAGAAGAAGCCAAGGCTTACATTGAAAATGATACTCTTAGGACGAGGTTGGTTGAAATATCAGAAGCCGTATTAAATAACGAGAAGTCCGTTTATGAAATCTTTGGCAACGATGCTATCAAAGTAAGGTC
>OBLI01001071.1_pt1 | contig 27876 bp, 32 predicted proteins | sample 1519701 | NCBI WGS metagenome assembly OBLI01 (sample SAMEA3663005, study PRJEB22513) | pig gut metagenome | biome: pig gut; feature: pig-associated habitat; material: faeces | place: France | collected 2012 | reverse complement strand
ACCTCCATCGGCTCCTTCGTGGAGGACGAGCGCACCCCCGGCCCCGCCGACGCCACCTCCAACGCCCTGCTTGCCGAGGCCTTGAAAGAGATTCTCGATACCCTCACCGAGCGGGAAGCGGACGTGCTGCGGATGCGGTTCGGTATGTACGATGGGCGTACCCATACGCTGGAGGAAGTGGGCCAGATTTTCGGCGTGACCCGTGAGAGAATCCGCCAGATTGAGAACAAGGCCATCCGCAAGCTGCGCCACCCCAGCCGCGCCAAGAAGATTCGCGATTTCTATTGCTAATACGGAAAGCCCCCGGTTTCCATCACGGAAACCGGGGGTATTTTGCTGGTATTCCTCTGTAGGGCGGGGTCATGACCCCGCCGATCAGGTTGGATAATCGACTTGGCAGAAAACGACGCAATTCCTATATTTCCCATTGGACAATGCCCACACAAAGGAATCGGTGCGTCGGCGGGGCATGCCCCCGCCCTACGATTAGGTGGCACTGATATTCTCAGCTGTCAGCTTCTGCCAGGGAATGGTCATTTCCTCCTTACCGGCGAACAATTCTGACTCCCATTTCTCAAAATCCGCCTGATTCAGGGTACGGGTTTCGTCGTTTTCGGTAATCAGGTACACATGGCCCACGTTGTCCGTGTCAATGTCCGTGGGATAGGGATTTCCCTCGAAGTCCGTCTCGGAAAGATTTCTGTCCCATGCGTCTACAAAGCAGCTGAGCTGGTAGCTGTCGGACGCCGGGTCATAGGTCAGCACGCCATAGGGCCAGAGCACGTCCCCGGCGTGGCCCTGATTGTGGGAGGACTCCATCTTCATCATGCCGGGGTAGAAGGTCACGGCGGGGAAGCCGTCGGTTTCCAGACGAAGGCCCCCGCTGGCGGCATCGTAACCGTAAACCGCCAGCCGCATTCCCGCCATATAGGTGTTGGACACGGATACCAGCAGCTCTTCTTCTCCGTCGCCGTCCACGTCAAGAATAGCGAACTGTTCGTCCTCAATGGTGCTGGGTTCAAAAATCTCAATTTTTCCGGTTTCTCCGTCCATGTCGGGCCAGCGGAGGTCATCATGGATGGTTTTCAGCGCCGACTGAAAGGCCTTGCGGGTGCTGTCCTCCACGGGGGCGGTGGTTTCCGGGATGGTCTGGACGGTAGGGGTCGCTGTTGCGATGGTGTTGGTGGGTTCCTGCTGGGCGCAGGCGCACAGCAGAAGGCCGAACAATCCCACGGCAATCACAGCCGTGTTTCTCTTTTTCATAATCGTCATTTCCTTTCATCTTCTGGACAATTCAACTGTCATTGCGAGGAGCGCAGCGACGTGGCAATCCGCTTCCTCCTTTCAAGCCATTGTGTCGTATCGGCCTGTGCAGGGGGGATGGATTGCCACACCAGCGCGGGCGCTGGTTCGCAATGACATGGCTTTAATAGTACCGGGGGCTGGTGCCCTGCGGCAGAATGGTGATATTTTCAGGCAGCAGGCCGTTGTCCCGCATCCAGCGGATGGTGTTCTCGCAGTCGGTGTACACGGTTACATTCCAGCTGTAGTTTTTGCTGGACAGGGAGATGTATGCGCTTCTGTTTTCGTAGGTATCGCCATCGTTCTGCGGGATAACGAACACACCGTCGTGGTAGGCATCATCCTGAACCATGGTGCCCGCTTCGCAGTCCGCCTGAATGGCCCGCAGCAGACTCTCGGCAGCGGCCCGGTTCTTAAGATTCTCCGGTGTTTTACTATTAGTAGAGCTGTACAGATTCTCAATGGCGTCCAGCACCAGCGGCAGCACCTCCACATCCTTGCCGTTGATTTCCACGGTGTCGGAATTCACCGCGTCCCAGCGGCTCAGAAGTTTCTTGGGAATCTCACCGGCGGCACTGTCCACCCAGACGTTGTAGCTGCGCCGAACGGTTCTGCCGTCCTTCAGGGTGTAGGACAGATTGCAGGTGTCCGCCATTCTCTGCTGGGGCAGGGGGTCGCCCTCCTGCCAGTAGCGGTAGGAGGAATCCTCCATCCGCACATATTCTCCGTTTTCCGCCAGCACATAGGCGCCATAGGCATCCACTCGGTCATTCAGGGCAAGACTGTGGAATTTCAGCACCGTCTCGATGTCGGAGCGGTCTTCCATCTTATAGCCGTTCAGCTCCACGGATGTGATGTCCCCGATGTCCGGCATCCGCTCCTCAAGACCCAGCACGTCCAGCCGGGTCAATCCTATGGACGCTGCCAGCACCGCCGCCAGAATGCCGAGACCCACCCAGTTTCGGGGGCGGAACACCCGGGCAGACCGCTCCACCAGCATCTTGCCGGCGAACCAGCCCACGATCAGGCCGCTGAACAGAAACAGGAATTTCAGCCAGTCCAGGCTGTTGCCGTAGCCCATGAACTCGCTGACCGCGTATTCCGCTGCCACGGCAACGAACAGGGCGCTGAGTATCTGGAACAGGGGCACCAGCTTCCGGCTGCACACCGCGTCCCCGGCGCATTCCAGATTCCGGTAGTGGTACAGAATCAGGCCCAGTACGGCGAAGATAATGCCCACAATGGCCAGCATTCCAAGGCAGTTCAGTCCCGTCACCTCATAGGTGCCCTGTGCGCCGGTAACCAATCGGCCCACCTCGTCAAAGAGGGCGCGTCTGGTGGAATCCTGCACGTCCACATGGATATTCAGCATATACTCTATGGGCGTCAGCTTTTCGGCCAGCGCGCTGGGGGTAACCATACCGTAGAGCATGGGGGTATAGACGGTGTTTACCAGCCAGTAGAGGATGGCGGAGCCGAAGTTAATCAGGCCGTAGCCTGCCACCATGGTAAACCGGGAGCCGACCACCATGGCGCAGAACACCGCAATGCCAAAGAAGCAGACATATTCTACGTTGGCAATGAGGAAATACCACAGGGCAATCTTCCACGCACCCACGAAGATGGTGCTCGTCAGCATGGGCAGCAGAACGGCAGACGCAATGGCGGTGGGAATCAGGGAGTACACAAGGCCCGAGGCCACGTTGGTAAAGAACCAGGTCTCCCGCCGCAGGGGCAGGGCGTGCAGTGCATTGCACATCCGGGTGTTATACAGGTCGCCGAAGAGGAGCTGAGCCATCAGGCAGGCGTAGGCCAGATTGATGAAGGAAGTCCAGCCGAAAATCTCGTCGGTCTGATAGAGAAAATAGTATTCTGGGTAGATGTCTCCAGCCTGCTTCCACATTACCAACATAAGCAGAAGCAGCAGCAGGGTGTACAGCGCCAAGACAGGGGCAAACCGGGTGAGGTTTTTCGTGAACGCGGCACGATTAAAGCAGGATTTCTTTGACTGCATAATCGGCACCTCCCAATTCATAAATAAAGATTTCTTCCAAAGACAGGGGCAATACGTCAAAGTAGGCGGGCTTGGCAGCGGCGGCTTTCGTGCTGATCTCCCATGCCGCGCCCCGGACAATCAGGGTTTTCAGCCGCCCGGAGGTGCTCTCGTGGAGAATTTCCAGCCCTTCGGGCACGCCGCCCACGATTTGCAGCTTGTGGGTGTTGCCCTGCATATCGGCAAGACTCTTTTCCATGAGCATTTCGCCGTGGTCCATGATGCCCACATGGTCGCAGACATCCTCCAGCTCCCGCAGGTTGTGAGAGGAAATCAGCACCGTGGTGCCGTACTCGGCAACGTCGGACAGAATCAGGCTCATGACCTGCCGCCGCATCACCGGGTCGAGGCCGTCCACCGGCTCGTCCAGAATCAGCACCCGGGGCCGGGTGCACAGGGCCAGATGGAAGGCCGCCTGCTTCTGCATACCCTTACTGAACCTGCGAATCTGTCCCCGCTTTGGCAGGCGGAAAATGTCGTAGAGCCGGTCATAGAGGGCGTCGTCAAACTGGGGGTAAATTCCCTTATAGAATTTCCGCATATCCTCCATGGTCGCGGAAGGGTAGTAAAAAATGTCGTCGGGGATGTAGCCGATGGCGGCCTTGATCTCCGGGTTTTCGTAGACGGGCTGACCGTCTACGGTGATTTCGCCGCTGTCGGGCCGGTAAATGCCCGTCAGGTGCCGGATGGCGGTGGATTTGCCCGCACCGTTGGGGCCCACCAGACCGTACACCGCGCCCTTGGGCACCGTCAGGCTCAGGTTATTCAGGGCCTTGAAGTCCCCGAAGGTTTTTGTTACATTCTTCATTTCAAGCATTCTGCGTTCCTCCTATCCGATCAACCAGATTTTCCCGGGTGACGCCCAGGGCGATGAGTGCGGTGGTGGCGTCGTCAAAGGTGTGGTACCAGCGCTGGCGTTCCCGTTCCCGGCTGTCGCTGGTGCTGCACACGAAGCAGCCCTTGCCGGGCACCGTGGCAATCCAGCCCTCCACTTCCAAAGACCGGTAGGCCCGCTGGATGGTGTTGGGGTTGATGGCCAGCTCCGCCGCCAGCTCCCGCACGCTGGGCAGCTTTTCCCCCGACTGTAAAACGCCGGTGGAAATCTGCTCCTTGAAACCGTCGATGATCTGGGTGTAGATCGGTCGGGCGTCCCGATAATCCAAGTGTACCATATCATCCCTCCTTAACTGTACTAGCTGTTTTAGTACAGTTAGTATAACAGCGGTACAGAAAATTGTCAATATTTGGAGTTCTTAAGAATTCCTTTCATTTTTCTTAAGGCCATAGCACGGCCGGCCAATGCGTGCCCGGCTGGTCTATCATCGTTACACCATTGGGTACAGCTTGGTACCGTTCCCTGATTTGGCCATTAGGGAAGAAAAAATGCGTGCTGCAATCGCAGCACGCACTTCAATGGATGCTTATTCCTTTTCCAGCGCCATGACCTTGTCAATTCTGCGCTGATGCCGGGGTTCGCCGCTGAACTCAGTGTCCAGCCAGGTATCCAGAATTTCCAGCGCCAGCTTTTCGCCCACCACTCCGGCGCCGATAGCCATCATGTTGGTGTCGTTATGCTCTCGGGTCAGCCGGGCGGACATCACATCGCTGAGCAGCGCGCAGCGGATGCCGGGCACCTTGTTGGCGGTGATGGACACGCCGATGCCGGTGGTGCACAGGACGACGCCCTTCTCGCACTCGCCGCTGGCGACCGCCTTCGCCGCGGCGGCGGCAAAATCGGGATAGTCACAGCTGTCGGCGGTATAGGTGCCGCAGTCCTTCACATCGTAGCCCCGGGCCACCAGATGGGCCACCATTTTATTCTTCAGCGCCAGTGCGCCGTGGTCACAGCCAATTGAAACCTTCATAGTTTTTCTCCTTCTGGATGGTTTACATAACAAATCCGCCGCTGACGCCCAGAACCTGCCCCGTGACAAATTTCGCGTCCGCCAGGGCTTCCACCGCCTTTGCCACGTCCTCCGGTGTGCCGTTGCGCTCCAGCGGTGTCTCCTGTGCCAGTTCTTCCAGCGTGTCCGGCGAAACACTGGCGCACATATCCGTGAGAATCACGCCGGGGGCCACGCAGTTGACCCGGATGCCGCTGGGGCCAAGCTCCTTGGCAAGGGCTTTGGTCAGGGCGATGACGGCTCCCTTGGTGGCGGAGTACGCCGCCTCGCAGGACGCCCCCACCTGTCCCCACATGCTGGATACGGTGACGATGCTGCCGCTGTGTTTGCGCAGAAAGGCGGGCATGGCGGCTTTGACGCAGTTGCAAATGCCCTTGACGTTTACGGCAAAAATCCGGTCCCACGCGGTTTCCGGCATATCCGTCAAAAGCCCATACCAGCAGACCCCGGCGTTGCACACCAGAATGTCCACCCCCGGGATATTGGAAAAGGCTTCCGCCACTGCGCCGCTGTCGGAAACGTCACAGCAAATCCTGGTGGCGCCGGTTTTCTCCGACACGGCCCGGGCTGCTTCATGATTTTTCTCGTACAGGAAATACACCCGGTCCCCCCGGGCCGCGTACCGGGCGACAACCGCCGCACCGATGCCCCGGGAACCGCCGGTGACGACTACCGTCGCCATCAGCCCCGCCGTCTGGGACGGCTGCTGCTGCGGTGATCGGCATACTGCTTGATGCCGGAGAGCTTGCTGTCGGATTCGGTCATAAATGCCTTCAGCTTCTCCTCGAACAGCTGATCCGCGGTCTTGGGAGCAGTGGGCTGCATGGGTGCGCGCTGCTGCTGGGGACGTCCGCCCTCCCGGTTCTGGGGGCCGCCCTCCCGGCGCTGTCCGCCGTTACCGCCCCGGTAGGGGGGCTTATTGCCGTCCCGCTGAGGCTTAGGCTCCAGGCGCTTGATGGACAGGTTGATCTTGCCGCCCTCCGTTCCGATCACCATGACCTTCACAGCCTGCCCCTCACTAAGGTGCTGGCGGATGTCGCTGACGTAGGCGTTGGCCACCTCAGAAATATGTACCATGCCGGTCTTATTGTCCGGCAGGGAGATGAACGCGCCGAAATTGGTGATGGACTTGACTTTGCCCTCTACGACTTCTCCTACGGTTAACTCCATATATGCTCTGCTTCCTCCAATATATGTAGGCAATTCCTGCCTGAATGATGTAATTAGTTGACAGTGGATAGTGGACAGTGGACAGTTGACAGTTATTGCATCTCTTCGGGATGAATAATCGTTATGAAACAGTTGAATGCACTGCATGGCGCAGCTACGCAAGTCGTCTTTCCGAGACGCCTTAACTTTCAACTGTCCACTATCCACTGTCAACTGCTCTTTATTCCGGGTGGATGAGGACGGTATCCGGGTCGGCAAGGCCCAGCTCGTCCTGCGCGATCTGGCGAATGCTCTGCACGGAACCGATGCTATCGATTTTTTCCTGCAGGTCGGCGTTTTCGCCCTCCATGGCCGCTGCCTGCTCCGTCTTGCGCTGGGTCTCGGCCTGAATGCCGTTGTGCACCCACCGCAGCGCCACCAGCGCCGCCGTGGACAGCACGATGAGCACGATGAGCACGGCCTTCAGCTTCACCGGGGCGGAGCGCAGCTTGACTTTGAACTTTCCGGTTTTGAATTCTTTCATTGGGATTCCCTCTGCGCTTGCCGCGCGGTTTCAGATGGTTTTTCACTATTGTAACCCATTTTCCCGCAGATGCAAATAAAAATTTTAAAAATGCGAAAAATTTTTTCAATGGCAGCAGGAGAAGCCCCAGTGATTTATCCAAAATCCTCCAAAACTGTATAAAAACAGGCCGCAGGGGCCTTCCGGCGGTACGCTCCCAGATGATTCCCCCCGCCAAAAGTCCGAAAGCATAGCCCGCCCGGATGTCCCCGGCGCAGATGCCGAAGCACAGATAAATCCACGCCCAGGCAGTGACCGCGAGAAAAATGCCGTCGCTCAGCAGGGTATGCCGGGGGCGCAGGGGCCGCAGAAAGCCGTAGATTAGCCCCAGCGCCGCTCCCAGTGCCAGGGCGCAGGCCATGCGGTAGGCCGCCACTGCCGGGGTCAACGGAACAATCTCCGCCAGCCGCCCTGCCGAGGCTCTTCATAGGACAGGGCATTGATGTTCCCCTCCACCGCCACCTGCCCGCCCTCCAGCGACAGATTTTTCAGCTGAAGCTGCTGGCCCTGGACGATGAGCAGACCCAGCGAGGTCTGCAAAACCACGGCGGTCTCGTCAAAGCTGACTACCTCCGTCACCCCGGTCATGGTAAGCTTCTTCCGCTCGTTCAGCTGGAGCTTGTGGGGCAAGTGTTCTTCGGGCATGGCGCTCCCTCCTTTGCCCTTCCAGCTTATGCGCCTTCCCCGGCGGCTATGCCTGCCAAAGCGGTTTTTTCTATTCAGGAAATGGGAAAAACCGGCTTTTCCCACGGCGGTACTCTTCTTTGACGATGGGGTGGGTGAAGCCGTAGTACAGGTATGCGCCGGGGTCGGCTTCCAGCACGTACCACATCTCGCTCTTTGCGTACTGGTGCTCCTTCTCCATGGCGTCCATGTTGTTGGGATGCACCTGAATGGACAGGTTGTCCCGGGCATCGATGAACTTTGCAATGATAGGAAATTCCTGAAAAATTTGGCAGTTGGCACCGAGAATCCGGCGCCCGTGCTTTTCGATGTACGCCGGCAGGCTCAGTCCGGCGTCCGGGCCGGAGGCAATGAAGGAGGGACCGTCGGGATGACAGCTCAGCTCCCGGGTCTCCGCCAGACGGGCACCATCAAAATCCTTATTGTATTCTTTGATAAGGCGATCCCCACCCCACAGGTAATCCTTACAGGTGGGTTTCACTATCGCCATGATTTGATTCCTCCGTAATTTGTCCGGCTTCCAGGCGGGCATAGACCTTCCGCATGAGAAGCTGCTCTGCCAGCACCGGCAGGCCGCCGCCAAGCAGCACCCAGCCGGGGACGGCGATCACCAGCAGATCGATATTCCACACAATCAGCGCGGGAAACAGGGCGGCGGCAGCCAGCCCCACCAGCACAATGTGGGGGTTGGCAAGGCTCAGAAGCGCCGCGTTTTTCAGCACCGTCCGCAGAGGCAGGCGGTACCGGGTCAGCACCGGGAAGGCCAGCGTCAGGGTGAACACCCCCGCGATCATGCCCAGCACGCCGATGACCTGGCAGGCGATGCCCGTCAGGCCGGGATTGTTCAGGCCGATGGTAAAATCCGCCCAGCTGATGAGCAGCACAGCCCCCAGAATCACGGTCACTGCCGTGGCCTGCTTCCAGTTCTCCCGGAAGCCGTGCCAGAAGCCGCTCCAAACGGTGTAGTGTTCACAGGCCGCCATTTTTCGCGCCACAGAGTGCATGGCGGCGGTGGACGCGCCAATGGTAACAATGGGCAGGCAGCAAACCAGCCATAAAATATTCAGCAGTATCAGATCACAGCTGATCTGCACCCATTCCCCAATCGTTCTTCTTGGCATGTCCATAGCCGTATCCTCTTACTTTCCTAAATATTCGAGATTCCGATCAATGAGCCGGCACCGCTGGGCCACGCAGTCCCGGCTGCGCAGGGGGTCTGCCGGGGTATTGAAGGCGTAATCCAGCAGTTTCTCCACGGTGGTGGCCACATGGAGCCGGGTGTCGCTGGCGGCCTCGGAGAAGAACCACAGAATGCGGCTGTTCAGAATGCAGCCTTTTTCCGCGGTCTTGTCCAGTTCCAGCCCCTGACTCATGTAGCCGTAGTAGCCGCCGAAGGCATCGTCCCGCAGACCCTTCCAGAACGTGATGATACCGTCCAGCAGAACACCCGCTCTGCTCGCAATTCGCTCCATGCACTTCCTCCTTACCGGATACCCAGCTCCACATCCGCCTGGGTGGTCTGAGAGTGCTCCTTGATGTAGGAAACCACCTCATCCACAGTGGTGAAGGCCAGGCACACGTAGCTGTCGGCACAGCCGTAGTAGATCGCGATGCGTCCGGTATCCTTGTCCTGCAGCGTGGCACAGGGGAAGCACACGTTGGGCACGAAGCCCCGCTCCTCATACCACATTTCGGGCGTCAGCAGGAAGTTGCCGCAACGATATAATACCTTACTCGGCTCGTCCCTGTCAAGGATGGCACCGCCGATGGAGTAAACAAATCCGTTGCAGGTGCCGGTGACACCGTGGTAGAACAGCAGCCACCCCTCGTCAATTTCGATGGGGGCCGCGCCTCCGCCGATCTTCACGGATTCCCACCAGTTGCTGCCCTTGCCCATCACATGGCGGTGACGGCCCCAGAATTCCATGTCCGGACTCTGGCTCAGGAAAATGCCGCCGAAGGGGGTGTGGCCGGAGTCGCTGGGCCGGGACAGAAGGGTATACATCCCATGAATTTTCCGGGGGAACAGCACCGCATTGCGGTTGAAGGGGATGAAGGGGTTTTCCAGACGGGTAAAGGTCTTGAAATCCGTGGTTTTGGCGATGCCGATGGAAGCACCGTAAAAATCCTGACACCAGATGGCGTAGTAGGTGTCCTCGATCTTCACCAGACGGGGGTCGTAGGCGTACTGGGGCATGAAGGGCTCGCCCTTGCCGTTGACGAAGGGAATCTTGTCCCTGTCAAAGTCCCAATGGATGCCGTCGGCGCTCCTGCCAAGGTAGATATAGGGGATACCGTCCAGCTGCTCGCCCTGGAACACGCCGATGAAGCCGTCCTCATAGGGAACAACCGCACAGTTGAAAATCCGGGCGACACCGGGCAGGGGATTCCTGCCGATAATCGGATTTTCCGTGTACCGCCACAGGGGGCTTTCGCAGCCGGCGGGCTTATCCTGCCAGGAGATGTTGGGTAGATGGAGAAATTTATCGTAACACCTAAAGAAGATAAATCTGTCACCATGACAATACGCATAGATAGAGCCTTGCAAGAGGAATAGTTGTCCAGCCCGATAAATTTCATGTCGGAATAGCCGTCCCAGCGGTACAGGGAGTAGCGGATCATGTCCGCCAGGGGCAGGTAGGTGAACATTACCAGCAGAATCATGGGGATGGCAAGAAACGCACAGATCGTCAGGGCTTGCTGCACCTTGGCGTTGTGGAAGGTTTCCTTCCAGGACCGCGTGTTTCCTTTTCCGGAGCGTTGGATTGTTTCATGCGGGCAGCTCCTTTCTTCTTTCGGAAACCGTCTCCCGGGGAACCGGGAGACGGTGGATTATGGAAAACGGGTTAGAATCAGCCGATGGCGCCGGCCCACTTGGCGGACAGGTCTGCCATGTACTGCGCAAAGGTCTGGTTGGAAACGCCCCGGGCGATGTCCACCACGCCGTTCAGACGCTGACCGTTGTCGTACAGGGTCACGCCGCTGTCCTGCTGGATTGCATCCAGCTTGCCGGTGTTCTCCTCGGTGGCGGGCTTGTCCACCACAAAGGTCACGTCCGCGAAATTCTCCAGACCGTCAGGCATGGGATCGCTCTTCAGCAGGGAGATTCCGCCCTGCTGGAGGACAAGGCCGGACTCCTCAACCATGAACTGCACGAAGGCCTTGGCGTTCTTGTTGATGGCGTAGCAGTAGTCGGTGCCGGAGGTAGCGTACTGCTTGCCGTCAATGCTGTAGGGGAACCGCCTGTGCACCGGCTTCTGCCATCACTCAGGCGGTGACGGACTTCTGCCGGCAGGTGCGCAGGCACAACCCCGGCGCCCGCATTCTGTGGGCCTACGGCCTGTGCGGACAGTCCGCCGCTGAAACCATCCGTGAGGCTGTCTCGGCTTACCGGGCCGAGTCCGGGGATTTCAACTGTGATTTTCTGCTGCTGCCGGAGGCCGGTGATAACGGCTCCCGCCAGCATCCCGGCCCTGCCGCCCACAAGCGGGCCGCCGAATTTCTTGCATCCCAACTCCGCCGACAATAGAATTCCATGCCGCCAAGGTAAAATCTTGCGGCACGTTTTCGCACAAAAGGAGTGGCGCAGCAAATGCCGCGCCACTTCACATAAGGGGTCATATTCTATCTGCCTGATGCTGTCAGGGTGGTTTATTATACAATAGAAAAAATGAGGGGCTATTTTACAGTTGTTGCACATTTTGCAGCCCATTGAAGACCCCTCGGATAGAAAAACCGGACCTTCTCCCGGGCAACCGAAATCCCGATGTCCTCCGCGATGCGCAGTTCCCCGTCCAGATTCACCGCGGAGGGCCGGTCGCAGATGACCCGCACCCGGTCCGTCCGGAAGTGGCGTATGAATTCCGGCAGTTCCCGGTAGCGCCCGTTTTTGTATTTTCCGATGATGCCCGGCACCTGAAGAAGCGACACCTTTTTCACCAGCAGAACATCCAGTTTCCCGTCTGCCGGGTCGGCCTCCGGTACCGGGTTGAAGCCGCCGCCGTAGTAGCGCCCGTTGCACACGCACACGAAGGTCTGCTCCTCGTCAATGTGCTCCCCGTTTATCTCCACGATGTAGTGCTCGGAAATGCCCCGGAACAGGTTCACAAGTGTTGACAGGGCATAGGCGTTGAAGCCGTGGAGGAAGGGAAGCCGTTTATACCGGGCCACGTCTGTGCCGATGCGGGCGTCCAGCCCCACAGAGCAGACATTCAGCGCCAGATCGTCGTTGCAGGCGATCAGGTCAAAGACTGTTTCCTCTGCGTCCAGCAGCCGGGAAAGCTTGGAAAAAGCCGCCGGTTCGCTGAATAACCGCACGAAATCATTGCCGCTGCCCCCGGAAAACGTCGTCACAGCCGCATTGGGGAAGCCTGCCGCGCCGGAGGCAATCTCGTTGAGGGTGCCATCGCCGCCGCAGGCATAAATGCGCACTTTTTCCCCGGTTTGCGCCGCTGCCCGGGCAAGACGGCGGCATTCGCCGGGGGCCTGAGATACGGCGATTTCATAGTCCAGTCCTTTGCACAGCCGCTGAATTTCCGCGGTGTAGTCTGCTGTCCGGTCCCGGCTTCCCGCCGCCGGGTTGATGATGAACAGGTGTTTCATAGCCTGCCTCCGTTGTGCTTTTTTGTCGGCTTCAATCATCAGCAGCCGTATCAATGCAAAATGAAGGTATTTCCTTCGGAAATGATTAAAAATGATTTAAATCTGTCCGCAAAGCGGACACCACAATTCTGCATTTATCATTTAAGCATTCTGCATTTCAATTCTGCCTTTGCGTCCGCTGTCCGTGTACATATAGTAGTCACATTTAATCATGCCGTTGTAGAGCTTGCGCTTTTTATCGGCTCGTTTTCCGAAGTAGTGCTCAAACTCCGGCTCGGAGGTGATGATATACTTCTTCCAGCCATCGGCGTATTTGAGGTGCCGTCCCAGCGCGGCGTAGAGCCTTTGGGGGCTTTGCTGCTCCAGCATCCGCTGCCCGTAGGGCGGGTTGCAGATGAGAATGCCGGATTGGGCAGGCAAATCCATTTTCGTGGCATCCCCGTCTTTGAAGGTAATGCAGTCTGCCACCCCGGCCTTCCGGGCGTTGGCCATGGACAGGGAAACGCACTTGGGGTCATTGTCGGAGCCTAAAATCTGGTATTTCCCGTGGAACTCCTTATCCTTGGCCTCCGTTCGCACGTCGCCCCAAATCTGCGGCTCGATCCATGCGAAGGCCTCGGCTGAGAAGCGACGGTACATGCCGGGGGCCTTGTTCCGGGCGATCAGCGCCGCCTCGATGGGGATGGTGCCGCTGCCGCAGAAGGGGTCCCAGAGGAAGTCCCGGCCCCGGTAGCGGGTGAGCTGCACCATGGCGGCAGCCAGCGTCTCCCGCAGGGGTGCGTCGTTGCCCTGCGCCCGGTAGCCCCGCTTGTGCAGCCCCGGGCCGGTGGTGTCGAGGTACAGCTGCACCCGGTCGTTCATGATGGAAAACTGGAGCTGATACTTCGCCCCCGTCTCCGGCAGCCAGCTGACACCGTATTTTTCGCCCAGCCGCCTGGACGCCGCCTTTTTCACGATAGCCTGACAGTCCGGCACGCTCATAAGCTGGCTGTTCAGGCAATGGCCCTTGACGGGGAAGGCCCCGTCCTTGGGTATGAAATCCTCCAGATTGGCCCTGTAAACCCCTTGAAACAGCTGCTCAAAGGTGGTCGCTTTGAAATCCGCCAGAATGAGCAGCACCCGCTCTCCGGTGCGCAGGCAGATATTTGCTTTTGCCAGCGCCCGGGCATCGCCGGAAAACAGCACCCGCCCGTTTTCCACCCGGACGTTATCAAAATCCAGCCGCCGCAATTCGTCGCCGGCAATGCCCTCCAACCCGAACAGGGTGGGGACGGAAAATTCATAAGTTGACATAATTCCTCCGTATTAAGGCAGAATTTTCTTCGCCTTGATATAACGTTCCTCCTCAGAGAACACGCAGCCGCAGTATTTCTGCATATAGAAGCCGTGCTCCCGGGCGAAGGCCTGTCCCTCCTTGAAATAGGGGCGGAAGTCCCGGTAGAGGAACTGCACGCCGTATTCCTTCGCCGCCCGCTCGGCGGTTTCCCGCATCAGTTCGTGGTTCTGGTAGGGGCTGATGAACAGGGAGGAGGTAAAGCTGTCAAAGCCTCCCTCGGCGGCCTGCCGGGCAGTTTCGTAGAAGCGCATTTCGTAGCACTTGCCGCAGCGGTGGGGGATATCCTCCGCCACCGCCCGAACAAAGGGCCGCAGGCCGTAGTCGTTTTTCATAATCAGGGGCAGTTCAATTTCCTGTGCGTATTCCTGTAAGCAGTTTCGCCGGGCGCGGTACTCGGTGACGGGGTGGATGTTGGGATTGTACCAGAAGCCCACCACCTCCAACCCGTCAGCACGCAGAATGTCGATGGGTCGGTTGGCGCAGGGGGCGCAGCAGATGTGAAGTAAGGTTTTCATAGAACCTCCAAAATAAGGAAATTAAGATATTATAGCACAAATGGAATATAATCGCAATGGCTTCTAACTGTCAACTGTCAACTTTCAACTACCCCCGCGACCCCGTCCCGGTAAACCCCGGTGACAGTGACGGTGCGGATTTCGTTGTGGAGGTTTTCGCCTTCCGCGTAGACCTTCACGTAATTGGGAGCGTGTCCGGTGTAATACTTCCTATCCTTTTCCTCAAAAAGGACTTCCAGCGTCCTGCCCACCCAGCTCTGGCGGTAGCCAACACTCATTTCCTCTGCCACGGCAATGGCGGCCCGACTACGGATCTCCTTGGTTGCGTTATTATGCTGCCCGGGCATTTTGTCCGCCGGGGTGCCGGGGCGGCGGGAATAGGGGAAAATGTGCATATCCGCGAAATTACACTTACGAATAAAGGCGAGACTTTCCGCAAATTCTTCCTCCGTCTCTCCGGGAAAGGCCACGATCATGTCCGTGGTCACGGCGCACTCCGGGAAAAACTTCCGAAGCAATTCCACGCTTTCATAGTACCGGGCGGTATCGTATTTCCGCTTCATCCGCTGCAAAACCGTGTCGCAGCCGGACTGCATGGACAGGTGAAACTGGGGACACAGGTTGGAAAGCACGCTGAGACGGCGGCAGAATCCTTCCGTCACCACTCTGGGTTCCAGCGACCCCAGCCGTACCCGCAGATCCGGCACCGCCTTACAGATTTCCTCAATGAGCAGGGTCACCTCCGGCTTTCCCGGCAGGTCAACGCCCCAGCTGGCAATTTCAATGCCGGTCATCACGATCTCCCGGTAGCCCCGCTGGGCCAGCGCCTTTGCCTGGGCAACCGCCACCTCCAGCGGGGCGGAACGAACCGGCCCCCGGGTGTAGGGGATGATGCAGTAGGTGCAGAAATTTACGCAGCCGTCCTGCACCTTCAGCATGGCCCGGGTGCGCTCTTCCAGCCCACCGGCGGGCAGACACTCGAATTCCCGGCGGCGCAGGGCGTTGTCCACCTGCTCCCGGTGGGCGTGGGCCCCGGCGGCATCCAGGAGCATCTCCACAAATTCCTGACGGTTTCCGCTGCCGCCGATGACATCGATGCCCAGCGCCCGAATGGCCTCCGGGTCGTGCTGGGAATAGCAGCCGCACACCGCGACCACCGCATTCGGGTTGTCCCGCAGGCACCGGCGGATTACCGCCCGGTTCTTCTTGTCCGCCACGGCGGTGACGGAGCAGGTGTTGATCACATAGCCATCGCAAGAATCCTCAAAGGAGCCGATTTCGTGGCCCTTTTCCAGCAGCAGGCGCTCCATGGCCTGGGTCTCATACTGATTTGTCTTGCAGCCCAATGTGTAAAAAGCAAACTTCATTTGTCAAAACCACCAATAATTCTTTTAAGCTATTGTTATAATCGTCCAAACCGCCAGTTGCATTTTACCAAAAAAACGCTATAATGTTTTACAGTCCCAGTTGGCGGCAGGCCGGGGTCGATCCAAAGACCTGTGCTCCCCATTATACACGACAATCCGAATTTTGTACAGTTGGAGGGCGAGAATTATGCAGGAATTTTGGATTCGCTTAAGCAGCATGGAGGATGTGGAAGAATTTGTTGCCATTGCCACCTCCCGCACCTTTCCCATCTGCGTCCGGGACGATCAGCACAAGATTCGCGGCGGCAGCTTCATGGAAATGTTCTGTCTGGATTTCAACCAGCCCCTGCGGGTGGTGGCCCAGTGCTCTGAGGAAGAGCTGGAAGCTCTGTGTGCCGATGCCCAGAAATTTCTGGTCAAATAAATATGGCTCTAGTAGCACCGTCCTGGGAATACCCGGGGCGGGTTTTTTTATAGTGTGGAGAGTGAAGAGTTAGGAGTTAGGAGTGAGGAGTGATGAGTGAGAAGTGAGGATAAGCGAATTGTTTTTCAAATCCATCGCCGAAGGCGATACCATCACTCCACACTCCACTCTCCACTCTAAAATTGACTTTCCCGCCCCTTCGTGGTATCATAACTGGGTAAAATACAGGAGGAATCTGCCATGTCCTTTTTTTATTATGTTCTGTTCGTCGCGGGCATCGTCGCTGCCGACCAGGTTACGAAATATTTGACGGTTCTTTACATTCCCAGCCTGGGCGTTCAGCCTTTGATTCCCGGGCTGCTGCAAATCTCCTATGTGCAGAACACCGGCGCGGCCTTTTCCTCCTTTGAGGGGCAGCAGTGGCTGTTCGCCCTGATTTTTGCCGTGTTTACCGGCTTGATTTTCTACGAGTATTTCAAAAAGCCCATGGGGTTTACGACCTTTGAGCGCTGGTGCATCGCCGCCATCTACGGCGGGGGACTGGGTAACATGATCGACCGGGTGCGCCTGGGCTATGTTGTGGATATGATTGAGACCACTTTTATGGATTTTCCCGTGTTCAACGTGGCCGACTGCTTCATCACCTGCGGCTGCGTGCTGCTGATGGTGCACCTGTTCCTGTTCCATAAGGACTTCTGGAAGGAGAACAAATGACCCTGTTTGCCGATATTCCCGGGGAGCGGCTGGACGCCTTTCTCGCCCGGAGCGTGCCGGATTTGAGCCGCAGCGCCGCCCAGAAGCTCATTGAGGAAGGGCTGGTTACCCGCAACGGAAAGCCCGGAAAGAAAAACGACAAATTGAATGTTGGCGATGCCGTTTCCTACGAGATTCCCGAGCCGAAGGCTGTGGACATCGCGCCCAAGGAAATGCCGCTGGATATCGTCTACGAGGACGACGATCTGCTGGTCATCAACAAGCCCAAGGGGCTGGTAGTGCACCCGGCGGCGGGCCATTCCGATGACACGCTGGTGAACGGCCTGCTGTACGCGCTGGGGGATGACCTGTCCGGCATCAACGGTGAGCTGCGCCCCGGCATCGTCCACCGCATCGATAAGGACACCTCCGGGCTTTTGGCGGTTGCCAAAAACGACCTTGCCCATACGGTGCTGGCCAGCCAGCTGAAAGACCACTCCATGGCCCGAACCTACGAGGCCATCGTCTGCGGCGTAATGAAAGAGGACAGCGGCACCGTGGACGCACCCATTGGACGGCACCCCAGCGACCGGAAGAAAATGTGCGTCACCCAGCGGGGTTCCAAACCGGCAGTGACCCACTGGGAGGTTATCCGCCGCTACCGGGGCTACACCCACATCCGCTGTAAGCTGGAAACCGGGCGCACCCACCAGATTCGCGTCCACATGGCCTATATCGGCCACCCTATTCTGGGAGACACGGTCTACGGCCATAAGAAACCGGAGTTGGGACAGTCCAGCCAGTGCCTCCACGCGGGGACGCTGTGCTTTGCCCACCCTCGGGACGGGCACCCGGTGATGGTGTACGCGGAGCTGCCCCAGTATTTTCAAGATGTTCTCGAAAAATTGGAGAAGATGGGATCATGATGGATTTTTCGGATGTATTACTGACTGTTGACTATGACCGCACCCTCACCGCGCCGGATTCTACCATCCCGGAGCGGAATCTGGAGGCCATCCGGTATTTTATTGAAAATGGCGGGGCGTTCACTGTCAACACCGGGCGTAGTGTGCCCATGGCGAAGTCCTTCATGGACATTGTGCCCGTGAACGCACCGCTGCTGCTTTACAATGGCTCCGCAGCTTATGACACCCGCACAAACCGGCTTGAATTCTGCCACGAAATCCCGCTGGACCTGTGGCAGACCGTGAACACTGCCCGAACGCTGCTGCCCGACCTGAATGTGGAGGTGCAGGGGCTGGACGCCCACTATGCCTGCCCCCCGAACCCCGGCTGGGAGGCCTTCTGCCGTCGCCAGCACTGCGCCTGCAAATTCGCACAGCCAGGTGAGGATTTGGGTACCTTTTTGAAATTCTCCTTCTACGGACGTTTTAAGGACGATACCGTATCCTCCCTGTTCGAAGGCACACCGGAGGAGCTGCACCGCATGGACGAGGCAGAAGCCCTGGTCCGCCAAACCTTCGGCACGCAATGCGAGGTATTCCGCGCCGGCGCACGGATTATTGACGTTCACGCCAAGGGTGTCAGCAAGGCCCGGTCCGCCCGGGAATTGCAGCACCGGCTGGGCAGGTCCATTCTGGTATGCGTGGGCGACGCGGACAACGATCTGTCCATGATGCGGGATGCGGATTTTGCTTACGCCCCCGCCGACGGGCACATTGCCGATCAGTTCGAAACCGTGTGCGGCTGCGCCAATGGGGCCGTTGCGGATGTGATTTATGAAAAAATCCCCGGCGTTTTGAAAAATTTCGGTTGACATTTTGGCGTACCTATGGTAAAATTCTCTGGCTGAAACAGCTGTGGGCAGAGACTTGCGGGTGTAGTTCAATGGTAGAACACCAGCCTTCCAAGCTGGTCACGCGGGTCCGATTCCCGTCACCCGCTCCATAGAAATGCGCCAGTAGCTCAGCTGGATAGAGCAACTGCCTTCTAAGCAGTAGGTCGGGGGTTCGAGTCCCTCCTGGCGTGCCACTTATTGTTCCCGGCTGATCGGACTCGAACAGTCAAATCCCATATGCCGGTGGCATATGGATTCCGAGGGCTAGACCGAGGAATACCTTGATGCAGCGAGTCCCTCCTGGCGTACCATTCAGCAAAACTTCATATGGTGGATATGGCCTAGTTGGCTAAGGCGTCAGATTGTGGCTCTGAAGATCGTGGGTTCGAGTCCCATTATCCACCCCATACGAAAACCGCTCTGAAAGTGATTTCAGGGCGGTTTTTCTATGTACTTTGAACGTATTGCTGCCTCATCGGACTGCTTTACGGTCTTTCCTCCAAGCATGGACAGTAGATTCTTCCGTCTGCCATTTCATTGCCACTATTTTATTACACAAACAATCTTTGGGAAAGAAAGCTTCCGGTTCCTCGAAAAATCCTTTCCCGGCTGTACGGAAAACATCTAGGATACTTTGCAAAGCTGGTCTAAGACTTCATCCATTTTCCGTTTTACCAACTCAGTTCTGTCTAACATTTTACAGGCCTCCTTGTAATTTAGGGTGGGGACACTCCTAATTACAAGGGCCTTTTTGCTATCCGCAGATAGCAAAAAGGCCGCACATTTTCACCTGTTTGTCAAGTGTTTTTTGAAAAAATGTTACAAAAAACTGGACCTCACATTCCTGTGAAGTCCAGCTTTTCTTAACTTAATGACATTGCCCCGGCGGGGAAGAATTTTGTTCAAAATTGAACAATTTCCTCTTGACATTTTCAGTCCCCGGTGATATACTTCCGAAGGTTCAAAATTGAACAATCCGGAGGACCCAAAATGGAGCTATCCAACTACTTTGATGCCATGGGAAAGGCGAAAAAGGAATATATCCGCTGTCTGGAGCCTGTGTGCAAGCGCTTCGGCCTGACTCAGAACGAGCTGACGGTGCTGCTGTTCCTTCACAACAACCCCGGGTTGGACCGGGCGGCGGATATCGTCTCCTGCCGGGGCATTGCCAAGTCCCACGTCTCTCTGGCGGTCTCCAATCTGGAAGCCCGGGCGCTTCTGACCCGCCGCTTCGAGCCTGCCGACCGCCGCACCTGTCATCTGGTGCTGACCGGGAAGGGCACGGAAATCGCCGAAGCCGGCGCGGCGCGGCAGCGGCAGTTCTTCGAAGCACTTTATGCCGGGGGGTCCCAGTCGGAACGGGAGCAGCTGCGGGCCATCAGCCGTAAAATCATGGACAATATTTCGCATTTTGACTGCGAATCCGCGAAATAATGTCGAATTGTCTACAGGAAGGTACATCGTATGGAGGAAACAAAGAAAAAGGACATGGGCGCCGGCTCCATAAAGAAATGGATGCTGGAGCTGGCGGTGCCTGCCGTAGTGGCGCAGGTCATCAACCTGCTATACAACATCGTCGACCGGATTTACATTGGGCACATTCCCGGTATCGGCGCGCTGGCGCTGACCGGCGTGGGCCTGTTCACCCCGATTCTGATGCTCATTACCGCCTTCGCTCTGCTGGCAGGCGCCGGCGGCGCACCACGGGCAGCCATCGCCATGGGAGAGGGCAACCGGGAAAAGGCAGAACAAATCATGGGCAACTGCTTCGCGGTGCTGATGATTCTGGCTGTGGTTCTCAGTGCCGCATTCCTGAAATTCTGCCCCAGCCTGATCCGGCTCTTCGGCGGCAGCGACGCCACCCTGCCCTATGCGCTGGAATACGCCAACATCTACGTCTGCGGCAGCGCGTTCGTGCTCACGGTCATGGGCATGAATCCCTTCATCACCACTCAGGGCTTCGCCAAAATCAGTATGCTCACCACCGTCATCGGCGCGGTCATCAACATTGTGCTGGACCCCATCCTGATTTTTGGCCTCCATATGGGCGTATCCGGCGCGGCGCTGGCAACGGTGCTTTCGCAGGCGGTCAGCGCGACTTGGATTCTCTGCTTCCTGCAGGGTAAGAAGACCATTTTGAAGCTGCGCCCGGCGAATATGAAGCTCGTCCCTGCCATCATCGGCCCCTGTCTGGCGCTGGGTGTGTCCAGCTTCGTCATGACCTCCACGGAGAGCATCCTGTCCATCTGCTTCACATCCTCCCTGTCCCGGTTCGGCGGAGACGTGGCGGTGGGCGCCATGACGGTAATGACCTCCATCAGCCAGCTGGTCACCATGCCCCTCACCGGCATCTGCCAAGGCGGGCAGCCCCTTATCAGCTTCAACTACGGCGCGAAAAAGCTGGACCGAGTGAAGGAAGCCTTTTTCTGCCAGTTCGCCGTCTGCGTAGGCTACACCACCGCGTTCTGGCTTCTGCTGATGGCGGTTCCTCAGATGTTCGCGGGTATTTTCACCTCGGATACCGCGCTGGTCAGCTATGCCGCCTGGGCCATGCGGATTTATTTCGCCTGCGCCTTCTCCATCGGCTTCCAGATCAGCTGTCAGCAGACGTTCATGGCCCTGGGTCAGGCAAAGCTCTGCCTGCTGATGGCCTGCCTGCGGAAGATCATTCTGCTGATTCCCCTGATCTTTATTCTTCCCCACTTCTTTGCCGACAAAGCCTTCGCCGTGTTCCTTGCCGAGCCGGTGTCGGATTTTCTCGCCGCCGCCGTCACCACGGGCATGTTCTTCCGGTTCTTCACCCGGATGCTGAAGGCGAGAAAAACAGAGTAAACGGAATCAAAGCTGTCATTGCGCACTTGTGGCATCGACCACTGGTGCGCAATGACTTTTTACTGCCCTTTTTAAACTTTTTCTTCGTAATTGTTACCAAATATCTTGCATTATTTTTGCTGAAGTGCTATAATACAAAATTGTGAGTTTGTGTCAAGTATCTTCAAAAAGGAGAATAAATATTATGTTTTCTCAGGACAAAATCCGCAATATCGCCATTATTGCCCACGTTGACCACGGCAAGACCACTCTGGTGGACGAAATGCTGAAGCAGGGCGGTATCTACCGGGAAAATCAGGCCACGGTGGAGCGCGTCATGGACTCCGGCGACTTAGAGCGGGAGCGGGGCATCACCATTCTGGCGAAGAACACCTCCGTGCACTACAAGGACTATAAAATCAACATCGTGGACACCCCGGGCCACGCCGACTTCGGCGGCGAGGTGGAACGTATCCTGAAGATGGTCAACGGCGTCATTCTGCTGGTGGACGCCGCCGAAGGCCCCATGCCCCAGACCCGGTTCGTGCTCCAGAAGGCCCTGGAGCTGGGCCACAAGGTCATCGTGGCTGTGAACAAAATCGATAAGCCCGACGCCCGGATTCATGAGGTCATGGACGAGGTGCTGGAGCTGCTGCTGGATCTGGACGCTACCGACGAACAGTTCAACAGCCCCACCGTGTTCTGCTCCGGCCGTCAGGGTACTGCCTCCTACAGCCCTGACGAGGCGGGCACCGACCTGACCCCCCTGTTTGAGACCATCGTGAACTACATCCCCGCCCCCGGCGGCGACGACACCGCGCCCCTGCAGCTGCTGGTGTCCTCCATCGACTACAATGAATATGTGGGCCGTATCGCTGTGGGCCGTGTGGAGCGGGGCACCATCAAGGTCAATCAGGAGGTCACCATCTGTGACTACCACGACCCCGAAATCAGGCAGAAGGGCAAGGTGGTGGCCCTGTACGAGTTCGACGGCCTGGGCAAGAACCCCATTCCGGAAGCCCACGCCGGTGAGATCGTGGCTCTTTCCGGCATGGCGGACATCACCATCGGCCGGACCCTGTGCGCCCCCGACTGTGTGGAAGCTCTGCCCTTTGTGAAGATCTCCGACCCCACCATCGAAATGACCTTTGCCGTCAACGACTCCCCCTTCGCGGGCAAGGAAGGCAAATTCGTCACCTCCCGGAATCTGCGGGACCGGCTGGAAAAGGAGCTTCTCAAGGATGTGTCTCTGCACGTCACCGAACAGGGCACCGATGCCTTCAACGTGGCAGGCCGGGGCGAAATGCACCTGTCCATTCTGATGGAAACCATGCGCCGGGAGGGCTACGAGTTCTCCGTGTCCACGCCCCGGGTGCTGACCAAGGTCATTGACGGCAAGGTCTGCGAGCCCATCGAGCGGATGGTCGCCGACGTGCCCGAGGAGTGCATGGGCGCGGTGATTGAGAAGATGGGCAAGCGGAAGGGTGACCTTTTGGGCATGACCCCCATGGGCAGCCGCTACCGTCTGGAATTCCTGGTGCCCTCCCGGGGCCTGTTCGGCTACCGGAACGAGTTCCTCACCGATACCCGGGGCGAGGGCATCATGTCCTCCGTCCTCGATTCCTACGCCCCCATGAAGGGCGAGATTGAGCGGCGTCAGGTGGGCTCCCTGGTGGCCTTTGAGACCGGCGAGGCCGTGACCTACGGCCTGGCTGCCGCTCAGGAGCGGGGCGCGCTGTTCATCGGCCCCGGCACGCCGGTCTACGCCGGTATGGTGGTGGGCATTTGCAGCCGCAATGAGGATATGAACGTCAACGTCTGCAAGCGCAAGCAGCTGACCAATATGCGCGCCGCCGGTTCCGACGAGGCTCTGCGGCTGACGCCTCCCCAGAATTACTCTCTGGAGCAGTATCTGGAATTTCTGGCGGACGACGAGCTGCTGGAATGCACCCCCAAGAGCCTGCGGGTTCGCAAGCGGGAGCTGGATCACAGTGCCCGTATGCGGAGTCTCATGAAGAAGCGGGCACAGGAGCAGGATTAAGGAGAGATGCCCTTGTGCGTCCTGAAAAATCGATTCTTTTCGCCCTTGTCTGCGCATTTTGCCTGACGGGCTGCGGCCAGTCCGCGCCGGTGGAAACCACCGCCCGGACGGAAGTCGCCTTGCCGGTGATGGCGACGGAGCCGGTGGCGGAAACAACGGCGCCCACCGAAACGAAACCGCAGGAAGAGCGGTTCGTCCTGACCTTCGCCGGAGACTGCACGCTGGGTGCGAACCCCAAAAACGCGTACGCCGACGTTGGTTTCCCCCGGGTGGTAGGCGAGGATTACGGTTATCCTCTGCAAAACGTCATTTCCTACTTTGAATCCGATGACGCGACCTTTGTGAATTTGGAGGGAACGCTGACCGACGTGGGAAACCCGGCGGACAAAACCTACACCTTTCGCGGCTCCCCGGCCTACAGCCATATTCTCACGGACAATTCCGTGGAGGTGGTGACGCTGGCAAACAACCACAGCTTCGACTACGGGCAAGCCGGCTATGATTCCACCCGGGCTGTACTGGAAGACGCGGGCATTCCCTATGCCCAGCGGGACAGCGGCACGCTGATCGCGCTGGACTGCGGCCTGACGGTCGGCATCTACGGCATGGTTTACTACCATCTGGATGTCGCCGACATGAAAGCGGAAATTGCCTCCCTGCGGGAGCAGGGTGCGGAGCTGGTGATTGTCGCGCCCCACTGGGGCGTAGAGGGCAGCTACCGTCCTACCCGGCAGCAAATCGATATCGCCCACGCCGCCATTGACGCCGGAGCGGACATCGTGTGGGGCAGCCATCCCCATGTGCTTCAGCCCATTGAGGAATACGCGGGCGGCATTATCTACTATTCCATGGGCAACTTCTGCTTCGGCGGAAATACCAAACCAGAGGATTTTGACACCACCCTGCTTCAGCAGGAGGTCATCCGCACTCCGGAGGGCAAAATTTCTCTGGGAAGCCTGAAAATCATCCCCTGCCGCATCAGCTCCGAGCCGAACATCAACAACTATCAGCCTACCCCCATGGCGGTGGGTTCCGAGGATTACCGCCGGGTTCTGAGCAAGCTGGACGGGTCCTTCCCCGGGCCCGATCTGAAAATCCGCAAAATTGGGAAATAAATATTGACCAAACCGTTTTTTTCGGTTATAATGGTCTGGCGTGACTATGAAGGTCATGTAATTTTGTGTTGCTGCGGTCAATTTTGACTGTTGAGCATATTGAATTTGACAGGAGGTGTAAGTGTTATGAAGCGTACCTACCAGCCCAGCCGCCGCCATCGTTCCAAGGTTCACGGTTTCCGTCAGAGAATGGCTACTTCCAACGGCCGTAAGGTTCTGGCCCGCCGCCGTGCAAAGGGCCGCAAGGTTCTGTCCGCCTGATGCGCCTGTCCGTGGGTCGATACGATAGAAACGGAATAGCGCCTACAGAGCGAAACGGGAGCTACAGCGGGGTGAATGGAGCATTCGCCCCGCTCCCTTTTTAGTAATACAGGGATGATTTCATGAAGTATTCGATCAGTCTGAAACTCAATCACATTTTTCGCCGCCTGTACCACACCTCCGGCTTTGCGGACGCCTATCTGGTGCTCTACGCCCGGAAAAACCGCACCCCGGAAAACCGGGTAGGCATCACCGTCAGCAAAAAGCTGGGCAAGGCCCATGTGCGCAACCGCACCCGCCGCCGGTTGCGGGAGGTCTACCGGCTGAACGAGGCGAAATTCCGCCCCGGCTGGGACATTGTGGTGGTTGCCCGGAGCAAGGCGGTGGATGCCGAGTTTTCCCAGCTTGTGAAAAGCTATCTGACGCTGGCGAAAAAAGCGGGCATCCTCCGGGAGGATGAATTGTCATGAAAGTCATTCTGTTGTCTCTCATTCGCTTTTATCAGCGCAGTATTTCCCCGTTTTTTCCGGCACGGTGCCGGTTTCGGCCTACCTGCAGCGCCTACGCCATGGAAGCAATTGGCAAGTACGGGGCATGGAAGGGCGGTTTTCTCGCCCTGAAGCGTTTCCTGCGCTGCAATCCTTTCTACAAAGGGGATATCTACGACCCCGTTCCTTGACCCCTGTTTGCCCACATTCTCTAAGGAGGAAAGCCAATGATTCTTGCATTCAAACTCAGCAACATCATCACCGTTCCCTTTGGCTGGCTGCTGTCTCTTCTGTACCACGCAACCAACAACTATGGTGTTGCCCTGATTATCTTTGCTCTGGCGGTGCAGGCCATTCTGACCCCCATCAACGCCAAGGCAAAAAAGGGCATGATGGGTATGTCCCGTCTGACCCCCAAGATTCAGGACATTCAGCGCCGCTACCCCAACGACCCCCAGAAGCAGAATGAGCTGACCCAGAAGCTGTATCAGGACGAAGGCGTGTCCATGACCGGTGGCTGCCTGTGGAGCTTCATTCCCATGCTGATTCTGATTCCTCTGTACGCCGTTATCCGTCAGCCCATCACCTATATTCTGATGGAATCTCAGGAGACGGTCACCGAGATCATCCGCGTTCTGAAGGAAATCGCTCCCGAGATCTTCACCAAGAACAGCTACTACGATGAAATCTCTGCTGCCCAGGCCATCCCCATGTACGCCGAGCAGCTGAAGGCCGCCATTCCCGCCATCAAGGACGTCACTCTGGCCGGCATCAACTTCAATTTCCTGGGCATCAACCTGGGCGCTGTGCCCCAGTTCAACATTTTCAGCTCCACCTGGGTCTGGAACTGGGCCCATATCGGCGCGTTCCTGATTCCCTGCCTGTCCGCCGGTTCTCAGGTGCTGCAGATGTGGATCAGCCAGAAGACCAACGACTCCGTCATCACCAATGAAAAGGGCATTCAGGACGCGGAAACCGCCAAGAATTCCCAGACTGCCCAGACCAATCAGGTCATGATGTGGATGATGCCCCTGATGTCCCTGTGGATTGGCTTCACCCTGTCCGCGGGCCTGTCCCTGTACTGGTTCATCGGCGGCGTGTTCCGCATGATCACCGACCCCATCATGACCAACCACTACCGCAAGATCTACGACGCCGAGGATGCCGTCCGGCTCCAGAAGGCGCTGGAGGAGGAGCGGATTGAGGCCGAGAAGGAGCGCATCCGTGCTGAACGCCGGTCCGCCAACCCCGACGGCATCACTGCCAACACCAGCAAGAAGAAGCTGCAGAAGCAGCAGAAGGAGCAGGAGCAGGCCGCCCGGGCTGCCGCCGCCAAGGAGTACGCCGCCCGGAAGGGCATTGCGGACGAGGAGGACGAGGAGGAATCCTGTATGTCCGGCATTCCCAGCCGTCCCTTCTGCAAGGGCCGCAATTATGACCCCAACCGCTACAGCGCAACGGAGGAATAAACCATGGAAAAGACCATTGTATCCACCGGAAAAACCATCGACCTTGCCATTGAGGCCGCTCTGAACCAGCTGGGTCTGGACCGGGACAGCGTATCCGTCATGGTGCTGCAGCAGGCCAAGTCCGGCTTCCTGGGCTTCGGCGCTCAGCCCGCCAAGGTGCAGCTGACCTACGAGGTGCCTGACCCCGTGATTGAGAAGACTCCCGCACAGCCCAAGAGCGCTTTGGGCAGCGCTTCCCGCTCCAAGCCCAAGGCCACCGCCATTCCCGGCGTGACCCCTGAGCCTGTCAAGCCGGAGGCACCCAAACCGGAGGCGCCCAAGCCCGAAGCGCCCAAGCCCGAAGCACCCAAGGCCCCCAGGCAGGACAAGCCCAAGGCCCCCCGTCCCGAGAAGAAGCCCGAAGCGCCCAAGGCGCCCAGAGAACCGAAGCCCGAAAAGAAAGCGGAGCCCAAGGTCTACGCTCCCGCCGAGACTGGCTCCACCGAGGAAAAGATTGAGCAGTTCATCAAGGGTCTTCTGGAGCACATGGGTTCTCAGGCGGTTCCCCACTGTGAAAAGGTGGAGGCCAACACCTACAAGGTGGACCTTGTGGGCGACGATCTGGGCTATCTGATCGGCCGCCGGGGCGACACTCTGGACGCCATCCAGCACCTGACCAACTACACCATCAACCGCGGCGTGGACGGTCACGTTCGGGTGAATGTGGACGCCGAGTGCTACCGGGAGAAGCGGGAGGAGAGCCTGCGCCGCTACGCCCGCAAGAAAGCCCAGCAGGTGCTGAAAGCCCGCCGCCGCACCACGCTGGAACCCATGAACGCCTATGAGCGTCATGTGATCCACGCCGCCCTGCAGGACATGGACAACATCACCACCCACTCTACCGGTGTGGAGCCCAACCGCCGGGTCGTCATCGAGTACGTAAGATAAGTCTTCAGCCCCCAGCCATATGGCTGGGGGCTTCGTCATTGGCAGGGATGCTCTGGCGAAAGCTATGAGCCAAAGATTCTGGGCCAAATGAAGTTATGATACTGCTCTGCTGGCACAGCAATAGCCCGACAGGCAGCCGTTTCATTTTTGACATGAATTTTACAATCTCCGGCTTTCGGATTTTACATGGAACCATTATGATGAAACCCGTAAAGGATGTAAGTCCCAAACATATCATTAAGGAGATAATGAAAATGAAACGTGTAATTTGTACTGTTCTGTGCCTGCTGATGGCACTGAGTCTGGCTGCCTGCGGTCAGAAGGCCGAGCCGGCAGCAACAACCGCCGCCCCTG
>OBLI01001069.1_pt1 | contig 27887 bp, 31 predicted proteins | sample 1519701 | NCBI WGS metagenome assembly OBLI01 (sample SAMEA3663005, study PRJEB22513) | pig gut metagenome | biome: pig gut; feature: pig-associated habitat; material: faeces | place: France | collected 2012 | reverse complement strand
TATCTGCCCATTCCTCTGGACTGCACACCGATTTTTACCAATTGAACCAAATCGCGTCAGGTTATCCAAGATACTATGGAATTTCAATGTGTTTTCTCTTCCCTGATTTTATCAAAAATAATCGGTTTTGAAAATCTGTAAATTCTTTTACAGACACTTTTGTGGATTGATAGCACGACAAATAGACCTTCCTGGTCAGAAGGCTTTCCAGACATATTTAATTGTATTTTCTACCCCGTAAGGGAATAGGAACCACGGAGTCTGAAGGATGAGAGCTTTCCACCACATACTTCACATTTACAGATATCTTTTTTATACAGAATCAGAAGCTTTTCGGCAACTGTCTTATTTCTTAACTGAGAGAGATATTGCATACTGTTTAAAAGCTTTCTGCATAAATCCATTTTCTCTTTTTTGCTTCGGCAGGAAAGAATACCATAGTGCCGAATACGTACAAACCCTTTAGGGAGCACATGCATAAGAAACATACGTAGGAATTCTGTCCCTTTCACAGTGTAAGGAATCATTTTTCCACCATTTTTGTAGTCCTTGGCAAGATAAGTGACTGTTTCGGATGTCATACTGATAATCCGGCTATTGCTGATGGCAATCCGATGTGTGTATCTGCCCAGATATTTAATCACCGAGTTTGCACCATTAAAGGCTTCTTTGGTATATACAACCCATTCCCTTGCGCGCGACACGAGGTCGCGTAATTAAACTGTTCGGCATTGACCGAACCTGTTATTCCATTAACAGTAGCCTATCGTCACCGAAGCGGCTGGCAACGGTCGTGAGGCAGCATGACGAGAAAAGGTAGCCCTCCCGAAAGGGTCAAGCCGAAGCCGTGAGGCAGAGGCGAAAAGCTGGAAGCAACATCCGGCTGGGGAGCTTGGCTTGTGTAGTATGGTGAATGTAGGTAAATCGCTAATAAACGTCGTTAGTGGGAACCAGGCTAAAGTTGCTGATAAGCCTGAACCAAAAGGTGTGCAGTCGGATGTTCCCCTGTAAGCTGGGAACACATGGACAGACAAGACTGCCGGCGGATAGGCCGCACCTAACCTACACGGTTGATTACGTGAAACGTGGTAAGCCCGCGCTTTCTCCGATATTCGGAAAGCTGACCGCAAGGAAAGCCGATAGAAACGCGGGTAAGGAACGCTGGAAAAAGCGAATGCCGACCTTGTAATGAGGACGGATAGGGATTGAAACAGTATCTCACGCGAAAGCGGGCCAACTTCCAGCAGGTCTATCTTTACGAGAGAATTTACAGAACTTTTGAGAGGAGGAATCACAAATGAACAGGAAACTGTGTGCGCCTGCTGACAAGGCACAAAGCTGGGAAACCATTAATTGGAAGAAAGCGGAGGCCTATGTTAAGAAGCTGCAAATGCGTATCGTAAAGGCTCAAAAAGACGGTCATTACAATAAGGTGAAATCCCTTCAATGGCTGTTGACACATTCTTTCTATGCCAAAGCATTGGCTGTGAAGCGTGTGACAAGTAACAAAGGTAAAAATACCGCTGGCGTAGACCATGAACTATGGAAAACACCAAGAGGCAAATTCGAGGCGATTGATAAACTCAAACGTCGGGGCTATCAACCCCAACCTCTCAGGCGGGTGTATATCCCGAAGAAAAACGGGAAAATGCGCCCACTGAGTATTCCCACGGTGACTTCATACTGCACACCTCCCAACGATGTTTTGGAATGCTGCCTCCAGTTAGCGTGAAGGCAGCTGGTTTATTGGAAAAAGTATCATGTGTAAAGTGCTTTTATGGATTCCAGATTGGAATCATCAATCAGGATTTCCCAGGGCCATCCCTGATGCTGCTTCCTTGCAGGAATCTTACCTGCAGAAATACCGTAGTAGACCTTTCCGGTGGAGATACCCAGCAGGGTGGCGGCTTCCGCCACGGAGATTCCCGTGCGGTTTCTTTGATAGGGTCCAGGGATATCGTGTTTATAACGAATCCATCGGACTCCGGCATATGTGAATGCTTTTCCTTCCGTAGTAGTCAGGCCCTCCTGATTTAACTGATCCGCGATCTCGAAATCGCTCATGACTGCTGATAATTCCCGGATCCTGGAAACAGTACTGTCTGTGTGCTTTCTACGGTCGCCATAGGGAAGGTTCTTTTTTAAAGAAAGCTGTTCGCATTTTCCACTGCGGAACCGGATGCCGATTGAAAAATCAGGACATCGTTTTTCTGCCAGGACAGTGATATCGTCGATCAGGATGCGGACGATACGTTTCTTTTCTTTCGGCGTAGAAGTTGGTGCATTCCAGATTTTCGGGATCTTTTGTGCGAGATTCAGGATGTCCTGTTCTTCTTTTTCGGAAGGGACCCAGGCTTTTTTTGAATTGTATATGGCATAATCCTGTTTTGCTTGTTCCAGTTCTTTGAGCTTCTGGTTCCAGTTGGATTCCAGGGAGCGGACAACCAGCCTGTTTTCCGGGTCTGCGAGCATAAACTGCCGCTCTGCGCGGTCAGCTTCATACTGTGCGCGTTCGATAGAGAGGAGCCATTGTTTATCTGACATCCTGTTTGCGTCATTGATGCTGTGCATGACTTTCAGGGAGATCTCCAGTTCTGAAGGCTTCATGATGGCGAGGATTTTTTCGGAGACTGCCTGGTCAAGGGCTTCAGCGGGGACGGAGGAGCAGGTTGCTTTATTGCCATGCTCCCAGCGGCCAATGCATTCGTATAAAGGACGTATGCCGCCAGTCCCCGTGTAACGGACAGTCATACGGCGGCCGCATTTCCCGCAGATCAGGACTCCCGTAAGGAGGGCGGCTCCTTCACGAGCGGGGCCGCATCGTTCCGTGTTCGTACGGTTAGAGCCAAGGCGTTTCTGGTTTTCCTCGAATTCCTCCCAGGAGATATAGGCCTGGTGATGCCCGGGGAGAAATACTTTCCAGTCTTCTTTATCAGGAAGACGGACGGGATGGTGTTCGAAATGCCCATCGGAATCAATGGTTTTATTGTCACGGTAGCGCCCATACACATACGCCCCGGCATAAGCAGGATTGTGGATGACACCAAGGACGCGGCTGTGGGTCAGCGTTCCCCATGTGAGCTTTCCGTCCCAGGCGCCTCCGTAAGCGCGTTTGGGAAAAGAAAGATTGTTTTCTGCGAAATACCGGACAACGCCGTAAGCGCTTCCAGAAGTACGAAAGGCCCGGAACAGGGTGGAGAGGGCATGCTGCACTTCTTCATCGGGATCCATGATGGTTTTGCCATCAGGGTCATAAATATAGCCAACAGGAAGTGGGAAACGCAGTTCTCCCCTGGAAGCGGCGTTTTCTTTCCCACCGATCATACGGGCATGAAGGAAATGAAGTTCCGCTTCGCCCATGGTACCTTTCAGGCCGATCAGAAGCCTGTCATTAAAATCGGACATATCGTAGATACCGTCCTCGTCGATCACAAGGGTGCCGAACAGTCCACAAAGCTCAAGGAGCTTCATGAGGTCGGCTGATGACCGGGCAAGGCGTGATATCTCCAATCCGAACACTGCGCCGACTTCGCCCAGTGATACGCTTGTCACGAGCTGGGCAAAGCCTGGGCGTTTGGATCGTCCGGACCCGGATATGCCGAGATCCCCGTCGATCACGCGGATGTGTTCTTCCGGCCAGCCAAGCGATAATGCTCTTTCTTGAAGGGCGTACTGTCTCTGCGTGCTCTCCTGGTTGAACCGTACCTGGGCCATGGTTGACTGGCGGACATAGACCAGGGCTTCCCGGTTCAGGTGTTCCGCCCGGACTTTGGACGGAACTGATAGGTTCTGCTTCATTTTCATCCTCCTTTTCTGCTGAGAAGAAGGAGATGAAAAGGGCTGAAAGTGCCGATATGAGGTCCTCCGCAAGCCGGGAGTCGTTACCGGTCAGATACATGAGAGTTGTTTCCATTATGGCCTCCTCCTTTCAGGCTAAAGGTCGATCTCTCTGCGCCGGAACAGTTCCAGGTTGATGCCGCTGAGCTCTGTGAGCAGTGCTGTGATATCCTCGTAATCTTTGATGCATTGGGAGACACTGTCTTTATAAGCTTTGGGGACGGAGTCAAGATGCGTCTTCCCATTGTAATAAGAAGAAAGGTATAAGCTTTTGTGCCCCTCTCCGTTGGCACATCTGCAGTTAGGCTTGCCGCATTTGATGGATCTGGTGATCAGGGAAGCCCTCATGACGTGGGCCGGGTCCGGCATTGAGTCGAGGATTTCCTGACGGCGGGCTTTGAGAGTGTCAGTGGTCATGGATTTGTAAGGGTTTCTAATCTTATCAGTATTATTCATGATAAGATTATACCACAGGGAGCAGAAAAGTCTACCCTGTGGTATTGGAAAAAGCCTATTTATACAGCAGTTCTGCGAGTTCAAGGAGAGATTTTATGGTATCAGCATCAAAATAGCTTTCTGAGAAAACGTTCTGCCCGGTGTCGGTGACCCAGGACTCAGGGACGGAGAAGACATCATCCCCGGAACGGAGCGAGTAGCGGCGCTGTCCATCTACTTTCCGGGTCTTCAGGATGGGAAAACTCTGCCCATAGAGGGGATGGTAGGGATGGAGGATCGTTGCTGTTCCCAAATCCCTGCTGCGATCAAGTGCTTTTTGCTGTTGCCGTGCCAACGATGACAGACCGTGCCATGCAGACATTATATAAGTTTGCATTGGAACCATTGGCGGAAACTCTGGCAGACCCAAACTCCTACGGCTTTAGAATTGGAAGAAGCACACACGATGCCATCGGGCAATGCTTCAACGATTTATGCAGAGCCGGTTCTCCACAATGGATTTTGGAAGGAGATATTAAAGGGTGCTTCGACCACATCAGCCATAACTGGCTGTTGGCAAACATTCCAATGGATAAGGAAATGCTCGGGAAATGGCTGAAATGCGGTTTTGTGGAAACCAAAAAACTCTTTCCAACAGAAGAAGGAACTCCACAGGGCGGCACAATATCGCCAGTTTTGATGAACATGACCTTAGACGGACTGGAGCGCATTCTGAAAGAGAGATTCCCAATGAGACGGGCGGTGGCAGGTAAAACTGTCTATGACCAGATTAACTTCGTGCGATATGCCGACGACTTTATCGTTACCGGGAAAAGCCCGGAAACTTTGCGAAACGAGGTTATGCCTATCATCAAGGATTTTCTTGCGGAGCGCGGTCTGCAACTCTCAGAGGAAAAAACGGTGATTACGCACATCAGCGACGGCTTTGACTTCCTTGGGCAGAGCATTCGGAAATACAACGGAAAATTGCTCATCAAACCATCAAAGAATGCGATAAAATCCTTCCTCAAAAAAGTGCGGGCTATCGTTAGGGAGAACAAAACCGCTACACAGGACTTGCTCATTTGCAAGCTAAATCCTGTCATTCGCGGTTGGGTCAATTACCACCGCTATGTAGTTTCGGCGGATATTTTTGGATTGGTTGACCACAGGATTTTCGAGTGCCTATGGAGGTGGGCTTGCCGCAGACACAAACGGAAAGGCAAGAGATGGATTGCTAATAAATATTGGCATCACATTGATAATCGGACGTGGACGTTTGCGGCGGAGCCTGCATTTCGCGGTAAGGATTTCGATGAAAAATACCTCAAGCTGGAATACGCGGCAAACACGAAAATTATTCGCTTCAAGAAAATTGCCGCTGAAGCCAATCCGTTCGATGAGAAATGGACGGGATATTATGAGGAACGTGACGGTGAAAGAATGCTGAACAGCACCAAAGGGCGGGAAAAACTCGTCAAAATCTGGAACAGCCAGAAAAGGTGCTGCCCTGTCTGCGGAGAAAAAATCACATCTGAAACAGGGTTTAAAACGCATTTCGTCACGGGAAACAACAGGAAATGGCCTGCTATTATGGTACATCCCTGGTGTCACCGAAATCTGCATGAACCAGGTTACCTGATTTGAGCCGGGTTTCGTTTTACACGAGGCCTTACGATAGGCTTGAGCCGTATGACGGGAAACTGTCACGTACGGTTCTTAGGGGAGGGGCTGGCAGTAATGCCAGTCTCTTACCCGACATAAAGCGTATCTAATAGTTCTTTGAAAGTATAATGATTTTGAAATTTTTGTGATGTTCCAGAGTATTGCAGTTTTCCTGATTCACGAAGCAGTTTGAGTTCTTTCAGGTAATGTTTCTTAAATACAGCTGACATCACTTTTACTGGAAAGAAAAACTTTTTTCCTTTATCTTTCCAATGATTAGTGGAATCCAGACCACCGCCAAGAACTATAGTGTGAAGATGGGGATGATAATTCATTCTTGAACCCCAGGTGTGAAGTACACAAATGTATCCGATTCTTGCTCCAAGATGTTTTGGATCAGAAGATAGTTCAGTCATAGTCAGATGTGCTGCATGATACAGTGCATCATATAAAAGCTTCTGATTCGAATACACTAAAGGATACAGTTCTTCCGGAATTGTAAATACGGTATGAAAGTACGGAACATCAAGTACATTTTCCTGCTGTTTATCAATCCACTCATCGACTTCCATACCCTGACACATCGGACAGTGTCTGTTCTTGCAGGAATTATAATGAATGTACTTCTTGTGACAGGATTCACATTCACTGATATTAGCTCCCATTTCGGCAGTTTTGCATTTGGAGATACATAGTGCTGCCATATGCTGTTCGGAAGAAAAAAGATGTGTTTCACTGTATTTCGGAAGGAACTGATGAAAAACATCCTGAATGGTGATTACATTACTCATTAGAATCACCATCCTTTTTCTTAGGTTTGCGACCGCGTTTTTTCTTTTGTGGATGATCTAATGGGCTTTTAATTCCCATTACTGTTTTGTTGGAGATATGGATATAAACCTGTGTCGATTCCAGACAGCGATGTCCAAGCATAGACTGGACATAATTAATGGGAACACCCTGTTCAATCATGTGACTGGCAAAGGAATGACGGAGAGTGTGAGGATGAACGCTTAATCCTGCATCTTTTCCAACAGCTCGAAGCATAATCTCAACACCACTTACTTTTAGTGGTTCATGAGGTTCATCCAAAGAAACAAACAGATAGTCTCTTTTAATAGGGTAACTTCTCCAATACTCTTTTAAGAGTTCAAGTGCCCGGTATGAGAGTATTGTCCAGCGGTCACGATGATTTTTGCTTTGGGGAACATAAACCTGCATCCTGCTCATGTATATATCTTCAGCCCTAAGCTTCACAAGTTCTCCGACTCTAAGTCCTGATGAATAAAGCAGTGCAATGATTGCTTTGTTTCGGATGTGTGAAGCAGTAGCAATCAGAGCTTCCACTTCACTAAGTGAAAGAACTTCTGGAAGACGTGCATCAATTCGCATTCTGGGAACAATGTCCTGATCCCAAGGTATATGAAGTACATGTTTATATAGAAATGCGATGGAAGAATTATAAAAGTTACATGTGGAAGCAGATACTCCACTTTTCCTTTTGAAAAGAATAAATTCTCTGGCATCCTGTAGACAAAGTTCTTCCATAGGTTTATTACCTGTCCATTTCATAAAAGAAGTGATATTTGATATATAAGTTTCTGCAGTTCTAGAAGAACGGTTACGAATCAGACATTCCTCTTTAAGCTGTTCAAAATATTTTTCGTACATAATAAATCCTCCATGTAAAAGTCAGCAATTCAAGGTATCACTGCTTACATGGAGGTGCATTGGAATAATAAAACCGCTTGCTAAAAGAACGGTTAGGTGTTAATCTTTTCATAGGCAGTGGTAATGTCGATCCTGTTTGATTGTTGGTTGTGGTGACTTAACAATACTACTTGTAGGACTTGGTTTCCACTGCTTTTTTATGTAGGAATAGAAAAACTGCGCCACAGCCTTGGCAGGCCATCGCGCAGCGATTTGGTTCAACTGGAATTTGTCTTACAACAATTTATATATGCATAAAAAGCAATATATTTATGAAAACACCCTAAATCCAAAATTTACTCAATTCATTTTTTCCTTACATAAAATGTTCTCGTATATTTCACTTCCTCACCAAGTGTTTCCCCTATCAAAACTTCAAAATCATTGATATCAAATTCTGGAAAGAATGTATCTCCATCTTCAATATTTAAATCTACTTCTGTGATATACATTTTATCTACTATTTGCAAAGCTTCCTTAAATAGTCCATATCCACCAGATATGTATACATCTCGTCCTTTAGCCAATAATAATGCATCTTCTAATGATTTAACTGAAACTAAATTATCTCCTTGATACTCTGTTGTGGTGGAAACAACAATATTCATTCTATTAGGCAACGGATGACCGATTTCTTCATAAGACTTTCGCCCCATAATAACCACATTACCCGTTGTTAACTCTCTAAATTGCTTTTGTTCTCCCTTTATTTTCCATGGTATATTACCATTCTTGCCTATAACATTATTCTTTGACCTCGCAACAATCAAACCTATCATCTATTTCATCCTCCATAATATGATGTCGTACCTGTGATTCCATCAAGTGCACCACATCTTAACAAACTCAAAATTATCTCGAACTAACCAGCTCGACAAATTCCTTTTTTGTCTTCATCTGCATTATATCATATTGTTATAAGCATTGCCATTTCTTTTCTGCTTTTGAAAAGTTACTTATCAGCCTATGTTTTGTAAAGGGTGATATTCAGCATTTCTCACGCAACAAGCCCTTGACAAACCATAGACTAATAAGTTTTAAGGTAATCAAGCAGAAATGAAATAGTCTGCTGTTTCACGGCAACAAAAAAGAGATACCAACACACTTATGTAGTATCTCTTAGTCTAGTAGCAATATTCTTTTGTTTGCAAGCAGGTAAACATGGGCTGTTTCTTAATATCTTTTTGTTTGGGAAACACCTCTTTCCCATTTACTGACCGCCTTATCCGACACAAAAAGCTTATCTGCAAGGTCTTTCTGCGTATATCCTTTTGCTTTTCTTCGTTCTGCCACAAATTCTCCAAAAGAATTCTTGTCAATTTCAAACATAATTACGACCTCCTTAATCTTCGGCTTAGTATGCCTCTATATTAATACTCACTCTCAAAACGGACAATCGACCAATAGTAGAATTGCCAGAGAAACGGAAACTGACAGTAGATTGTTCGAGAATCCCCGGAATTAAAGTTCTGTTTAACGTTTGAGCAAAAACTGGCACACGGAATTTTTACCTCCATGCACCAGTTCATTTTCAAGGATTCGCTATATAACCTATCTATCACCAGTTAATCTGGCAACTCTCATATTTCATAATATACTCATTCCGGATTGCTTCCATCTCTTTTTTCCGTTCCTCCGGAAGGATTTTTAATATTTCTTTCTCATCCATGTCAGTATTTCCATAAAGTCTCTCCATGTCATAGAGATAAATATTCTCCCATGTATTTAAAAGATAATCAAAAAGTTCTGAAGCATCTGTAAAATGGACCTGCCTGTCAAAACCTCTTCCCGCACCATACCATTCCAATACCTCACACCCAAACGGATAAGCATCCACCACGCAGAAATCTCCAGATTCCTCAGACAGTAGCCTGAATATCTCTTTTACCTGCATGCAATGTTCCATCTCTTCTTTAGAAATATATTCTTTCATCCTGACCTACACCTCGCGATATTTATGAATCAGCTTTTCCAGCGATTCTGCAAACCGTACATCATCTTCAGCGGTACGCTTCGCTGGACCTTTTATATGGTTTCTTTTTTTCGCATTTCGTGCCTTCTTTGCTAAGTGCCTCTCCATAAGCATCTGGTCAATATTGTCATTCGTATACCATCTGCCACTCTGATGTATCCCGTACGCTCCCTTTCCAAGAATCATCGCAGCAACACCATAATCCTGTGTTACCACAATGTCACCTTTCCGGCAGATGCTGACCAACTTGAAGTCTACAGCATCCGCTCCTGCCCCAACTGTCAAAACTTCGCTGTAATCAGACTGCAAAATATGATTCGTGTCACACAGTAAGATTACTGATATCTGATATTTTTTTGCAATTTGCTCTACAATAGATACCACCGGACAGGCATCTGCATCTACCAAAATCCTCATGCTTTCTTCCCCTTTGTTAAATCATAGCTTTCACCAATCATCCGTTTGATATCTTCCTTCGGGACGGTTCCATCCAGAATAATAGAATTCCAGTGTGTCTTATTCATGTGGTATGCTGGAACAACCGATGCAAAAGTACTTCGCCAGAAGTCCCGCCACTGCGGATCGCATTTCACATTAATCCATACATGTCCATCTTTGTTATAGATTAGAGCAAATGTCTTCTTAGACCCTTTATGGCGCATCACACACCAGTTAGAATCGTGGAATGGATAATCCTCGTATACCTGCTCAAAAGAAAGACAATATGTAATCGCTTCCTGTTTAGTTTGCATTATTTATCCCTCATAACAAATTGTATATTGGAAATTGTTTAAATGTGGCTTGGTCTTCCTCTGATAACTGATTTATCAACTTTCTCGCATTATGCTTGTTTTCAAGCAATATATTAACAGCACATTTCACCATATCATCTTTCGTCTTTTCCTCTAATTCTTCCAACACAGCTATTTCATCTTCAGACAACTCTCTTTTTCTCTTGAATAACTGCAGTTTATTAATAATACCATATTCATTATTTTCATTAACTTCTAACAATTTCATAATAAGCAATTGTGCCATATCATAATATTTCTCATTTTTTGTTATGTCGTACGCTGCCAGTATTTCAACAAAAAATAAATATAAGTCATTTGAGGTTCTCTCTGAGTAATCACTTTTTTCAATATCTTTTAAAAGAATCTCCTCATCTACATCATATAGCTTTTCCCATATATCTCTTTTAAAGAGCATTCCTTTTGGAAGTCTACTCTGTTCACCTGTTTCTCTTTCAGTAAATACAGCATACCCTTCTTTTCCAATCCAGTTGACAATCTGAATTTTGCCATTTTCATCTTTTACAATAAGAAGCGGTATCACTTTTTCATCCCACCACCAATTATACCACTCACTCTTATCGTCTTCTTTCAGTTTGATTTTACGATGGTATACATTAATTAATTTTACAACAGATTTCCAATCCTTTTCATCAAATTCATCCGTTCTCTTATCACACGAAAATTGTATCTCTTTTAAAGCATTATAAAAATCTGTTATCATTTCCATATTTTTTTGTAAACTTGAAGGAAGATTCACATCTTTGTATTCTGTCACCTGTTTATTGTCCACCCAAAAAGTATTACCTCTGGATATAGCATTCAAAAAATGAACATCTTTCATTAAAGATTCTATATTTCCATGCATCTCAAGTCTTAATTTCCCTCCTAATAAGTCGATTGTCAAATTTTCACTTACACGGATTATAGGATCTTTCAAATTTTCACGTTCTACTAAATAATTACAATAATATATCTCTCTATCGATCCCAATTGACTTATCCATCTGTATGACCCTTTTCAATTGTATCTCTTTTTGCTGTTCAAGATCAAATGGCAACCACATATCTATATCGGACCGATGACCATATAAACACAATTCTCCCGAAGAAACCATTTTTATTGTTTCATCCTCATTTGTAGTCAAATAAGATGTAACACGGATAGAATCTACTTTATTAATGACATCTATATTAATTACTTTTTCAATAATTTCTCCCTCTCCACTTCCTTGTTGTCCTCTATCAAATCCAAATTGCGAAAGCACTTTAAACAATAATTTGTCATCATCATTTTTCAATCTATCTAATACAACATTTTTAGTCTGATCTGGTTTCTTATTTTCGCTATTCTTAAGCAAAGCATTTAATTTTACCGTAGTTAATGCATTATAGAAAATAGTAGTCTTTCTTCTATCATTCGAAATCGCAACTACAACATAGAATACACCGCCATCTTTATAATAATTTCTTAAGTGTTTATACTCCACTGGATAGCTTATTCTTTGCTTTTTAAGCAGATCCTCTTGATTTTTCCCTTTTACCTGTACAGGAATTCTATATTTGATATTTTCAGCCTTCATATCATCTGACTTATTTAAATAGATAAATCCATCCCACGAAGGTTCTTTATCATTGTCGTTAATATATTCTTTCATCAAATCATTTAACTGTATAACATTTTTCAACGCCAGTACAGCTCCCATTTCTATTTTTATTGAATTCATCAAAACTCCTCCAATACCCAAAAATGACACATTCCTATCCTTTATGACTAAATTATATCATCCCATTCTATATTTTCCAACTGGAACAAAACCTCCCCGATTCCTATATATTGTGTTTTGTTCATTGACGCACGCCTTATCTTGTGTTACTATAATACTGTACTTGAGTTTTTGTGTTATCCCCTAAAGGGAGTCTGGACCATTCTTCCAGAGCACACGTAAGTTTATGTTGGAAATTAGAGTCATTAGGATAGCCGTATTATGCGGTCACTTAATGGCTCTTTTTTTATTTATGGGAAATCTGGGACACAGGTTTCCTGTTCTTTATTTATTTTTATTATTTTAAAGCCCAAAGAGGCAGAAAGGAGAATTTTTATGTCAGCAATTATTCATGTTATGGGAAGGGTAACAAAGGATCCTGCCATGCAGCAAGGAAAGAACAACGGATCAGAGTACATCAGTCTGGATCTTGCTTCCTCTCAGAGGAGCCAGAACACACAAAATGGTCAGAATGGATACGAGTCCATGTTCTATCAATGCTATTTTAACAAGTTCCTGGCAGAGCGTCTGATCAAAGCCGGTGTAAAATCCGGAACCTGTATCTATGTCTATGGAGATCTGGAAATCCATCCATTTCTCTATCAGCAGGGACAGAAGGCTGGGCAGCCAGGAGTTGGAGCCAAAATTAATGTCAAGGACTGGCAGTTTTGTCTTTCCAACAAACCGGAAAATGAGAATAACGGAAATTCTGGAAATCATCAAAATGGCAATAGCATGCCTAATAACAACAACGGAGGTGCGGCTACCCCAGGAAGTGGCAGTTATCAAAATCGCGCTGCTCAGGGAGGCGGCTACATGAATGGTGCTGGAAATCAAAATGCAGGTATACCAAACACCGCAGGTGCCAGAACACAGGGCAACTCTTATGCAGTTCCACCTTCTGGACCGATTGGAAACAACATGTACCAGCAGAGCTATTATCCACAACAGAACATGGCATACGGACAGCAAGGTGGTTTTACCGGAGACGGTTTTCAGGGAATACCGGAAGGCATGGCTGACCAGCTTCCGTTTAACGGATAACTCAAAAGAAATAACAGGTTGAGGAATTGCTTACCCATCGGGCATGGCGGTTCCTCTTTTTTGTTTACAGGAAAGGAATCATACAATGAAAGTACGAAGGAAAAAAAGTAAAAGTTTAAAAATATTAAAATCTGTTGTTCTCGTTTTGTTTCTGTCATTACTGTTTGTACCGGATAATATAAACCGCTCAGTGATTGCGGGCATTGCACTTGCAGGTATTTTAGGAAGTCTCCTCTTCCTGATTGTCCCGCATCTTCCCCGCATCCCATCTCCGGCACTCAAACGAAAGTCAGCATATTCCTCTGGTAATCCAGACGGTATCACCGATATGGAAACTCTGCTCTGGAGACAGATTAGTTACCAGATTACAGGGAAACTGAAGTCCGCTTATCCGGATGCCACATGGGAATTTACTAAAGAACCAAATGTAGACAGTCTTCTGAATGGAAATGCCCTGCGTATTCGTACCTTCCATACGAAAGAATATAATTTTGCTGAAGTCCGGCTGGACCGTTATGGAGAACTGGTACTTTCTATGATGACGATAGAATCATTAAAGCCAAAGTCGGAACCAGCAGGCACTGATTCCATCGGTCAGGTGGATCCCCAGTCTTGGTATACCCTAATTGGCAAGCCATTACTCTCCAATCTGATTGGAGATCTGCAGGCAAGAGGACATCAAAAATTATTTATCAGCGAAAATGGAGAAATATTTATCAAAAATGGAGATTCCAAGGAAATCAAAGGTACTTTCGAGCATTTTCCGTCCCAAAACTACTGGGCAGCTCTCACAGATATTTTTATCCGTGATGAGCTGAATGCAAAAGAAAACGAAGGCACCCTGGAATTATCCTGGATGTAAAAAAGGAGGAGAAATACTATGCCAAATGGAAACCTGATCAGTAACTGGTCTTTCAAGCGAAAGCTTCCGGAACCTTTTGAAGATTATACGGATGATCCCATCAGGAAGGATGTCTATTCCAAATACTGCACACAGCCTCAGAAACGTTCGACACTTCATGCGTCCACGCTCCGGGCGATTCTTGCATACATGGAACTGGAAAATCCGCCCGGTGGAACCGCTTCTGAAGAACTCGGGGCAATTGGCAGCCAGGGGAATAATTATACAATAGCGGAATATCCCAGCAAAACCGGAGATTTGCATGTGGTGATCTATAACCGGACAAACGGAAAATTCATTGCCGGTATTTATCCCAAACCAATAGATTCCGAAACAACAGCCGACCAATATCTTTTGAAGGAAGATAAGAACAGCGGAACTGCACTTTTGTTTGCGCTGCTCCCTACCATTATGCAGGATGATGAATTTAGCGAATATTATCAGGAGTTGAAAAAGCACCGTGACAATGGTTATACGGATATAGAAGAAGCCGTGAAAACTGCAGCCGTCCTTTGTGACAATATCTATCGCAGATTACGATACGGAACTTCTCTTTCTACCGGCGGGATTCCCAATGATACTCCTGCCAATGGTGCTATTCCAAAGCTCAAACCATTCGCAGTACAACAGGGTACTTACGCTCCTACAAATACGCTCTTTGGTACTTTTCAAGTATTGATTCCCGGTGCTACCACAAAAAGAAACAGGGAGGCCATTGCCAAAGAAGACTTTGTAAACAAATACGTCTTATCCGAATCTCGGATACTCACTCCCCAGGAAGAACTTACTGTTCCAACGCTGGAACCATGGTATATCATACCGCCGGAGATCAAGCGAATCTGTGAACATGCAAAATTGACAACGAATACTGTTTCACCTATGCGGAATTTTCTTCTGCGGGGTCCTGCAGGAACCGGAAAAACAGAAGGTGCCAAGGCGATTGCTGCTGGCTTACATCTGCCCTACCGTTGCATTACCTGCTCTGCCAATACGGAGAGCTTCGATTTGCTCGGTCAGATCCTTCCGGACGTGGATGGAAAATTATCCAGTCTTCAGAATGAATATCCGTCTTTCCAGGATATCATGCTAGACCCGGCAACCGCTTATCAGAAGCTGACCGGCATTTATGATGAACAAGTAACTGAGGATGTGGTATACAAACAGCTCATCGACACAATCATTGATGAGATGCATGAGAATTATAAGAACCAATCTTCCCATCAGAAGTTCAAATATGTGGACACCCCTCTTGTGGAAGCAATACGTCACGGCTATTTGGTCGAAATTCAGGAGCCGACAGTCATTGCAAACCCCGGTGTTTTGGTAGGACTTAATTCCCTTCTTGACAGGTGCAACAGTGTTTTTTTGCCAAACGGAGAAGTGATCAAACGTCATCCGGATACGACCATCGTTGTTACAACCAACAATGATTATGCTGGCTGTAGACAGATGAACCAGTCTGTCATTTCCAGAATGAATCTTGTGATCGATCTGGAGGAGCCGGATGAAGAAACACTGGTACAGCGTGTTCTTGGGATTACCGGATGCACAGATAAAAAAACGGTTCGCACTATGGCACAGATCATCAAGGCAGTTTCTGAATATTGCAGTGAGAATCTGATCACAGACGGATGCTGCGGTGTACGTGAACTGATTTCCTGGGTGCAGTCCTATATGGTCTGTGGTGATGTCCGGGAAGCAGCACATTACACGATCCTCTCTTCGGTATCTGCAGATGCAGAAAGCCGTTCGGAAGTGGAAACCGGTTGTCTGGATTCCATTCTTGCAGCATAGGAGGGTTGGTACATTGACACAGAGAAAACCTTATAACAATTTAAAAATTACAGAAGAAGATATGCTGGATATTTTCTCCGCAAATATCCATTATCTACGGAAACTACCACGCTGGAATCTTTCCCAGAAAACCCTGGCAAGGATTCTGCATATTCCAACAAAATCTTACCGTAAGTATGAATTAGGAGGAGGCTTTCCACCCGTATTTGTGGTCTACCATCTGGCAGTCTATTTCGGATACACCATGGAAGAGCTTTTAACTGAAAAATTATTTTAAAAAGAAAGGATGAATAAGAATTGAATAGCAACCAGAAAAAATTAAAACAGATGATACGTGATCAAGAACTTACAATTAGTGACGAGGAACTGTTCACTTCATCTGCTTACCAGAAATACCTGACCTCTATGGCGAAAGCGGCTACCGGCCGCTATCGTCAAGGGCTTCAGACTCTGATGGAATGGGATGCCCAGGCAGATGCAGGCATTGCACATACGGATAACTATAAAATCCATATCAATGCTGCCAATGAAATCACCCAGAGTTTTCCTTCCCGGTATCTCCGTTCCGAAAGCCTTGTCGGATTCAATGGGCATGAGACTGCCCACCTGCTGTTCTCAGATTTTACAGCCTTGGGACTATATCTTGGCAGCATGGAAAAAGGAGCTTTCTACCCATCCAATCCTTCCTTTACGGAATTATCCTATCAGACAAATTGTGAAGAAATACTGGAGGCTATGGATAGCAAAGATAAAGCGACCTGCCTGACTCTGGCATCCTGTGCCTCTCATATAAATAATATTCTGGAAGACATCTATATAGAGGCACGAATGTGCACTTCTCATCCGGGCACTTTCCGCCGGGGCATTGAACTGAATAACCTGCGGATGTGTGAACAGATGCCTTCAATCCAGAGTCAGATTGAAAAGAAGTATTCTGATTTTGCAATTATGGCAAATCTTCTGCTTCAATACTGCAGGGTGGGAACCATCAATAACCTGTCCGGTTATAAAGGTCCTTATCTGGATTATCTGGAAGACTGCATGCCATATGTAGATGATGCCATTTATTCAGATGAAGCAAAGGACCGTTTTCACGCTTCTAATCATATTGTGGCTATTCTATGGGAATACATCAAGCCTCTGATTGAAGAGACAAAAGAAAGAATGGAGCAGCATTCTGCATCGGATGCAAGCCAGATGTTAGAGGAACTTCTGAGTAACCAGATCCATGGTGCCACCCCATTGCCTTCCGGCAAAGGCGGTACTATGCCAAAGCAGGCAGAAGAAGGGAAAAAAGAACAGAAGGCAAATCCCTTACCGTGTACTCCTCCTGCCATGCGTCAGGAAAGTACGCAGGCTGCCCAGGATGTTGTAGCCGAAGAAGGAAACCGGATCGCACTTGCGAAAACGAATACCATCCTTGACCAAAATAATCCAGGAATTACTTATAATCACCAGTACCTTGGCACCGGTTATGAAAAGTCTGCCAACGACCTGTTCCGGATCCTGAGTGGCATCGCTACTGAGAAAGCAGAAACACAATATCAACAGGAAATGACCGAAGAACTGCAGAAGGCAGCAAACGATATCCATTACGGGAATGCTCATACCGGAGTTCATGTTACGATCAACCGAATGACATATGTACCGGATTCTTTAAAACAGTCATATCAGGCTGTAGCACCAATGCTTATCCGAGCATCCAAACGCCTGCAGAAGTCTATCGCACCGCTTTTAAAAGAAGAAAGTGAGGGCGGAAAATTAAAGAACCTGCAATTTGGAAAACGTCTGGATACACGTGCAATGCACCACAAAGATGGAACCTTTTTCACCAGAACCAGACTTCCTTCTGAAGAGCAGAAACTTGCAGTAGGACTTTTGGTAGACGAGAGTGGATCAATGAGCTGGGGAGACCGGATTACACATGCGAAAAAGACGGCCATTGTGCTTTATGATTTCTGCCAGAGCCTTCAGGTGCCCATTACTATATATGGCCATTCAACTGGTGGCAACGGCGTAGAACTTTATTCCTATGCAGAATTTGATTCGATCGACACATCAGACCGCTACCGGCTCATGGATATGTCAGCAAGAGGCGGAAATCGTGATGGTGCTGCTCTCCGCTTTGTGGCGGAGCATCTGGCAAAACGTCCGGAAAAGCAGAAACTTCTGATCATCATTTCTGACGGACAGCCTGCAGATACCGGCTATTACGGCACTGAAGCAGAAGCTGACCTGCGTGGCATTAAAAAGGAGTATTCCAAAAAAGGGATCAAGCTCTTTGCTGCAGCGATCGGAGATGATAAGGAAAATATCAAGCGGATCTATCAGGATGGCTTTCTGGATATTACAAAGCTGGAAGACTTACCAAAAAACATGACGCTGTTAGTGAAACAATACCTGAAGTAGAAAGAAGGGAAAAGCTATGAATCAGAATCAACCACCACGGATCTCCGAGCAGATCTATAAACTACAAACGGATCGCAAACTCATTGCTGTTTATGACAGGCTTAGGTATGCACCACTGACCAGTTATGCTCAGATACATGCCAAAGGCGAGTATCAGGAAAACGGTCATAATGTCAACTCCCTGATTGGGATCACTATCCAGGATTATTCCAATGGCACCGGAAATAAAAATATCATCGTCCAGTTCAATCTGGCACCGGAACAGATCCAGTTTTTCTTAACCAGGATCACCGCAGGCTTTCAAGAATTTGAATGGTCGCTGAGCAAAATATACGGAAATCCTGATGCACAGGGCTACTCCATTGCACAGCAATTTTCTATTTCCCGGCATGTAAATGACCAGAACGGGCGGATAATGAAAAGCCCCTGGCGGATTCAGATCGTAAATGGCAAAGGCATCAAGGTCAAAAATCAAAATGGCGGATCTTATATGAAATCCGGGAGTTTTATTTTAGAAAAGAACGCCTTTATCCAGCTAACGGATATGGACCTGTATACGTTACTAAAACGCACGGATTCTTACATTACCAACTGGGAATCCTGTATGGCACCTTCCCTTATTTCAAATGGGAAACGTGCTTATGCAGAACAACAGTCTCAAAGAATCCAACAAAATGGACAATATCAAAGCCCGGCACAGGCATCGCCTTATGCCGCATAAAGTTTATGGAATGGAAGTGGCATTTGCTGCTTCTTTTCTTTTAGAAAGAAAGGTGAACATATGAAATACTCAGATATCTGCACCATAGATTCGCAGGGACGTATCGTTATTCCTGCGAAACTGCGCAGACTTTTAAAATTAGAGAATGGAAATCCCCTTGAAGTTGAATTATCCAATCAGGAAATCCGGATTCGGAAATGTCGGGAGCCTCAGCAGGATACTATACAACTCCAGAGCATTCTTTCCATTCTATACAGCTCAATCAAGCACGGAGCCTTTATCTGCACAGACCAGTATGTCATTGCAGCAACAGGGATATATCTCCCAGAAGGCACTTCCCTTCCGGAAAAACTGGAGCCTTATATCGCCTCCGGAAATGAGGCAGTTTTGGATATCCGTCAGCCTCTTTATATGCTTTCCCATCATCGGGAACCCGTAGCAGCTCTGTTTCCAATCCGCAATGACAAGGAAATGCCTCTTGCTCTGGCAGTTTTATCCAAAACTCCTCTTACTGAGATGGAAATGGGATGTGCAAGGTTAGTGGCAAAAACATTAGAGAAAGAATTTTGTTAAAAAGGAGTGTGATCACCATGAAAAGAACGAATATCAGACCAATAAGCAACATTGAAAAAAAGGCAATTACCGTAACTGGAACCCTATTCCTGCCTCTTCGAATCGGGGAACGTGCATGGATTTCTACTCACACACATACTTTCATGACGACTGCTGTGGAACGTATTCTGGAAGTATCCGGAAACTGCATTGTTTTCGAAACCCGTAACACCCGGTATAACCTGAAATATGAGAACGTACCGAATGAAATTGAGGTGATGTGTGCTTGACTACTTATGAACTGGGAAGCAGCCTGGAAAAGCTGCTTTCCAAACTAAAGCAGAACCGTGAGAATGTCCCTTTGGATATCCTGAAGACCTATTATAAAGCTCCTTACGAAGAATTAATTGCACAGGTGAATCAGACAGCCACTGCCTTTGTCAAATCAATTGTAGCTGGTCAGTTACTGATCAATCCTGACGTGTCAATGGACGAGCAAGCAGATGTAGTTAACCAGACAATTCAGGATTCGGGAATGATCAAACAGATTAACCACTGTATGTCACAGACCTATGATGTCACTCTTATACATCTGATGGCTTTAGAACTACGGAAAAAAGTAGAGGCAGCCTTATATCCCTATATTGCCAGGAAAAACTGTCTGGTGGCAGATCTTGACGATATCGAAAAGGAACCAATTATCTACAATACACTCACGAAACAAGTATATGAAAATGACCACTGGATAGACCGGGAGTTGGATCTAAAAGGTAAGCTCCTGATTTACACCAAAACAGAAGAAAGGAAAGCCTTATGAAAGTTTATGTATTATGCAGTTATGGGGATTCGCTCAATGATCCATCCATATCTACTGACTATCAGAAAATATATGAGAAAATGGAAAAAAGTTATAAGATGGTTCTTGAAGACGTTTATCAAACCGAGGAAGAAAAAGAGTATACTTATATTTCAGGATACAGTGCCCGTGCTGTTATTCACGGTGTCTGGTTGGAGTGGTCCATTACCGAGCTTGACCTTACGCTGCCACCCCAATATGATATCCGAAAAATAAAGCAAGCTTAGAATTGTAATATTCTGTATCAAATTACTACGAGCCGCCCTATCTGGACGGCTCTTTCTATTTGTACCTGATATAGTAATCCTCAAAAGAAATATTACATTCATCTTTCGCTGTAACAAACTGATACGTTTTAATCAAATTCTGCCTTTCTACGGCACCCTTTTGAATTTTCATGAGCAACGATGAAACCTGAAAATCATCATAAGCATGTTCAATTAGGATACTCATAAGTTCGTTTAACACTTTCTGTCTTTCGTACTCAGATTTTAAATCGATTCTCAAAATCCCCATACGTTTTCCATCTGCTGCATATTTTAAAGAAGGACAGATTTCTATTGTTCCAATCAGATAATCAGTTGCCTTTTCAAAAATGCTCCAGCGTACAAAGTCCTGTACTTCATACCGCTCCAGCCAGAATTCTACACATTCTTTGAATTTTTCCAAATCTGTATAATAAAAATCATCCCCACAGCAATCTCCATTGAAAAACCTTGCCGCATCCGGATCCGAATAGCATGGAAACAACGCCTCTGCATCTTCTCGCTTCAGTTTTCTTATAATAAAATGCTCTGTTTCATACACAGGGCAATCTAAAAATGGATTCATCTTTTGTACCTTCTTTCTATTCCGGGAATATCATATCCCACGTATTATTGTCCGGATGGTAACATAGGATAAAGTTCTGCATCCGATTATTCACAACTGCTCTGCAGTCATATCGATACATCAGAATACCAGCATAATGCTTCTTATCAGATTTTAGCACTTCAATATCTTTCAGTAAATGCCTGGCTCCCTCAGTATCCTCATATTTTATCATTCTGGGGATCATTTTACCGGTGCTGGTAAACCAGCAGTCTGCCGCAACCTTATGTGGCACTCCCCGAATTGCTTGCTCCTGAAGTTTTTCCTCTTCCATACCGATTGCAAATCCCATCAAAGGACACCTCCTATTCTACGTTTACTTTCTTATAATCAACTGTACGTTTTTCCCGGCTGATACCACCTGACATGTGATCGATCCTGCTTCCTACAAAGACTGCCCGTTTTAAGGAATCCCTGCCATAACGCATCCGAATCTTATCTACAGTTGCATCCATATGCTCCAGCTTTTCATAATCCGTTGTATCAAACATATCAAGCTGCCGCATATCCATATGATCCTTAATCCTGCTGGTATGAATGCCCAGATGCCGGATCACTTTCCCATTCCAAAGAGAATCGAAAAGCTGACATGCACAACGATGAATTTCTATCGTAATATTGGTCGCATTATTCAAGGTCATCTGATGGCTTGCATACTGAAGATCAAATGTTTTGATTCCGACGGCGATTACCTCTGCACGGACGCCTGCCGCGCGCAATCTGGTTCCAACTGTCTCCGCCAAAGCAAGGAGAACCAGCTTTGCTGTAGATGCGTCTGTAACATCAAAAGCTATCGTTGTACTGTTCCCATATCCTTTATTTGCCGGAGCTTCTGACTGAACCACAGAAACATCCATCCCGTTCGCAAATGCCCAGATCACCTCCCCATGTTTTTTCAAATGGCTTTTCAGCATAATCGCATCAGACTGCGCCAACTCACCAATCGTATGGATTCCCATATGAAACAATTTCTTTGCAGTAGCTCGCCCGACAAAGAACAAGTCCGTTACCGGAAGTGGCCACATTTTCATCTCAATCTCATGTTTCCATAAGGTATGAATCCGATCAGGCTTTTGAAAATCACTTGCCATTTTCGCCAGCAATTTATTCTCCGATACCCCTACATTCACCGTAAACCCTAATTCTTCCTTGATTTGATTCCGAATACGGTTGGCTGCAGTGACCGGTTCTCCCCATAAACTTTCGGTACCGGTCATATCAACAAATGCCTCATCCACGCTATATTGCTCAACATCCGGAGAGTACTGCCGAAGGATCTCCATAAAAGCAGCGGAACATCTTTCATACAAACTATAATTCGGAGGAACCAATTTAAGCTGCGGACACTTTTGAAGTGCCTCCACAATACTCTCGCCGGTTTTGATATTATATTTCTTTGCCGGGATTGATTTCGCCAGGATAATTCCATGCCTCATGGCCATATCTCCACCGACAGCTGCTACTTCATCCCGCAGATCTACTTTTCCGCCTAAATGGTAGAGGCGGTAAACAGCCTCCCAGGAAAGGAAGGCTGAGTTCACATCAATATGAAAAATCACTTTATTCAAACTTATGTTCGCCTCCTTTTAGATTATTATATCGAACTGGTGTTCTTTTTACAAGAGTGAAAATATGGAATCTACACATCATCTGATATTTTCTACTATCATTGATATAATAAAAGTCCTGTGTACACAATATATAGTTTTTGATTATTTGACATCTTCTATATATAGTGTTAAAATAATATTGTAATCATTATTTGTGTCATCCGTAATGGATATTCACACGCAGTTTAGGTTTGTATATAAGTCAGGAGGATTTCTCTGCCATCATAGAGCAGAGCCTTCTGGCTTTTTTTTTGCAGGAATCTGCAGCATGTTAGAGAATGAACGCATTTGTGTCCATTCTCTTTTTTTGCCTAAACGCAGGAAGGAGGGAAGGACAACGAATTATTCACAAAAATGATTGCCCAATAATTTACCAGAAAGGAGATTTTTTATGAATTACAATGAATTTCAAGAAACATTACTCAAAGAATTGGAAAGCAGATTTGATTCCCATATCAGTCTGAATCCTATCACAACGACTAAGAACAATAACACCCTGAAGCATGGAATTGAATTTTACAATGATACATCCAATATAAGCCCTGTTTTGTATCTGGACGAATGGTATGAATTCTACCTGACCGGAAAATCTCTTTCTCAGATTGCAGAAGATATTGTTGAGCTGTATCACCAGGCTGCAGATGTTTCCTTTACGAACACAGAAATGCTGCTCGATTATGAAAAACTTCAGGAAAAGATTCTCTACAAATTAGTCAATTTCAAGGCAAATCAATCCCTGCTAAAAGACATACCGCATATTCCATATTTGGATCTGGCAATTGTCTTTTATGTACTTTTGGACTGTAAGGATAGTAGAATGGCAACGGTTCTAATTCGAAATGAACATCTGAAGACCTGGGGAAAGGATCTAAATACCATCTTCTCAGATGCAAGAAAAAACACTCCTCGTGTCTTTCCGGCTGAACTCACACCTATGTCTGATTTTCTGCAAAATGCTTTTCCTAACTCAAATGAGTTTATAGATCCAGACAGAGATTGTGTCATGAAATCAGAATTGTTCATACTCTCTAATACTATAAGACAACACGGTGCTATCTGTACATTGTATGATGATATCATGAATCAAATCGGGAAAACATTACAGGATGATTTTTTTGTCATTCCCAGCAGCGTACATGAAGTTCTGTTATTAAAAGCTTCTGATACTGACTGCATGGAATTAAACGAAATCATTCGGGAAGTCAATGAAACAACGGTCATCCCAGAAGAAATTCTTTCAGATCATGCATACTTTTATTCTCGGGATCGTAAGGAACTCCTGTGTGCTTAACCAAAAATGCCATAAAATAACACCGAGCCGCCTGATTAAATTCAGACGGCTCCTTTTACGTTAAAAATAAACTCTGTTGTTCATAGTCCTGCCTTCGTACCAGCTGTGGTGGCGTCTTATGCAGTGCAAATTCCAAAAACGTATCTTCATATACCCAATCTTCCAATTCGGATCTTTCCAGAATCAACGGCATCCGATGATGTACGGGACTGACCGATTCATTTGCCTGGGTAGTTAAGATAATGAAATGATCTTCATCTTGAAAACGATTGTAAAATCCTGCCATGAATAAGACCGGCTGATTTTCTCTCAGGAAAGTAACTTTATTCTTATCCGGATCCCATTCATAAAACTGCTTTGCTGGAATGATACAGCGTCTGTGCATCACACTATCCCGGAACGACTTTCTTTCCAGAGCAGTTTCTGCTCTTGCATTGATCAGCAGCCCTTTTTTCTGATATTGCGGAAAGCCCCATGACATTTCTTCTGCCAAAAGATGTGGTTTCCTTCCGGTAATCACAGTTGCAGACTGAGAGGGATAAATATCACCCCTGCGCTCTCTTCTCAGTTTCTCATCCACCTCCCGGACCACTTTTTCTATTTCTCTGGCTGTATCATCATCCACATAATATCGTCCACACATTACTTTTCTTCCTTTTTTTCAACTGTTACATATTTTTGATTTCTACTTGATGGACGATCCGGAATTGTCATTTGAAGTTCTCCTGCTTCACATAACGGCTTCAAGTATCTTTTCGCAAAGCTTTTGACATCCTTATATCCCATGTATACTGTAATTTCTTTTTTACTTCTCGGTACTTTACAATATTCTAAAATCCTGTTCTGCAGACTATCTTGGGTGTTATCCTGGTGTTTATCCTGGGTGCTATCCTGGGGGCTATCTTGAGTGCTTGTATTTCTTCTATAGAAAATCACCGCAAATCCATATGCCTGCTGTCCAAATTCCACTCTACATCCTGCCGCTTTGCAAGCAGTATAAATACGCTTCAATCCTGTTGCAAAACTTTCCATATCTTTTGAGTAATATAACGTTCTTGTAATCAGTGGATTTCTTCTGACTGGTCTTTCATTTCCTTCAATAAATTTCTCTGGTGAAACTCCAGTCGGAAATGCACCTGGATTATAAATCTCAATTCGATCTTTAAATATTGCCACCTCATTACTCTGCCCAGAATCAAATATTTTATGTCCAAAAGAATTAATAATTGCCTCACGAATCGCATCCAATGGTATTTCAGGAATTTCCTTTCTTGACAATCCACTTCCGATTTCAACACGCCAATCCATTGCATCAATGATATACTGCTCTGCCTTTTTTGAAAGTTCCATAATGGAACCTGTAAACCTGCGGATATCCGTAAATGTCAACCTCTCATTTGTTGCAAATTTTGCCATCTGAAGTTCATTAATACCACAATTACAAAATAATGCTGCTCCTGCATTTAATAAGTGATCACCCTGAATCAGTTCTAATTTATTCAATACTGTTTTTACATCTGTCTCCTCAAAACTGATTCTTCCTGCATCTTTTGCTTTTTGCAGATAAGTATCAAAAGCATTTTTATCTATATCCTGAAGAGTATATTCAGAAACCTGTCTTTCCCACGAATATTTTACATTATCCCGTTTGCGTATCATTTCATCATAAATATCCTGTTCCATAATCAGATCTTCATCTGCAACTCGGATACGTGGAATACTATACGCAAGATATGGCTGACGATTTCCCTCAAAATCAACTTGAATACATTCCCTTTCTCCGATGCGAACAGCCTTAATCTCCGGATAAATAGCAGGCGTAATGTGATTTCCAATTGCCTGGCTTACCTTTCTCAGCGACTCATCCGTTATTACCTGTCCAATTACAGTACCATCATTTTTCACGCCAAAGTACAGAACACCTTTTTTATGCTTGTTGAGAATTGCAGCTATAGATATCATTGCTTCTTTCATCTCGCCAGTACTTTTCTTGTATTCTATTGTCTCAGTTTCCGGGCCGATATTTACCAGACTCATTTTTCTTATCACCTTCATATTATTATATCCTCTATTTTATCCGATTTATATTTCATTATCAATCTTATTTTAACGCCATAAACCATCACAATAAATCGTCTGCTCTCATACCACACATTCAAAAAGGCCACCCATTACAGGGCAGCCAAATTATAATGATTCTACAATATTTACATTATTTTCTTTCCCACAGTTCTCTTGTAACTCACAATGTAAAGTAATTTCATGTTAGGATCACTGAACTGTCTTTTAATCTTAGTCATATAATACTGATAATCCCTGCTAAAAAATCTGCCTTGACGCTCCACTAATTGTTCTGCAATCCTCCCTGTTTCTTCTGAAATCAACGGGTAATCCTCATATTTACCAGTCTTCAATGATTTTTTATGAATCTTTCTAACAACTATCTCGGAGGGTTTCAGATCATAAATATCACGCATTCTTAATCCAGTTTCTGCAGCAATCCGCAGAAAAAAGATGCTTTCTAAATCATTTTTCTCATACAGTTTTTGTAAAGCCACTGTATACTGTTCCTGGACCTCTTGAACCGCTAGCGGTATTCGCTTATTCATTGGCCTGTTTCCACATGATTTTCTGTTATTATTGTAGTACATTCACATTTTCCTCCAGTCGTTTCAACGGTTTCAAAAGAGACTCTGCATTACTGATAAACGGTTCCTTTGTTCGTTCCGTTATATAGATTTCCCATAATTTTTTATGTATCTCTCTTACAGTAATTCCATTGCACTGATTCTCTAACATCTTCAGAAATGGAAAAAGCATCGTTTTTTGAATATCCTTTCCTTCAAGTACATGATGTTCTTCCTGTCCGTACACCTCATATAGACATTCCAATATAATATTCATATCTGTCACAAACTTTATCATTGGTTTTTCATACTTCCTTTTCTGCACGGCTGCCATCTGAAACTCCTTTCACATCCGGACTGTTAATCCATCAAGCCTTTTCAGCGGCAGTCCCACCAGATACCAGTCTTCATCCATTTCAATCCGGACCGGCACCCAGACATCATTAATTTTTACTTCAAAACATTCTCCACAATGCAGACCGCCATAATAGGATTCCATTCCAAATCGGATATCATAACGTCCACTTTCCTTGTCATAAAAAAGATTACCTTCTCGTTTCTCGCTCATTCTATTATTCCTCCTGAAAAATTATCTTTTATACTTAGTAATAGTGACGTTAATCTGGTGATTGCAAAATCTCAGGATGTTTTTCTAAATATTTTTTTCGATAGCGATAAAACGTCGTGTGGGATAATCCCAATTCTTTCCGAAGCTCTGTCGGTGTGATCTCTCCGGCAATTACTTTTGAAAATGCTACATCAAATTCATCTTCCTCGATTGCTGCAGGTCTTCCATAATCATCCCATTCCCCACGGAGCTTCTTCATTTCAATGCCTTCTCTCTGACGCTTTTCTTTTTTCTCAATTTCTGCCTGTGCCATAGAAGCATAAAGTTCCAGCATCATATTATTGATGGTTTCCATCATAAGACACGCCAGGGTATTATCCATTTTTGACATATCCATCAATGTAGTCGGCAGCTCTAGTGTAATGACACGTTGATATTTAAACTAATCTTTGTATCCTAATTACAACTT
>OBLI01001066.1_pt1 | contig 27975 bp, 13 predicted proteins | sample 1519701 | NCBI WGS metagenome assembly OBLI01 (sample SAMEA3663005, study PRJEB22513) | pig gut metagenome | biome: pig gut; feature: pig-associated habitat; material: faeces | place: France | collected 2012 | reverse complement strand
ATAATATAATAATTTATTATGAAGATATTTATATTACTGAAATTCTTTATAAAAAACCATTTCTCTGTAAAAATGTAAAAATGTAAAAATGTAAAATGTGATTTTCAGGCTTTGCCTCAGTGAGATAAAATGGAGTCGTCTGAGAACGAAACCTGTTACGAGAGAGACGTAGCATCTGGAAATCTTAAACGAGACTTATGATAATATGAGACGTGGCGTGGGCAGGACATGACACGTAGGGGATGAGGAATTAGGAATTAGGGATGAGGAATTAGGAATTGGGGGTGGATTGTCTCTCGACAAACCACCCCCGGATTGTAATAAACCAAAAACCAAAAAAACTACCTATATAACTTATTACTTTGTGTGTTATTCAACGGTAATCTTATCTACATAGTATCCATGACCTACGCAGAGGAAACCATCCTGTGCATTAATGAGGTCAATAACATCCTGACTAATTACTAATTCTTTTGTACCATCTGCGGTAAGGTCAACCTTTTCGCCTCCCGGCAGTTCTGTCCACCATGCCGTTGTCAACTGCATCTGATGATATTCAGCAGATGGCTCTAATGTATAGTTGATAATGAGTTTAGATCCTACGCTAAGACCCGTAATCTGCTCCTTGGTGAGGAGATTGAATGTCTTGTTGGCATCGCCGTCGGGGAGTTCCCATGATACGTAGTGATGACCTTCCCACAGAATGTTTTCAGTGATTTCGGGTACATCGTCGGAAAGAACGATGTTGCCTCCACCATATACCATGCCTTCGGCATCAATTAATTTTATTTTGTAGGTGCCAAGAGGGAGGGCTGGAACCTCGTATTCAACATAGCTCTCCTCACCTTTATCCACGAATGTCGCTGGCACCTCTGTGTCACCAAATGCAATCTTTGTCACCTTGTCCATATCTGAGCCATGGAGCTTTGCCTTTGAACCAGGACGCACCTGACGGTCGAAGATGTCATTTCCGGGGACAGGGTCGCCGGCACATGCACGAACAATGACGCGTGCTGTTCTTGAGGTTTCCTTGCCCTTTGTTGTGGTGGCAACCACCTTCAGCATGTATTCTCCTGCGATAAGGGGAATATTGATGCTCACGCCTTCAGCAACCTCCTCATCGTCGATATACCATTTCACTGTGGTATGATTGGCAGGAGTCACAATAACAGTGGCCTCGAGGTTGATGTCGCGGGTGATGTTCTTAAACTCTCCCGGCACGCCATTTGTCCAGTCGGGAAAATAGGGGTCGAGGATTTTGGGTTCGTCATCCTCATTAGCTGTGATGAACGGTTCGTCATCAGATCTACAGCTTGTCAGTGCGATATTACCTGCCATGAGCAGCATAATCATCGCGAGAATATATATTTTTTTCATAATCAATTCAATATTAAATCTTTAATTTATTGAAAGTTTTGTTCAGCAACATCCCACCACATTCGCTTGTGCCAGTCGTCGTTGCCACCAAGGCGCTCGATAGCCTCCTTGTAGTTGACACTGTTATACTGCATTTCGAGGTTAGGATACTTCAGGCGCACCGGAGTATCGAATCCATCGACACAGGGATAGGTGAAATTACCAAACTTCTCACGCTTCTGAAGAGTGGGATAATCCGAACGGCGCAGATTCGACCATGCCTCAGAGGGGTTGGTGAGATGGAGGATATATGCCTCCTTGTTGATCTGCTCCTTGGGATTGCTTCCAAGAGGATTGGCAGCGATGTAATTGTTGATTTCCTCGTCGCTGATCTTGCCCTCTATCTTATAGTTGTCGTTGAGGAATTTCATAGCGGCACGCGCACCTGCCTCATAGTGGCTCTCAACAGATTCTGATACGTTCCAACCCTTCAATGCTGCCTCGGCAAGCAGGAACTGAGTCTCGGCATAAGTGATGAGGACTCCAGGACAGTCGGGCTGTTCGAAAGCCAATGCGAGGAACGGGCGCACCATACGTGCTGGATAGTTGCTCTGGTCGTAGCCCTTCTCAGGATAGTCGCGAACAAGACGCTCGAGAGTAGGAATCTCAGAGTTGGAAGGAACGGTAGGCCACTGGTCCCACCATGCTGCACCCGGGTCGTTGGTCTGCGGACCAGTACCACCTGCGTTGCCCCATGCGATAACCTCGTCGGTAACGTCGTAGCAGCCCTCAGGTTTGTCCTCACTACGTGTGGTGTTGATGTAGTGGCGGCATATCTTGAGGAGACGCGGGTCGTTGTTGTCCTTCAGCATATTATATAATGTAGAGCATACGAATGTGGGGGATGTGGGGTCCTGACCATAGAGAATCTCACTGAGGGCGTTGGCACGGAAGTCAAGATCGCGCGATCCGTCGTAGAGAGTGAATGGAGAGTTCATGTACTTCACGAGAGCATCCTCGCTGCCATTGGATATACATCCGCTGTTCACAGCCTTCTCAAACTCCTCCTGAGCCTTGCTTGGGTTGACATCCGAGATACGCATGGCGAAGCGCATGCACAGGGAGTTGGCAAACCTCTTCCATCCCTCGGTGTCGCCAGAGAGGGTGGTGACATCGCCCGAGATACGGTCGCTGCCAGTGCCGAGCTGTGCCACGCAAGCTTCCAGTTCGGTGAAGAACCAGTTGTAGATATCTTCCTGCTTGTCGTATTTGGGATTGGAGATACCCATGATATAGCCCAGTCCAGCCTCAGAGCAAGGAACATCGCCGTAGAGGTCGGTGAGCACCGACATCATATATACGCGGGTGATGCGCAGGGCGGCATTGGTGTTGGGTGTTCCCTCAGAGTTGTAGATGGCATCCACGAGGTTCTTGATACCCACTCCGTAATACTGGTCCCATACGAGGCGGAGCTGGTCGTTGTCGGGATTTACGGCTCCGGCATAGAAGCTGACGTTCCATCCACCGGCATAATACTGTGTGAAACCAGTGACATAGCTACGATAGGTATCCATAAATCCAAAGTCACCGTAGGTCTGAAGCAGCGCTGTGGTGAGCTGCGCATTGGGGTCGATGGTGGGCGACTTGGTATTGTCGGTGTTCACATCTTCCATGTGGCTGTCGCTACACGAAGAGAATGTGCCGAATGATATTGCAAGTGCAATTAATATCTTTGTTAGTTTCATATCTTTCAATTTTTTAGAATTTCATGTTCACGTTAATACCATAGCTGCGGCGTGAGGGCAGCGAACCGTATTCAAGACCCATGCCCGAGGTGTTGTAGCCAGAGTCGGGGTCGATGTTCGGAATGTTCTTCCAGATGATGAACGGGTTGCGGGCCACAAACGATACGTTGAGAGCCTTGACAAACTTGCCGAGCATCTTTTCGGGGAATGTGTAGCCGAAGGTTATCTCGCGGCACTTCACATAAGAGTTGTCGTAGATGAACATGCTTGGAGCATTGCGCGACACACTTTCCCAATATGTCTGCGGGTCGATGGCAACATCGTTAGGACGATAGGTGCCGTCGCCATTGTCGATAACACCGGGAGCATAGAATCCGTCGCACTTGCCTGCGGCGCGCCATTCCTGGATGGTCATACCAGATGCCAAACGCTTTTCTTCGGATGTGTACCATGCCTCGCGGCCTTCGAGCGTCTCGGGAGCCTTACCGGTCTGGAATGCCGAACGCATTGACATAGAGAAGATGTCGGCACCTACCTTCACGTCGAACGCTGTCGAGAGACGGAAGTTTTTGTAGGATAGGGTGTGATAGAAACCGCCTGTCCAATCCCATGAGGCATTGCCGAGGGTGCGGGTGGTCTCGTCATATACGGGCAGACCGGTCTCGGCATTGATGAGGATGTCGCCATTGGCATTGCGCTTGAAGTCGGGACCGATAATCGAACCGAAGTTCTTGCCAACCTCGGCACCTACAGACACGTTACACCACATGGCCTTCTCGATTTCGAAGTAGTCCATGCCCTCGGTCAGCGACTTCACCTTGTTGCTGTTCTTTGAGAAGTTGATACCGAAGTCCCATGCAAAGTCCTTAATCTGAAGGGCACGTCCGTTGAGTGCCACCTCGATACCCTTGTTCTGTATCTCACCGGCATTGATCAGGCGATACTGGTAGCCGGATGTTGATGATGAGGCAAGGTTAATGATCTGGTCGCGCGATGTCTGGTTGTAGTATGTCACGTCGAGGCTCAGTCGGTTGTGGAAGAACTTCATCTCAAGACCCAACTCATAAGAAGTGGTCATAGTAGGTTTGAGGTCCTTGTTGGGCTGGGTGTTGTTGTTAATCATACCTATGGTGAAACCAGAGTAGGAATACTTACCGGTAGAGTAGTTCAGGGCGAGCTGATAGGGGTCGGTGTCGCTACCTACCTTTGCCCAAGAAGCGCGGAACTTGCCATAGTTGATGATGTTCTTGTTCTTCAAGTACTCAGAGAACACCCAGCTTGCAGATACCGACGGATAGACGTAGGTGTTGTTGGATGTAGGCAGGGTTGACGACTTGTCACCACGGATTGTTCCTTCGAGATAGTAGGTGTGGTCGTAGCCGATGCTTGCACTACCATAGATTGAGTTGATCTGCTTCTTGTATGTGTTCTGCTGAATGCTCTGCTCCTGATAGTTCATGATGGCAATCACGTCCTTCATCTGCTGTCCAAGACCAGTGAGGATGTTGGTTTTGTTGTCCACCTTATATATATTACCACCGAGAGTGGCATTTACATCAAAGTCACCAAACTGGTTGTTGTAGAGGGCAAGGAGCTCGGCATTCAGGGTGCGGTTCTGGAATATGCTTTCCTGCAACTGACCAGCCGACTTACCCGGTGTGGTGCGGGCGATGTAGTCCTGGAAGTTCATGTTGTTGATGTCGGTACCGATGGTTCCCTGAATCTTCAGGTGGCTGTCGATGTTATAGATAGCCTTTGCGGTGAAGCGGAACACGTCCTTGTCCGACTTGTTGCTGTTCTTGTAGAGATCCCAGTATGGGTTGCGGTTATACTGGTCGAGACCGTTCCAGTTGGCATAATCGCCATCAATCGTCTGATAGTTCTTCAACCAAGCCTGGTTATAGGTATTGGCAAGTGTCATGAGGTTCTTGCCGACATTACTCTGAGAGTCGCCGAGCGCCGGACGGTTTTTCACGTTCTCACGTGTGTAGTTGGCGGTGAAATCGAAGTCAATCTTACCGAGTGAGGTGTTCACACGCAGGTTGAAGTTGTCGCGGCTCATGTTTGTCTCGGGCAGGATGTCGCGGTTGCGCATGTCGGTAACAGAGAAGCGCATTCCCGTCTTGCCTGAGTTGGCAGATATAATTGCTGTGTTTTGTGTTGTGAAACCAGTGCGGAAGAAGTCGCTGGCATTGTTGGGATAGATATAGAACGGGCGCGACTCGCCATCGAAGTATGTCATATTGAAGTCGTCGGCCTTGGGACCCCAGCTCATGTTAGTACCGGTAGTGGCAGTCTGCGAGTACTTACCGTTGTTACCCATACCATACACCTGCTGAACGTCGTCCCACTTGGCAAGCTGTGTGTCGAAGGTGAACGAACCATTGTATTCCACCGACAGTTTGTCCTTGTCGGCCTTCTTGGTGGTGATGAGGATCACACCGTGGGAGGCGCGGCTACCGTAGAGAGCCGAGGCGGCAGGGCCTTTAAGCACTGTCATAGTCTCGATATCGTCGGGGTTGATTGCAGAGATGCCGTCACCGAGGTCATATCCGCCCTCAGTACCAGCCGAACCGAAGTTGGTGTTGTCCAATGGTACACCATCCACCACATAAAGCGGTTGGTTGTTACCTGTCATCTCGGTGTTACCGCGCAGAAGTACGCGTGTAGAACCCGATGCACCACCGGCAGTGTTCTGTACGACAAGACCTGCCACCTTACCCGAAAGAGAGTTGATAACGTTAGTTTCCTTAGCCTTGGTGAGTTCCTCGCCCTTCACCTCAGAGAGTCCATAACCAAGAGCCTTGCGGTCGCGCTTCACACCGAGGGCTGTGACAACCACCTCGTTGAGCACCTTACCGTCCTCTTCGAGAATGACGCTCATTCCATTCTGAGCCTTCATGCTCTTGGTCTTATATCCTACGTATGAGATTTCGAGTGTAGCGCCTGGTGCGCACTGGATACTGAAGTTTCCTTCGAAATCTGTCACTGTTCCGTTAGTTGTTCCTGCCACCTTGATTGTGGCACCAATCAGAGGACCTGCTGCGTCGGATACAGTTCCTTTGACGACCTTGTTGTCGGGTGCTGCCTTGATTCCCCTTGCGACATCTCCAGAATAAGAGTTGCCGGCAAATGTGGGAACGGCATTCATGCCTAAGGCAAATAGGCATAATAGTACTTGTTTCTTGTTCATTGAAATTGTATTTTATTAGTTGATAATTCCATTAAGAATCCATGGTGCCTTAACCTTCATGCCACGGTTACGGTCGAAGATACCGAATTTCTCGGGTCCGCTTCCGAATGAGTTGTTGTCCCAAACGAAAGTGGAAAAACCGCGCTTGCGTGCCTCTGTTACGAAGGTCTTGCAATAATATGTCATATTCTCGTGCATACGGTCGATGTCGCTTCCCTTATAGTGGTCGGTCACCCCCCATTCGCCGATGCAAATGCCAAGTCCCTGTGATGACCATGTGTTTACTACCTTGTCGAAGAAATCGGTCAAAGTCTTCTCATTGCTCGGTGAAATCTTGCCATATTGCTTATATGCCTCGCCCCACCAGTAGTACTTACATTCGCCGCAATAATCATAGGGATTGTAGAAATGGAACTCGACACTCAAATAGTCGTTGCCGTTGCCCTCAACATCCTGTGGAACGATAAACTGTCCGTTGTTGATACCGTAGTCGGGATTGCACACGTATGTTTGCACCATCAGATGACGCTTGTCGTTCTTGCCGCCTGTGGCGCGCACCATATCCACGAATACCTGGTTGTAGGCATTCTGCACAGCGAGGTTCTCCTCTGTGGGAGCGCCCCAGAATCCGGGAACATGTACCTCGTTATGCCCGGCGAATGCGAGACGATAGTCATAATCCTTGAACTCGGTGGCTATGTTGTTCCATAACAATGCCAACTTCTGGCAGTTCTCATCCTTATATTTATAATAAGGTCGGCTTTCGAGCCATTTCTCGTGATGCACATTGATTACCACCTTCATATCATAGGCAAGACACCAGTTGACGACCTCCTTAATACGAGCCATCCATGTCTTGCTCACTGACATGGCCTTGTCGTTGGTGATGTGACATTGCCATCTAATAGGGATGCGAATTGCATCAAATCCGGCATCTTTCACTGCCTTGATCATCTTTTTTGTAACAACAGGGTTGCCCCATGCCGTCTCGGCTTTGTCGGTATTGTCGGGATTGCCGATTGCCATTGTCTCTCCGTCCTGTCCGGGGGCAGAACATTCGAATTGGTTACCGAGGTTCCAGCCAGCCTTGATTTGACTGTTCCAGTCCTTTGCCTTGATTTGTGCATTTGTCGTAGTGGCAAGCATTGTTGCCAATACAATAGTTAATAATACTTTCATGTTTTTTTGGGTTTTAATTTTTCGCTGCAAAAGTACGGCGAAAACCTAAAACCATGGTTGGAATACTGACAATTAGGGTTTCTAATCTATCAAATCATGTATGTTTGCGCACACACCGTCTGAGAGATTATTAGAACTTACTCGGTGAGACACCGAATTGTTTTTTGAAAACAGTACTGAAATGCTTACTGTTGGTAAAGCCGCAGATGGCACAAACATCGAGAATTTGCTTTCCCTCATGCAGCAATTTGGCGGCACGATGCAGTCGAATGTTCCTGATGAAATCCTGCGGAGTCTGTGCCGTGAGAGTCTTTATCTTGCCATAGAAGAGTGTGCGGCTCATTGCCATCTCGCGACAAAGATTGTCGATGCCAAAGTCGGTGTCTCCCATGTTTTTCATGACAATTGCCGTGGCTTTGTCTATGAAGTCATTGTCTTCGTTGTTGTCTGTAACAGTGTTGTCTTGTTGTGTCTAGCTTTCTGCTACGATATTATTCACACGGTGCTTATAGTATTCACTCATCCTGCGTCGGTTGGCGAGTGTGGTCTCGATCTTGGTCTTGAGAATCTCGGCGTCGAATGGTTTGGTGATATAGTCGTCAGCACCTGTTTCAAGACCTTCAATAATAAAGTCCTTACTTGCCTTTGCCGTCAGCAATATCACAGGCATCCATGAGGTGTGGTGGTTTTCCTTTATCCTACGGCATAGTTCGTCGCCCTGCATCTCGGGCATCATGACATCCGATATAACAATGTCGCACTCGTTGTCTTGTAGGTATTCGAGCGCTTTTTTGCCGTTTTCAACGGTGACAACCTTATAATTATCCGAAAATGTCATTTGGAAATATGAGCGTAGGTCGGCATTGTCATCCACAAAGAGGATGATGTCAGATGAGATGACCTTTTCTTCCTGAACCTCTGTCTTTATCTCGGTCAGTTCCCTTCTCACCAGAGGCAGAGATATAGTAAATGTAGAACCCTTGCCCTCCTCGCTTTTGAATGTGAGTTAACCATTGTGCAATGATGTTATCCTGCGGGCAAGCATCAATCCTAATCCTGTTCCGTTATTGTTCGTTTTTACTGCATTCTCCGCTCTGAAGTAGTGATTGAATAATTTCTTTTGGTCGGCTTTGGGAATACCGATACCGTTATCCTTAACATCAATCTTTACCTTCCCCCTGTCGATGTAAGCCCTCAGGGTGATACAACCTCCTTCGGGAGTGTATTTTATGGCGTTGGACAGTAGGTTGTCAAACAGTTTTGCCCCGAGTTTGTAGTCGAGACTAATAATAATGTCACTGGGACATTCTGATATTCCAATAGAGATATGTTTGTCCTTTGCCATCATGCAGAACTTGTCGATAATGCCTTCGAGAACGGTGATAACCCTCGCTTCTACCGGTTTCATCGGGTTATTCACCACGTCGGCCTTTTGGAAATCAAGCAGTTCACTAATCATATTTGACAGTTTGTCTCCATTACTCATTGCGATGTTAAGACATTTGCGACTTTTCTCGCTCAGTTGTTTGTCTTCGGCGATGTTCGAAAGTGGTGCAAGGACAAGACTGAGCGGTGTGCGGATGTCATGAGCCGCATGCACGAAGAAGTCAATCTTCTCGTTGAAATACTTTCTTTCTAATTTGCCGTTATAGTTTTTTATTGTCAGATACAGAATAACGCATATCGTCGATAGATACACCATCCATGCCCATACAGAGTTCCACCAAGGCTGGCCCACGATGATTTCAATGTTTTTCTCGTCGAGCACTTTCTTGTTATTCCGGCTTACCGCCTTCACCTTTAGTAGGTATCTACCTGCTGGCAGATTAGTGAATTGCACTGTTGAATTATCCGATGGTGGGCTCCACGTGTCATTGAATCCCTCAAGGATATATTGGAAGTTGATGTCATTGTGGTATTGGTAGCATATACTCTCAAATGACACGCTGAATGAATTGTAGGCATAGTTGAGTTTCACCTTTCCCTCTTCGAGTGACTTGTAAAGTGAGGCAATCTTCTCGTCGTCTATTTCCCTTTCTGAGTTTATTGTGATGTTCGAAAATCTTAGTTTTGCATCATAATCGAGCTTGTTGATAAGTGCGGGCGCAATGCTTATCGCCCCACTGTTACTGCCGAAGATAATTCGCCCGGTTTGTGTATTCCCCATTGACGCACGATTGTATTCGCGGTTCACCATTTTTATGAAGTTGATGTTAATAACTTCCATTGACTTGGGATATACAATGGCGAGTCCAGTATCCGAACCAACAATAATTCTGCCCATTTCATCGAAGCTAAGGGCACTAATGCTATTAGATGGCAAACCATTATTTGTCGTCAGGACATGTCGCTTGCGTGTTTTTAGATTATAGAGATATATACCCCCGCCATCGGTGGCAAGCCATACCGTCCCGTCCTTGTTGAAGAGAATGGAGCGAATGTAGTTGTTGATGTCCTTGTTCATACATTCCTCAAAACCGAGGTAATGCGTTGAGGTGTGAGTAATAGGGTCGATAATATAGAATCCGGTGGCGGTGCATACAGCAATCTTACCGTCAGGAGCATCAGAGATACTCTCGACAGTCATGATGTCATATTTGTGTGTCTTGTTACCATCAATCTGCACCATTGCTCCGTCGAGACATCCTATCCAGATATTTCCACGAGGGTCGCGATGAACACTGAAGATATAGTCGGTGTCAAGTATCCCGTTGGAGGTGGAGTATATTTGTTGGCTTCCGCCATCAGGACCGAGACGAAATACTCCGTTACCATATGTTCCGGCAAGTATACCGTCGCCGGTATTGAAAAGTGTCAAGACAACCTTCCCAACGAGAGTGTGAGTCCAATGCTTGGTTATCTGGTTTAGTATGCTGATGCCTCCATCTGTGGCGAAATACAGATTGTGGCCTACTTCCAATACGTCATTCACACCATTGTTCATCAACGACTGGTCAACACCCTGCTTGTGTTCAAAGGAAGTCATCACACTGCCGGTGGGATATGCGACGTCAATACCGCCTGTATAGCTTCCTATCCAGATGTTGTCTCGTTTGTCGCGCAAGATATCATAAATGCCATTGCCGTGAATGACATTGTCAGTTGTTTCCTCATCATTCCATAGCAGACGAGCGTCATTGCCATTTCTATGGGCTATATATACTCCGTTTCCATCGATTCCCAGCAATATCGTCGTGTCGTTTAGCACCTCTATTGCTCTAATAGGGGTATGGGGCAGAAGGCTTTCCATCTCTGCAGCCACCCTCTTCCATGTTTTCATGTCGATGATTACAGCTCCCTTGTTGAATGTGCCAAGCCATAAACGATTGTATTGAGAGTCGATAAAAGCAGTCTCGGTATTTCCATTAAACAAGGTGCGCAGGACTTTCCTTGTATTTCTATCAATAAGCAACGCTCCTGAAGTAGTACATATAATAAGGTGTTGACCGGTAATAATCGAACGATTTACATTTAGTTTGCCGAAATAGTGTTTTATGTTTTTCCTATCGTTAGAAACGAGGAAAACGCCCTTGCTCGTAGATGCCCACAGGTTATTCTCTTTATCGACAACTACATTTTGCAGTATGAGACTACCGCCGTTTTTATTAATTTCATTGAATCTTTTAGTGAAGTGTTGGGCTATCGGGACGAAACGGTCGAGATATTCGGCATACTTGAATAATTCACCTTTATTGTTGTATGCAAGAATATTATCTTCGTAATCTTTCGTTATCTTGATTACCATTCCTCCCGTGTCGCTTCTTTTGTTTGCCTCGCCAAGGGTGTAGTTTGTCAAGGTGCGACCGTTATATCTTGCCACTCCATTCTTGATGCCAATCCACATTCCTCCGTATTTGTCCTCCTCAATCGAATATACTCTTTGACTGCTGAGTCCGTCGGCAATTCCGAGGTGATCATACATAAATGCGCGATGATCAATCTTGCCATTGGCATTAATGACAAGACTAATCATCGTGCATATTATGATAAAAAACCTCGATTCCATCGACGTAATTTATTTAATAATTATTCCACCGTTGGGCTGGATAGTAATCTTTGTCTTGCCTTTGGCGTCAACCTTTATTTTGCCGAGGATAGACTCAGGCCACAGACTCTTCTTAGATGGTTTGTCGTAGTAATAAGCTGCGGTAGTATCGGCAAACATCGGGATGTTGATGTCGAGCTTTAAGGGTTCCTTGGTGGCATTGAGGCCCACGACATACCATCTGTCACCACTGCGGCGAGCCATGACGATGTATTTGCCCGGATAACCGTCGATGAATCGGGTTTCATCCCATGATGTGGGCACCTCGCGCAGGAAGTCGAGTTCCATCTGTGGCAGGTCGGTGAGGTTGTTCGGTTGTATGGCGATGCACTGCACACTGGTTTGAATGACTATGGCGGCAGCCATCTCGAAGATGTCGGAGGTGTAGCGACGATGGCGACTCTTGTTGTCGGGCGACATATAGCGGTTCATTATCGTGCCTCCCCAGTCCATCGACGCCACGGCATTGCGGCAGAAGGGGTGCATGGTGAGCTCAAAGCCCTCCTGTATGGCATGATGCTCGTTGAAGAAGGTGTTCTCGGATGCAAGCACAGCCTCGCTCGCCACGTAGTTGGGATACATCCTTTCCCATCCGCGGGGCAGTGTGCAACCATGGAAAATCACCTGAATGCCGAAGTCGTTGGCATCCGTGAGGATGTCCTCGTAGAGTTGCATGGTGTGCTGCTTGTCGCCGGCAAAGAAATCCACCTTGATGCCCTTCACACCGATACTCTTCAGCCAAGCCATCTCCTTGCGGCGGGCGAGGGTGGTGTTCATGCACTGCTTGGGAGTCTGCGGAGCGTCGCTCCATGCGCCGTTGCTGTTATACCATAGCATCAGACTGACGCCCTTGCCCTGGGCATACTTGCTGAGTTCGACAATCTTGTCGCGACCGATCTGCGTGTCCCACCAGTTATCCACAAGCACGTATTCATATCCCATCGCAGAGGCGAGGTCGATGAACTTCACCTGGTCGGCATAGTTGATGGATGTGTCCTGCCATATCAGCCAACTCCATGTGTAGCGTCCCGGGCGATAGTCGATGGAGGGGGCGTATTTCTGCTCGACCACATCTGTAGAGATGGTGGTCTCGACAATAGGACGGAGGTCGCTGCCCACCGTGATAGTGCGCCAAGGGGTTGCTCCGGGCAGTGCGAGAGCCGCATCCGTAGTGCCGTGCCCGTTGGCTTCGCCCGGCATGGGGAAGGCGATGCGATAGCCATTATCGGCAGAATAATCGCTCAGATGACTGCCCACATACTTGCCGTCTACGCCAGTCTCAGAGATGAGAACCCAATAATTCCCCGCTTCTAATTTCTCATTTCCCACTTTAAACAGGCACGGGAATGTGTACCCCTCGCCATACGCCGACTTGTCGGTGAGCGGAGCGTCGGGTTTGTATTCTTCCTCATAACTCGGTTTGGTGCGCATCCATCCCACCATTGGACTTGACTGAGGACATATAAAAGAGGTGGTGCCGTCGGGGAAGGCGAATGACGTTGCCTCTTCCTTGATAATAATGCTTGCCGTCTCGCCCCATTGGGGCATGGAGTAGCGGAAGGCGATGTTGTTGTCCGACACGCGGAACGTCACTGTTATCTCGCGATTCTGCTTGTCGGTGTAGGTGGCATTGAGTTCGTTGGCACGATATTCCACGATGCGCGCCTTGATGTTGCGGATGCTGTAACTGTCGCTCACTTGGCGGGTGGTTGATGTCTTGAAGGAGAGTCCACGGGAGAAATCGCCCACATTGGTGATGAGTCCCAAGCGCGACGGTTTGACGGCCTCCTGTCCGTCGTAAGTGACGTCATAGGTCACTATGCCTCCCTTGTCGTTGAGGTTGACAATGAGTCGTCCGTCGGGCGATGTTACTTTCAGGTTTTCTGCATTGGCGGCAAACACAGACGCCACCATCAGCACTGAGGTAATCAGTAGTTTCTTCATAATCAGATAATAATTAGGTTATATTATTTTTCGGTGCAAAGTTAAGGAAAGAAAATGAATTAGCAAATAATAAATATGCATCTTATCACAAAAAAACTTAATATTCATGCTAAACATATTGGATTTATAGAAATATGATGTAACTTTGCACGGAATATACGTTAAGAAACAACAACAACCAAGAAAAGAAATATGAAAAAGAAACTGACTAAGGTGCTCGTACTCGGTTCGGGTGCCCTGAAAATCGGACAGGCTGGAGAGTTTGACTATTCGGGTTCGCAAGCCCTGAAGGCTCTGCGTGATGAGGGTATATCATCAGTATTGGTCAATCCGAACATCGCCACTATCCAGACATCAGAAGGAATTGCCGACAAGGTGTATTTCCTTCCAGTGAACACTCACTTCGTCACTGAGATTATCCGCAAGGAGCGTCCCGACGGAATCCTCTTGGCTTTCGGTGGACAGACCGCCCTTAACTGCGGTACCGAGCTCTATCAGAACGGTACGCTCAAGGAGTATGGCGTTGAGGTGCTGGGTACATCGGTGGAGGCTATCATGAACACCGAGGACCGCGACCTCTTTGTGCGCAAGCTCAACGAGAAGGAACTGAAGACCCCGGTGAGTCAGGCTGTTGAGAATATGGAGGATGCACTTGCAGCCGCCAATCGTATCGGATTCCCTGTGATGATTCGTTCGGCCTACGCCTTAGGTGGTCTTGGTTCGGGTATCTGCCGCGATGAGGCTGCTTTCCGTGAATTGGCAGGAAGCGCATTCACCTTTGCCCCGCAGATTCTCGTGGAGGAGTCGCTGAAGGGATGGAAGGAAATAGAGTTTGAGGTTATCCGCGATGCCAACGACCACTGTTTCACCGTGGCTTCGATGGAAAACTTCGACCCCCTCGGAATACATACGGGAGAGTCTATCGTTGTGGCTCCCACCTGCTCGCTCACCGACGAGCAGGTTAAGATGTTGCAGGAGATATCCATCCGCTGCGTGCGCCATCTCGAGATTGTAGGTGAGTGCAACATTCAGTTTGCATTCAATGCCGAAACCAACGACTATCGTATCATCGAGGTGAACGCACGTCTGTCGCGTTCGTCTGCCCTCGCATCCAAGGCTACGGGTTATCCACTCGCCTTCGTGGCTGCCAAGATTGCCCTCGGATATACGCTCGACCAGATTGGCGATATGGGCACTCCCAACTCGGCATACGTGGCTCCGCAGCTCGACTATATGATTTGCAAGATTCCCCGTTGGGACTTGACCAAGTTTGCCGGAGTGAGCCGTCTTATCGGTTCGTCGATGAAGTCGGTTGGCGAAATAATGGCTATCGGCCGCTCGTTCGAGGAGATGATACAAAAGGGACTGCGCATGATAGGTCAGGGAATGCACGGATTTGTGGGCAACGACCACACCCGTTTCGACAATCTCGACGACGAACTGCAGAATCCCACTGACCTCCGCATCTTTGCCATCGCACAGGCTCTCGAAGAGGGATATACCGTGGAGCGCATCGAGGAACTGACCAAGATTGACGTGTGGTTCCTGGAGAGACTCAAGCATATCGTTGACCTCAAGCACGAACTGCAGCAATACAATACTCTCGAAGAACTGCCCGACGCCCTGCTCAAGGAAGCAAAGATTGCGGGATTCTCTGATTTCCAGATTAGCCGTTTCGTGCTCAAACCACAGTCGGGCAATATGGAGAAGGAGAACGCACAGGTGCGCCGTCATCGCAAGAGCCGTGGCATATTGCCCGCAGTGAAGCGCATCAATACCGTGGCAAGCGAGCACCCCGAATTGACAAATTATCTGTATATGACATACGCCGTGAGCGACTCCGACATCGACTTCTACAAGAACGAGAAATCAGTTGTAGTACTTGGGTCGGGTGCCTATCGCATCGGTTCGTCGGTAGAGTTCGACTGGTGCTCGGTGAATGCCGTAAATACTGCACGCAAACTCGGATATAAGTCGATAATGATCAACTACAACCCCGAGACTGTTTCCACCGACTATGACATGTGCGACCGCCTCTACTTCGACGAACTGTCGTTGGAGCGTGTGCTCGACATCATCGACTTGGAGCAGCCCAAGGGAGTGGTGGTAAGTGTGGGAGGACAGATACCCAACAACCTCGCCATGCGTCTGCACAACTACGGAGTGCCCATCCTCGGAACATCACCCATTGACATCGACCGTGCCGAAAACCGCGACAAGTTCTCGGCAATGCTCGACCGACTGGGTATCGACCAGCCGGCATGGCGCGCCCTCACCTCTTTCGAAGATATCAAGAGCTTCGTGGAGCAAGTGGGCTTCCCAGTGCTCGTGCGTCCGTCATACGTGCTCTCTGGAGCTGCGATGAACGTATGCCATAGCTACGACGAGTTGGAGCGTTTCCTCGCCATGGCAACTGAGGTGAGCAAGGAGTTCCCCGTAGTGGTGTCGCAGTTTATGCAGGAGACCAAGGAGATTGAGTTTGACGCCGTAGCCGATAAGGGTGAGGTGATTGAATATGCCATCTCTGAGCATATCGAGTATGCCGGTGTTCACTCGGGCGACGCCACAATGGTGTTCCCCGCACAGAACATCTATTTCTCAACTATCCGCCGTATCAAGAAGATTTCCCGTCGCATAGCCAAGGAGTTGAATATCAGCGGTCCGTTTAACATCCAGTATCTTGCCAAGGGCAGCGACATCAAGGTCATCGAGTGTAATCTACGTGCCTCACGCTCGTTCCCCTTCGTCAGCAAGATTCTCAAGCGCAACTTCATCGACACTGCCACACGCATCATGCTCGACGCTCCCTACGAGCGTCCCGACAAGAGCGAGTTTGACATCGACCGCATCGGCGTGAAGGCATCCCAGTTCTCGTTTGCCCGTCTGCAGAATGCCGACCCCGTGCTTGGTGTGGATATGTCATCCACTGGAGAGGTGGGTTGTCTTGGCGACGACTTCAACGAGGCATTGCTTAATGCTATGATTGCCACTGGATATAATATCCCCGGCAAGAACATCCTCGTGTCGTCAGGCGGATTGAAAGGTAAGGTTGACCTCCTTGAGCCAATCAAGCAATTGGCGAAGTCAGGTTATGCCATCTTCGCTACTGAGGGAACAGCCAAGTTCCTCGGTGAAAACGGTGTTAAAGCCACTACAGTGTCATGGCCCGACGAAGAGGGTGAAAACAAGGTGATGGACATGATAGCCGACCATAAGTTCGACCTCATCATCAACGTGCCGAAGAACCAAACCAAGCGCGAGCTCACCAATGGTTATCGCATACGCCGTGGAGCCATCGACCACAACATTCCACTGATGACCAACGTGCGCCTTGCCAAGGCATTCATTGAAGCCTTCTGTTCGATGAAGCTCGAGGACATCAAGATAAAGAGTTGGCAGGAGTATAACGCTTAAAACTCGTTTTTGTCTCAAATTATTGAGATATGAAACGTAGTTAAAAGTATATGTTACATTTTTCGGGTGTAAAGTCGGGATTTATTCCTAACTTTGCACCCGAATATTTAATGTAACATGTAATCTTGATTATGACAAAAAGAAAAACTAACTTTTTCCGCGGTTTGATTGCCGCAGCAGCAGTAGCGTTGCCTATGACGGGCGGGGCACAGAACCCTATCGTGCAGACATGGTTTACGAGCGACCCTGCACCTATGGTTGACGGTGACAGGATGTATGTATATACAGGTCACGACGAGGATAATGCCGACTTCTTTTGGATGTATGAGTGGAGGGCATATTCAACAACGGATATGGTGAACTGGACAGACCACGGAGCGCTGATGTCGCTCGACACATTCTCGTGGGCTGACGACAGGGCATGGGCTGCACAGACCATCAAGCGCAACGGCAAGTACTATTGGTATATCTGTGCCCACTCGAAAATCACGAATGGTATGGCAATAGGTGTAGCTGTGGCAGACTCGCCCACAGGTCCGTTTAAGGATGCACTTGGCAAACCGCTCTTTGACAACGGCAAGTGGGACAATATCGACCCGACAGTGTTTATCGACGACGACGGACAGGCTTATCTCTATTGGGGTAATCCCAATATCTATGTAGTGAAACTCAACGACGACATGGTGTCGTTCAAGGGCGAAGTGACGATGATTGAGCAAACCGAGGATGGATTCGGAGCACCGCAGTTTGACAAGCGCGTGAAAGGCAAGAAATACAAGGACTGCTATACCGAAGGACCATGGATCACTAAGCGCAACGGCAAGTATATGCTGCTCTATGCCGCTGGTGGTGTGCCCGAGCATATTGCATATTCAATAAGCGACACACCTACAGGACCTTGGAAGTATATGGGGCCGATTATGCCGCTCGAAGACACTAAGTCATTTACCAACCACTGCGGAGTGGCTGACTATAAGGGACATTCCTACTTCTTCTATCACACTGGTAAGTTGCCCGGTGGCGGCGGTTTCGGAAGAAGCACAGCCGTGGAGGAGTTCAAGTATAATGCCGACGGCACATTCCCCATCATCCACCATACCGACAAGGGTGTTGACCCCATTGGCAAACTCAATCCATTCAAGCGTGTTGAGGCAGAGACAATGGCATTCTCACGCGGCATTAAGTCGGAGCAGAACACACGTGACGGAGTATATATCACTGAGATTCACAACGGCGATTATATAAAGGTGCGCGAGGTGGATTTCAGCAAGCAACCCCGATTCTTCACTGCGTCTGTGGCAAGCGGAATGCGTGGAGGTGTGATGGAACTGCATCTCGACAGTATCAAGGGAGATAAGATTGCAGAGATTAAGATTGGCAACACCGGCGGATGGGAGAACTGGACATCCGTAAAAACAGAGATTGAGAAGAACGTCAGTGGCACTCGCGACCTCTACTTCGTATTCAAGGGAGAGAAAGGCGTCAAACTGATGAACTTCAACTGGTGGCAGTTTACTGATGGTTCGGAGATGAGAGCCAACAAGGCAGGACTCATACCATCTGAAACCAATCTTCCTGGTAGCGACTCTCCCTCACTCGATATGGAAAACCGCGCTCACTTCACAATATTTGCCCCCAAGACAAGCAGTATTGTTGTGGATGTTTGCGGAAAGAAATACCCGATGGAGAAGGATGTTCATGGAGTATGGACCTGTGTGACCGACCCACTTGTTGTGGGCAATCACTATTACTTCCTCGAAGTGGATGGATTCAGAGTGTCTGATCCCAACACCTACACCATCTTCGGTTGCAGTCGTATGGCAAGTCAGATTGAGGTAGCTGAAGGTGAGGAAGGTGATTACTACCGTCCGCAGGCTGGAGTGGCAAAAGGTCAGGTGCGCTCGGTGGAATACTATTCCGAGAGTCAAAAGCAGTGGCGCCGCGCAATGGTATATACACCTGCCGATTACGAAACATCCAAGAAGAAATACCCGGTGCTCTACCTGCAGCACGGAATGGCAGAGGACGAGACGGGATGGAGCACACAAGGTCGCATGAACCATATCATGGACAACCTGATAGCCTCGGGTGAGTGCGAACCAATGATTGTCGTAATGGAGAGCGGCGACATTGAGGTGGGATTCTCACCACGTAGAGGAAAGGATGTTGAGGAACAGAGAATGCAGTATGGCGCATCGTTCTATACCGTGATTCTTGAAGATCTTATCCCCATGGTGGAGAAGACATTCCGTTGCAAGACAGGTCGTGAGAACCGTGCCATGGCAGGACTGTCGTGGGGAGGATTCCAGACATTCAACGTCGTTCTTCCACATCTCGACAAGTTTGCATATCTCGGCACATTCAGCGGAGCTCTCTTCGGTATCGACGTCAAGACATGCTTTGATGGCGTGTTCAAGGATGCCGACAAGTTTAACAAACAAGTGAAATATTTCTTCATGGGCTGCGGCAGCGAGGAGAATTTCGGAACAGAGAAGATGACCTCCGACCTCAAGTCGATGGGTATCAATGTGGATTTCTACGTATCTCCTGGCACTCATCATGAGTGGCTCACATGGCGCCGTTGCCTAAGGCAATATTTGCCACATCTTTTCAAGAAATAAGGTATATAGGCCAAAAATAATATTGAAACGGGGAATTATTTCCCCGTTTTTTTATTTTATCTGTTTTCTTCTTTGTCATTTCATATAAAATGATTATCTTTGCACCATAATCTAAAAAACAACCCATTACTATATGAAAAGGTATTTCTTTACTACACTAACTGTGATGTTTGTGCTTGCCATGATGGCGGCACCAAAGAAGAGTCGTGAGAGATTGACATTCGACCGCAACTGGTCTTTTCGCCTTTGCAAGGATCATCAAGAGGTGAAAACAGTGCTTGCCGAACTTGGTATTACAGACATGAGGCTCGGTGACACCAAGGCAAAAGCTCAAAAAACCAAGGTGACGGATGACACTGAACCCGAACAGGCTCAGGTGACGGCAAGTGAGGTGACTTCGGCAACGGCGCAATCAGCTTATAGCAATAAGGAATTCCGCACTGTTTCAGTGCCCCACGACTGGAGCATTGAATTGCCGTTCGACCCGCAGATGGGAGGCTCTGCCGGTTATCTTGCCGGTGGACAAGGCATATATGTCAAGAACTTCACCCTACCAGCATCTATCAAAAACCGCCGTCTGTCCATAACCTTCGATGGTGTGTATCATCGTGCCACGGTGTGGCTCAATGGGCATCGCCTCGGACATCATGTCTATGGATATACCGGTTTTTCATTTGATATTACACCTTATATTAATATAAAGGGAGAAAACCGTCTCGTGGTGCATGTGGATAGGGAGGAGCAGTCGCGCTGGTACACGGGGTCGGGCATCTATCGACATGTATGGCTCACTGCCACTGGAGCAACAAGGATAAAGGAGAACGGAATCTTTGTCATTGCCAAGGGTGATGGAAACATCACAGTAAAGACAGAGATAGATAATGCAGATAATCAAGAACAAACCGATATCTCCAGATTATCCGTTTCTCATATCATTTACGAGGGTGGCAAGGTAGTCGCCTCTTTTACAGGAGATAGTTACTTGCTTAAAGGTGCGAAATTATGGAGTACTGATAATCCCGTGATGTATAAATTGGTCACGAGATTGAAGAAGGGAGGCAAGGTCATTGACGAAGTCTCTACTCCATTCGGATTCCGCGACATCCGCTTTGATGCCAACACTGGATTCTGGCTCAATGGAAAGAATATGAAACTCAAGGGTATGTGTCTGCATCAGGATGCCGGTAGTCTTGGTGTGGGAGTACCCGATGAGGTGTGGCTCCGTCGTCTTAAGGCTCTCAAGGGTATAGGCTGCAATGCAATTCGCTGTTCTCATAATCCTCCCTCACCGGAGTTTCTCACGATATGCGATACTCTTGGATTGCTCGTTCTCGACGAGGCTTTCGACAAATGGAAATCGGGATATTACGAACCGTTCTATGACGATAATGCCCATGGCGACATTGCCGACATGGTGCTGCGCGACAGAAATCATCCCTCGGTGATTGTATGGAGCATAGGTAATGAGGTGAGTGAGGCATGGAAATCGGATGATGAGGGAGTGGAAAGAGCACACGAACTGAATGATATCGTGAAGAAACTCGACCCCACTCGCCCCACTATGGTGGCATGTCAGCAGGGCTTCGCCGACAAGTTTGGCGAGGTGACTGACCTTGTGGGATACAACTATCTTGAAAACCGTATGATAGCCGACCACAAGCGCCATCCCGAGCGCAAGATGTTTGTGGCTGAGGCCTTTGTATATTATTCGGGATTGCGAGAGGAAGTGGTGAGGGATTTTGTGGAATATAATCCTTGGAACTATGTAAGGGATAACGACTTTATCGCCGGTTCGTTTGTGTGGGCAGGTGTGGATTATCTCGGAGAATCGTCTCCATGGCCCGCCAAGGGCTGGTGCTCATGTCCATTCGACATGACCCTGAAGGAGCGTCCGCAGGCAGCATATTATCATCCTGCATGGAATCCCGATAAGGATTATCTCAAACTGGTGGTGAGGGATAACTGTTTTGATCAAGCTATCGGTACCGACCACTGGCAATATCCCCCAATGGCAGACACATGGGATTTGCCATATACCGACTCCCGTTGTGTAGAGGTGAGATGTTATACGACATGCGACTCCGTACAGTTCTTCTTCCCGATGTGGAGCAATCCACAATTACCGCTGAAGCCACGCGTCACTGCCGATTATCCCGACAACTGTATAACAATTCAGTTGCCGGCACGCCAGGGCAAGGTGCTTGCAGTGGGATATAAGGGAGGCAAGGAGGTAATGCGCGACTCACTCATCAACCATGGTCCTGTGGCAGATGTGCGCCTCGACGCCGACTATATAATATTATCTCCAGTGGCACCCGATTTCTCGATGGAAACAGCAAAAAATACAGTAAGCCATATCCGTCTTACTCTTGTTGACAAGGATGGACTTATCCAGCAGATGCAACCTCGGAAGTTCCGTGTTGAGGTGGAGGGCCCGATTCGTCTTCTTGGTGTGGAGACGGGTGACATGCGACGCAAGGAATCATGGCGCACCACCGAACTCGATACCTACTTCGGAGAGGGACTCGTAAGACTGCAATCCACCGAAAAGAGCGGAAAAGCACTTGTTAAGATATACGTGGATGGCTTCGAAAAGCCTTTTGTCAAGGAGTTGACGATACGATGAAACATTATCAATGATTTATGATACATTTTTGCTGGTTTTTCTCGAAAAAAAGCCTTAACTTTGCAGACGTTATCCGACTATAAGAAAAAAGACAAGAGAAAATCAACAAGAATGTATCATAAAAATGAAAAAACTATTTAACCTATGCCTCTTGCTGTCGATAGGTGTGACAGCGTTGGCACAAGACTTAAAACTATGGTATAGTCGTCCGGCAGAGCATTGGACGGATGCATTACCTATAGGAAATTCGCGCATGGGCGCAATGGTGTTCGGTGGCGTCGAACAGGAGACATTGCAGCTCAACGAAGAGACGTTTTGGGCCGGTGGCCCTCACAACAATCTTAATCCCAAGGGACGTTATGCCCTCGACAACATCCGTCAACTGGTGTTCAACGACAAGTTTGCCGAGGCACAGAAGATGATTGACGAGAACTTCAACACTCCGCAGAACGGTATGCGCTTCCTCCCATTTGGCAATGTTATACTGAATTTTAATTATAAACCTGGGGCTTCTCTCCCTCTCGTGGGAGACGGGGGGAAGCTTTATTATCGTGACCTCAATATTGAGAATGCCACTTCCACCGTCAGATACAAGGTGGGTGAAGTGGAATATACCCGTACTGCCTTTGCCTCGCTTGCCGATGATGTTATTGTAATGAGGATAGAGGCAAGCAAGAAGAAAGCACTCTCGTTCTCACTCTCGTATGATTGTCCCGAGGCGCTCCAGCCGCAGGTTAGTGTGAAGGGCGCCCAACTCACCATGCGATGCAAGGGTGTTGAGCAGGAGGGTATTCCCTCTGCCCTTAATGCCGAATGTCTTATCACCATCAAGGCCGACGGAAAGGTGAAGGCTGTTGCGGCAGAGGGTAATGGCAGTAAACTCACTGTTAATGATGCTACCGCTGCAACAATATATATTATTGGAGCAACCAATTTCGTAAATTATCACGACGTGTCGGGCAATGCCGCCAAACGTTGTGAGGCAATGATGAATAAGGCCTTGAAGAAGTCATACAAACAGCTCTTTGCCGATCATACCGAAAAGTATTGCGAGCAGTTTGGACGTGTGGAGCTCGACCTCCCAATGACAAAGGCTTCGAAGGCGGAGACTGATGTTCGTGTAAAGAATTTCAACCAATCCGACGACCTTAATCTTGTTGCCTTGCTCTATCAGTATGGTCGCTATCTGCTCATCTCCTCGTCGCAACCTGGAGGACAGGCTGCAAATCTGCAGGGAGTGTGGAATGGAGGTATGTATGCACCATGGGACAGTAAATACACCATCAATATCAATGCCGAGATGAACTACTGGCCTGCCGAGGTTGCCAATCTTTCGGAATGTCATGAGCCCTTCTTCTCGCTCGTCAGCGACCTTGCCACTACTGGTGCAGAGGCAGCTAAGGTTCTGTATGGTGCCAAGGGATGGGTAGCTCACCATAACACCGACATATGGCGTATCTCGGGTCCGGTGGATGGCGCATATTTCGGTATGTGGCCCAACGGTGGCGCCTGGGCTGCACAGCATTTGTGGCAGCACTATCTCTTCACAGGCGACAAGGACTTCCTCCGCAAGTATTATCCTGTTCTCAAAGGCTCTGCCGACTTCTATATGAGTCATTTCGTTAAGCATCCCAAGTATGGATGGCTCGTCACAGCCCCGTCGATGTCTCCCGAACATGGTTATCATGGTGCAGGCTCAACAATAACTGCCGGTTGTACTATGGACAACCAGATTGCCTTTGATGCTCTCAACTCCACCTTGCTCGCCACAAAGGTTCTTGGCGGTAACTCGCAGTATGAGGACTCGTTAGCCAACACCCTTGCTCTTCTGCCTCCCATGCAGATTGGAAGGCATAATCAGGTGCAGGAGTGGTTGGTGGATGCCGACAGTCCTACGGATGACCATCGTCATATCTCGCATCTCTATGGACTCTATCCGAGCAATCTGATTTCTCCGACACTCAATCCCCAACTCTTCCAGGCCGCCCGCAATACATTGATTCAGCGTGGCGACATGGCAACGGGATGGAGTATCGGTTGGAAGATAAACTTCTGGGCTCGTATGCTCGACGGCAATCATGCCTTTAATATCATCCGTAATATGCTCTGTCTGTTGCCCAGCGACGCAGTTGCAAAGGAATATCCTAATGGCAGGACATATCCCAACCTCTTTGACGCTCATCCTCCCTTCCAGATCGACGGTAATTTCGGTTTCACTGCCGGTGTGTCCGAGATGCTCTTGCAGAGTCATGACGGAGCCGTTCATCTCCTGCCGGCATTGCCCGAGCAGTGGAAGAAGGGTAGTGTGAAGGGACTTGTGGCCCGTGGCGCATTTGTTGTTGATATCGAATGGGATGGTTCGCAGCTCTCCAAGGCTCGTATTATCTCCCGTCGTGGAGGAACATTGCGCCTGCGCTCGTATATTCCGCTGAAAGGAGAGGGATTGAAAGTAGCTTCGGGCTCTTGTCCCAACGTACTGCTTGCTCCGGCAAATGTTAAGTCTCCGAAGGTGTCCGACGAGATTCGTCCGCAGTCGCCGGTTCTTCCACGTGTATATGAATATGACATAGAAACAGTTCCAGGACAGATAATAACAGTTACAAGATAATGAAAAGAATATTTTTTGGACTTTTGGGCCTTGCCGCAACGATGTCGGCAATGGCTGAAACAAGAGAAATAGTAAGTCCCAATGGTGGACTAAAAGTGTGTGTTAGCGACGATGGCGGTAAGGCTGCCTATACGGTGTCGCTTAATGGTGTGACGTGTATTGAGACATCGCCATTAGGTGTAGTACTCAACTTTGCCGATTATACCTCGGGATTGAAGATGGCTCAGAGTGAGGCTCAGAGGACAGTGGATGTGGATTATTCGCTGCGTAACATCAAGCGCTCGCATGTAAGTCATAAGGCTTCGGAGATGGTGATACCTTTCACTAAGGACGGCAAACCAGTATTCGACCTTGTGATGCATGTTGCTGACAATGACGTGGCATTCAAGTATCGCATTTATGCTCAGGGCGAGACTCAGGTGGCAGTGGTGAAGGAGGAGAAGACCGGTTTTATTCTTCCCGACGGAACAACAACATTCCTCTGTCCGCAGAGTGCTCCTATGCATGGCTTCGCCCGCACATCTCCCAGCTACGAGACCAACTATACTCTCGACGACACGATGGGCAAGAACGGATGGAACGAGGGATATTCGTTTCCATGTCTTTATAAATTTACAAATGAGAAATTAGAAATGAGAAATTATTGGATTCTCATTTCCGAGACTGGTGTTGACGGCAACTATTGCGCCGGACGATTGCTTAACAAGGGCGGCTCTGCCTATGCAATGGGTCAGCCCCAACCCGGTGAGATGAACGGCGTGGGAACAACCTCTCCAGCCATTGCCCTCCCTGGCGATACACCTTGGCGCACCATCACGATAGGTGAGAGTCTTGCGCCTATTGTCGAGACAACCATTCCTTTCGATGTTGTGAAGCCCAAGTATGCCGCAAAGAGTGAGGCAAAGTATGGACGCGGTTCGTGGAGCTGGATTATCGGTATGGACCCCTCTTGCAACTTCGACGAGCAGAAGCGTTACATCGACTTTTCTGCCGCCATGGGATATGAGTCGGTGCTCATCGATGCCCTTTGGGACACTCAGATTGGTCGCGACAAAATAGCTGAACTGGCACGTTATGGCAAGTCAAAGGGAGTGGCTCTCTATCTTTGGTATAACAGTAATGGTTCGTGGAACGATGCTCCTCAGGGTCCTCGTCATCTGATGGACAAGTCGCAAGCCCGTCGCGCCGAGATGGCATGGATGCAGAGCATCGGTATTCGTGGTATCAAAGTGGATTTCTTCGGAGGCGACAAGCAGCCTATGATGCAGCTCTATGAAGATATTCTTGCCGATGCCAACGACTTCGGACTTCTCGTCATCTTCCATGGTTGCACCTTGCCTCGCGGTTGGGAGCGTATGTTCCCTGCTTATGCAGCCTCCGAGGCAGTGCTTGCCAGCGAGAACCTGCATTTCTCTCAGGGCATGTGTGATGCCGAGGCAAAGAATGCCTGCATCCATCCATTTATCCGCAACACCGTGGGTTCGATGGACTTCGGAGGTTCTACGCTCAATAAGTTCTACAACGCCAACAACAAGAGTGGCAGTCAGCGCAAGACCTCAGATGTCTTTGCCCTTGCCACTGCCATCATGTTCCAGAGCCCTGTGCAGCACTTCGCCCTTGCTCCCAACAATCTTGAGGATGCTCCCTCATGGGCTATCGACTTCATGAAGAAGGTGCCCACCACATGGGATGACGTGAAGTTCATCGACGGATATCCCGGAAAGTATTGCATCATGGCCCGTCGCACTGGAGACAAGTGGTATGTAGTGGGTATCAATGCCCAGGAAACTCCCGTCAAAATCAAGCTCAACCTCCCGATGTTCTCTGCCGGCAGTCAGTTGAATCTTTATTCTGACACCGACAAACTCGAGGGCTCTCTTAAGTCTGTTAAACTCTCCAAGAAGCAGCAGATCCAAATCTCCATTCCCTGCAACGGCGGACTGGTGATTACAGAATAATATGATAAAACAATTTATTATTGATATGAAAAGACTATTTATTGCCGTTCTGGCGCTCTTGTCGGTTGTGACTATGAAGGCGCAGGATGAGAATTTCTACATTTACCTGTGTTTCGGACAATCGAACATGGAAGGTAATGCGCGTTATGAGAAACAGGACATGGAAGGCGTGAGCCCGAGATTCATGTCGATGGCTTCGATGGACGATGCCAAGTTGGGATGGAAAAAGGGAGAGTGGCACACAGCCGTTCCGCCCCTCTGTCGTCCCTACACCGGTTTGACGCCCGCCGACTATTTCGGAAGGCAGATGGTGCAGCGCTTGCCCGAGAACATCAAGGTGGGAGTTATTAATGTTGCCATCGGAGGATGTGGAATCGAACTATTCGACAAGGTGAACTACGCCTCCTATCTGGAAAAGCAGCCGCAGTGGATGAAGAACATGACCAAGGACTATGACGACAATCCCTACGCACGTCTCGTGGAATTGGCAAAGATTGCCAAGAAGCAGGGAGTGATCAAGGGTATGCTCATGCTTCAGGGCGAGACTAATACCGGTCAGCAGGATTGGCCCGAGAAGGTGAAGAAGGTGTATGAGAATCTGCTTGCCGATCTTGGTCTTAATGCCAACAACGTTCCTCTCTATGCCGGAGAGGTTGTCGGCAAGGAAGTGGGAGGACGTTGTGCCGCCCATAACCCCATCATCAATAAGCTGCCCGAGGTGATTCCAACTGCCCATGTGGTGTCTTCCAAGGACTGCCCTTGTGCAAAGGACTCTCTTCACTATACTGCCGAGGGCTATCGTATCATCGGTAAGCGCTTTGCCGAGAAGGTATTGTCGGTGCAGAGCGGATTCAAGAATCCCGTACTTTGGGCAGATGTGCCCGACCCCGATGTCATCCGTGTGGGTGATGACTACTGGCTCGTATCTACAACTATGCACCTCATGCCTGGTGCTCCGGTGATGCACTCCAAGGACCTTGTCAACTGGAAGACGGTGAGCTATGTGTTCCCCTCTCTCCACGACACTCCTAAGTATGACATGCAGGAGGGAACAGTGTATGGACGAGGTCAGTGGGCCACTTCTCTGAGATACCACAACGGACTCTACTATCTCTACTTCTCTCCCAACGATGCTCCTTATAAGGGATATGTATATACCACCAAGGACCCGCGCGAGGGATGGACTCTCGCTCATCGTATTCCTCATTTCCACGATGCCTCTCTCTTCTTTGATGACGACGGTAGGGCATACGTGTTCTATGGCACAGGAGAGATGAAGGAGTTGC
>OBLI01001065.1_pt1 | contig 27990 bp, 28 predicted proteins | sample 1519701 | NCBI WGS metagenome assembly OBLI01 (sample SAMEA3663005, study PRJEB22513) | pig gut metagenome | biome: pig gut; feature: pig-associated habitat; material: faeces | place: France | collected 2012 | reverse complement strand
AAATAAAAACGGATACTTATCTTTAAATTTAAAGATAAGTATCCGTTTTTATTTTTTTTTATTCAGTTATTGTGATCTTAAATAGACTATAAGAAAAAGCCGAGGAAATTAATCCTCGGCTTTAATATTATTTCGCTTTTACACCACTAATATTTCCATGAATATCATAGAAAATAGTAGCGAAATCGCCAGTATTCAATCCATGATTTTCAACACGATATTTTACATTGCCAATATAGAATGTATTAGTAGTAGTTTCTTTTACATATCCATATTCAACATGATTTGAAATTTCATAACTGCCATCTTCTGGGAAGTAAGTAATAGTAGATGTCTTTTCATCATAATCGTCATCATCTTTTACTTCGTTGTCCCACTTAGTACCCATATTAGGTCCATCGCATTTGCCAGTAGCAGGAACCCAAGTGAAACCATCATGGATAATATAAACATCAGTTAGCTCATCTTTTTCATTGAATACTCCAATAGCATCGCAATCGTTATAAAGTGTGTCTAAAGTTGTCTTTTCTACCTTATTGCCATCAATCTTAATGGTTGTAGTATCAACACCATTTACATAATAATTCACATCATCATAATCAATGGTTTTAACTTCTGCTCTCTTGCTATCAGTTAGAGTGTACTTAAAGATGCTATCCTTGAAATAAATTGTATCTCCAGCAGAAATATGGGTTGTATAAGTCTTACCATTCTTTACGCTAATATCCTTATAAGCAACATAAGGAGCAGAGCCGGTTAAATCGATAGTCTTTTCATAACCGAGAATATCCTCAAGGAATACATCCTTTGTTGGGAAATGCTGACCGGCATACTCTTTGACAGTCTTACAATCAAAAGCATTATAAATCATTTGTGCTGCATGAGCTCTGGTGCATCCGGCATCAAAATCGGAAACGGCAACATCATCATAAAGACCGAGTTCATATGCTACAGTATTTACGCCAAGAGGCCAATCAAGCTTACCGTATCCAAGAATATTAAGGATTACTCGTGCGGTTTGAGTGTAAGTAAGCTGGTCTTCTGGACCAAATGTACCATTACCATAACCACTCATAACGCCATGATTATACGCAGTATCAATATAAATGCGTGCCCAATGGCTTACAGATACGTCATTAAATACATTTACTGAATTATAATGAGTATCATCACCATAAACGGCACGAACAATCATGGTGCAAAGCTGTGCTCTAGTAAGAGTATCATTTGGACCATACTTAGTAGCACTATAGCCATTAACAATATCAAGAGTCTTGAGAGTATCAATGGCCTCATAGTTTGTGTGACTACTGGATACATCGCTAAAATCTGCGGCAAAAGCACTCACAGAAAGAGACATAGCCATAGCCAATGCTAAAATTACGCTTAAAAACTTCTTCACTATTTTTATCTCCTTTATCTTTTCAGTTTATACATATATAATAACATAAAATTAAATAAAAAACAAGCATTTTTATTTAAAAAGACTAATTTGTAACATAATTGTAACAAACTAGTTACTACGGCATCTAAATACTCAAATAGAAAAGAGTGAGAGATTTTACTCTCTCACTCTTTAAGTCTGGGAAATTAGCCGATGCAAGCATAACGCTCGCTGTCAAGCTTCTCCATCATGAGGTCATATCCAGTCTTGCCAGACATGATAGTCTCAAAGATGGAAGGAGACATGCCGGAAACGTAGCTCACATAGCCAGTGTCCTTCATAGGAATGTTGTTCTGACGGGCATCAACATTCCAGAAGATGAGATTAGGCATGTGGTAGCCGTAAGACGCCCACTTCTTTGCCATAGTCTCAAACAGGGTGTCATCGCCAGCGTGGAGTCGAGTACCATAGCCACCCCAGCGAGACTCAGAACGAGGACCAGAAGTAACGCAGGAATTGAACTCCATATCGCTGATGATGATGAGGTTCTGAGGAATCTCGTCCTGAGTACAACCATTGTCAATGGCAGTCTTTAGCATCAGATCGAACGCAGCCTCCACGTTGGTGGAACCGCCCCAATCAGCGTTGCTCATACGAACAACCTTATCGCAGAAGTCCACACCCTCAACCTCTACAAAAGTAGGATTGGAGCTGAAGGTGATAAAATGACCTGCGAAGGGGCCCTTAGCCTTCTCGGCGCAGTACATACCGAGAGAAATTGCCACGTTAATAGGTGCTGCGGCATCGGCACGGCACATGGAGCCGGAAGTATCCACAATAGCCATACCGTTGAAGGAGGCCTTATGGAAATAATCGGCCAGATTATCCCAATACTTATTCACCATAAGACGAGTAGTATCGTCAAGAGGAGTATTAGCACGAGAATAACCCCAACCATAGCCGGTATTCATAGCCTTCATGGCCTCAGCTACGCACTCGTAAGGATAGAGAGCCTTGGCATTAACCTTCTTAGTCTCATCCTTTGCGAAGTCGGAGTAAGACTGAACAGTAGGATCCTGCTTCATACGCTCAATGTCATGACGAGCAAAGGCGTTCTTATAGATCATACCGGCACGAGAGGGAATCTTATCGAACTCAATTTCGTCCCAGCGATTCTCAGACATCAGACGCTCGAGGACGTTGATGCGAGCACGCAGGGTAGAAAGAGTCTTACGATACTGCTTATGGGACATGCCAAAAGCAATACGGGTAATATTAGCCAGCTTGCAGGACTCGGCAGAGCTGGTATTCTCAGACTTCAGCCACTTAGCGAGCAAAGAAGGAGTCTTACAAGTAAGATCCAGAGCGAGCTGATCCTTCATGAAAGACAGAGCGTCCTTCTCCAGAGGAGTGCCAACAAAGAGGTAGAGGTCGTCCCAGCGACCGAACTCAGGGATATGCTTCAGATTGCGACGAGCAGCATCAGTATGCTTCTTAGCCAGCCACTTCATAGCGACCTTAAAGAAACGACGCTCACCCTGGCCACCGCGCACGTCACGGATATAAAACAGGCACTTCAGAGCATAAACGGGATTCTCAGCAAATGCCTTCTGGAACATCAGGATAACATCCTCGTCAGAGCGAGAACGATATGCCGCGCCCATAGCAAACATATCGAGCAGATCGCTCTTAGTAGTCTTATGGGTAATAGCACCATTCTCGGTGAAAGTCAGATTGGTAGCATCCTTGAGACCGTTCATAAACTTATTCATAGCAATTTCTCCTTTATTTCATTGATTTCCTCTTGGACAAGAGGAATTATTTTTTATAGGTATTTCTCAACCTTACATATATATTATATAATAATTTTTATAAAAAATCAAAAAAGATTTTTTAATTAGACCAATTTAAATAAATATTAATTATACCTAGATCATCAAGTCCAAAATAATTTTTATTTTCTTGATTTTGAAAATATTTTACAAGTCTATTTAAAGCTTCTTGAGCATCTTCTTTTGAATAAGGACAGCAATCAAAAGGAATATCCATTAATATTCTCCATTAAACAACTCTTTAAAAATTGCTTCCAAACAAGGTACGCAAATTGTATTACCAGCCTGTTTATAAAGTTGAGTGTTAGAAAGTTTACCTTCAACTTTAGAATAATTGTCTTCGCTAAAACCCATAACTCTCCAGCATTCTTTTGGAGTTAATTTACGGACACCATCTTCACCTAAATAAATTTTTGGTTGACGATGACCACCTGTCATAGTGGTTAAAGTGGGGCAAACGCCATCTGGAGAATATACTCTTTTAATAGACTCATTACCTGCCATATTTAGATTGCCTAAATGAATAAGCCCATTATCGCTTTCTGTAACATTATCGCGAGGTTCGTAAGGGCGATCATTCATATACATATTAGCAGGAACTGCCTCTTTTGGATCAAGAATATCTCTTAATTTAGTTGTACGGCCATTTCCAGTAGGAAAAATAAAATCCTTTTTAGGATTTAAAATAGAAACACAAAAAACACGCTCTCTACTCTGAGGAACACCAAAATCGACAGCATTTAAAACTTTCCAATAATTGGAATATCCAAGACTTTCCAAATATTTAAGCCATTTTTCAAAATTTGGTTTATGAGTAGAACCAACCAAGTTTTTAACATTTTCCATAAGAAGAAAACGAGGTCTTTTTGTTTCAATTAATTTTTTACACTCCCAAAGCAAGGAAGAGCGCGTACCAGATCCCTCTTCAGCACCTAATTGAACTCCTGCGACACTCAGATCTTGGCAGGGGAAAGAATAAGTAATTAAATCACAATCAGGAACTGAAGCGGGGTCAATTGTAGAAATATCACCAAGGTTTAAAACTTTTCCATGTAATAGTTCATAAGACTATAAGGCATATTTATCAATTTCTGAAATAGCAACAGACTCATATTCAATACCTGCATTTTTAAGTGCTTGAGCCTGTGAACCGATTCCAGCGAATAATTCAATCACTCTAATCAATGATTCTTCCTCCTTTATTTTTGATAATTATATTATACCAAAAATTTTTTAAGAAGTCAAAGGCATGATTTAAATCATGCCCTTGTTAAAATCATATACTGCGAAAGGAACTAATTTTTGTTCTCTAATAATAGGCAAAAGAACCAATCTAGGGCGACGCTTCTGAGCCTGTTGCTCTCTCAAAGACATTCGTCCATTAACTTTCCAGTCTTTATATCCTTTAGCATCCATTTCATAAAAATAGGCTTTGTCTTCATCTAATCTTACATGCATGACAACTAAACGGTCAAATTTAGTATCAGGGCCGAAGGAAGTGGGTGCTCCATCGCCTTCTCCATATACAGAAACACCCTTAACTTGAATGGCTTCTCCAGTAGTAATATCAACCAAATCCGCAGAATTTTCAATATTAATTAATTGGAGATTATTAGTACGCGCCCAGCCAAATAAGGCACTAGGCAGACCTTCACTAATCACCTCAGGGAGATTAGCTCTACGGCAACCATAATACTGGAAAAGTTCGCCCAATTTCTTCCAAGAAAAATACATTTCATTAATAGCAGGTAGGTCTTCTTGAGTGAAGAAATCACCAAAGCCAGATTTTTCATTGTCTTCAACGCAAATGAAATGCTTACGATGGGCATTTGTCCAAGTAGAATTTACTGGTCCTTCATTTTCTTCATCTGTATTATTAGCAAAGTGCGCAGAACCATCTTCGTTAAGAATAATAATTCCCTTTTTAACCATAGAGTTCCAAGAGTTTTTTACAAAACTTCCAAAAGAAGTCTCTGCCAAATATTCTTTAGCGTCTTCAAAAGAAAAGTCTTCTGAGCCAAAAGCAGGTCGCAAATAAATCGCGGCCATTTCTCCCTTAGTCATAGTAGCCATTATATTTTTCCTTTCTAAAAAAATAAATATGGTGGGCCTTCGGGGATTCGAACCCGGGACCGCGGAGTTATGAGCTCCGTGCTCTAACCGACTGAGCTAAAGGCCCAAAAATAAAGAAAATGCCGTTTCCAGCTTAAGAAATCGGTTAAACGGGAAACGGCACATTCATTACAGAATAGTAAATCTGAAAGGATCGAAGAAGAAACTACCAGTATCAGTAAATGTCATATGGAAACTACCATAATCCTTTACAAACTGATCGCGGAGTTCGCAATAATGCTTTTCAGCTTCTTTAATAGCCTTGTATGCATCGTTAACCTCTTCGGCACGCTGCTTACGCTCAGCCTTCAAAGCCTTCTCCTTAGCTTCCTTCTCAGCAAGCTCTTTATTGAACTTACTTTCAGCCTGCTTACAGGCATCTTCACTTTCATAAAAATTCTTTGTCAGTTCTGAATAAAATTTCATTTTAAAGCCTCCTAATGCTTTTATCCAGTAGAAACTTTCTTTTCTACTGGATTCATAAAATATTTTCAAGTTAAGCCTAACTTCGTAGATTAATATCTACGTGGTGCGGGTGGCGGAACTCGAATCCGCGACTCCTTGCTTAAAAGGCAAGTGCTCTACCGACTGAGCTACACCCGCGTATTAAGAAAGTAACAAGACGCATTTTTGTTCCATTCTTTTAATCATCATTATTATCAACTATAAATAAAATAAATGGCTGTAAGCGTCTTTAAATACAATTTTTAATTTTTTCTGCGAATCTTCACTTCATAATAACCAGTATTATGATATGAGCCTCCTAAGACCGCATTTACGAGACACATTAAAAGAAAAACTTTTTTATGTAAAACATATTCATCTATATTTCTATAAAAATTTCTTTTAATTTGCTGTATGTGTCTCTTCTGCTGGGACAACATCAATTTAATATTTGATTAAATCTATTTAATATTTTCACTATAACCGGTCTAAATTCAAGGGCCGACCAATTATAGATATTCATAATAAATCGATTTAATCCATCCATAAAATCTAGTATTTGTAAATAATAGATAATCTATTAGCATTACTTGTATTTTGCTGTATGGCCCTTATAGTGTTTTTTGGAAAGGTCGAAAGACAAAGAAGGGAGAGGAAAAATAAATTTTCCATGGAGCGAGGTAGGGGATTCGAACCCCCACGTCCAGCTTGGAAGGCTGGCATGCTAGCCGTTAAACATCAACCCCGCATGACGGGACTTTCTTTTTTAAATGTTGAAAGTCCCAAACAATCATTTAGCTTTATACCATTTATACCAAGTCCTATATTCACTTTCCTTATTAGGGAAAGGCTCGTATTTATATCCCCAATTATACCAACTTTTTAGAGCATCACGCCACCAGTCTTCAAATGTATATCCGACTGTTTCATAATCACAAATATCGTAAGAACAAAAATTCTTTTTGTAGCTACTGTAGGGAAGAACGTTGAATTTATCTCTTCGATAAATTCGATTGGCATACTTTTTCAAATAACGATTTTTCTTGTCTCCGCTTCTGGGAGTTTTCTTATAAGACCTACTCATTCTAAATACCTCCTTAAAAGTATTTAGAAGATAATCAACCTCTGCATTGGACTCAGTCCTTTCGATATAAATTCAAGGCATTAGCCTTTATGGTCCCGGAGACGGGATTCGAACCCGTACGCTGCTCTCGCAACATTGGATTTTAAGTCCAAGGTGTCTACCAATTCCACCACTCCGGGATATTCCGACAAGACTCATTAAAATCAGATGGAGCGGCTGTTAGCCGCGGAAGAATATGATTGTTAATCATTTTGCTGTTAGAGTCTTTTCTTACCACCTTATATAAATATTATATCATATTTTTTTATAAATGTCAAATTTTTCTTTGAACTAATTTCAAGACTTATTTTGTCGGAGTCCATTGTGTTTACCAATTCCACCATTCCCCTATATCTGGCAGGGGAACTAGGACTTGAACCTAGAAGCCGTTAGGCGATGGATTTACTGTCCATTTTTTGCTGTTAAAGTCTTTCCTTACTTTCTATATATATTATATAATATTTTTTATAAAAAATCAAATAAGATTTATTTACCAGTCTTTTTTTCTTTTAGGACCATTCATTCCAGAATGAGTATTACCAATATACTCATTCTCCTCATAGTCCATAGATACCTGTCGCCGCAGATCACTCGCTTTATAATTCAAGCTACGAGACCAATTATAGGATCTTTTCCAACGACGATTACCTTTATTGCGGGTTTTATAGCATTCGGCAGAGCAATGAATTTTGTTTTTAGAATATTGATGAAGATTATTATAATAAGGACATTCTTTTCCATTATAATAAACTTCTTCGGCAAGTCTCTTTTTTCTTAATGCCTTTCTTTTGGAAACATCTCGATTATATGCTCTACTTCTAGACTTATTCATTCAATGCCTCCTTTTTTATATGGCGGGGGTGTTGGGATTCGAACCCAAACCTACGGTTTTAGAGACCGCAGCGCTGACCCTTACGCTACACCCCAATATATGAGTGAGAGAGTTTTTATTTCTCTCACTTTCTATATATATTATATAATATTTTTTATAAAAAATCAAATTCTAAAAGTTATTATTTTTTATCTCCAGTTTCTGGAGGTTTATCATTATCACAGCAATCATTATCACAACAATCGCAGCAATAATCATCACATTCAACATCACAGCCTTGGCATCCATCATCACATAATTGACATACATCACATTCAATGTCACAACTGCTATTACAAGTATCGCACTAATAACTTTTATATTGTAATGCAGCGACCGCATCCGCTAAGTCAACAAAATAAGATCCATATAATACAGCATCTTTTATTACATTTCCATTAAAATGTCCTACCGCACTAGCGACTCTTTTAAATTCTTCAGCAGTAATATGTGTATCGCTTTCATTTCTACTAATTTTACTACTATTAGCGTTTGTTGGATTAGTGCATCCTTTGCGTCCGTTAGCACTACTTCTACCTTGGCTAAATACATCATTTATAGTATCAATTGCTTCATTCCAAGTATCTCTTGAAAAGTAAGTACTATTATCACAAATAATTTGTCCACTAGTTACACATTTGCTATATGAGAAATTATTATAACTATTCTAATCGCTTTCGCAGAATCCTTGGCAAGTATCACATCCAGGTTGGCACCCATCGTCACACAATTGGCATACATCACAACCGTCGCAATAATCGCAACCTTCCATAGACATATTAACTCGCCTCCTCTTTAAAAACTTTATTAAAGTCGCAACTTTCATATAAATATTTTTTAAAAGTTTGATTATCTTCTGCGACATATTTTTTCATCATATAGATGGAATTTTCAAACATCCATCTAGTCCATAAACAATGAATCTCTGCATCTTTATGAAATTCATGGAATAAATCATATCCTGTAGATGGACAGCAAAAATCTCTACAATCATTTTTTAATAGACAATTTTCACATAATTTAGAATTTACACAAGTATTTCTTTTTTCAGCATGAAATTTTTCCAAAAGTTGTAAATGTCTATTTCTATCAATACCGCCATTAAAAATATTTCCAATATAAAAAATACTTTTTTGCCCTTGAGAAGTCTATTCTTGACAACCATAAATACTTCCATCGTATCCAATAGATCCTAAAGAAGTACCTAAACCACATCTCATAATTGGATGAGTCCAATCGTTACTAAAACTATTTCTTACTACTTTTAAGTCATGATTCAAAATATTATGAAAACTTCTTTCAATGGGCTTAAATTTAATCGGAGGCATAATATTCTTAGAAAAACAACCACTTAAAAAAGAATAAATTTCATTTAATTCGTTATGTAAATCTTCTTTTTCTTGTTCACTCCAATTATGACGAGCATCTGGCAGTAAATAAATATTTTTGAATCCTTGATTTATCGCATATAAATAATTATCAAAAGTATATTTTGCCGTTGGAGCAAAGATTGTTGCTCTAAAAGTTGTTTGTGGAAATGCTTGTAAAATATAAGGAATATTTTTAGATGTTAAATCAAAACTGCTTAAATTTTTATTCAAACAAGGCCTATTAAATTCTTGAGTAAGTCTATCTCCATCCATAGATAATAATAAGCCAATTTTATTTTTTTTCATAAAAGCAATTCGCTCTTTATTTAATAAACTACCATTAGATGTCATACTCAAATTAATTGGAAAATTATTTTCTCTAATATAATTAGTTAATGGTTCAATAATACTATCCCACATTAAAGTTGGTTCACCGCCAAAAAAAGCAATAGAACAGTCAATATTTTTGTTATCTGGGAATAACTCTTTCTTTTTATAATAGTTTGATAAAATAAAATCAACCGCAGATTTAGCAGTATCTAATGTCATATAATGAGGATTCTATTCAACAAAACAATATTTACATCCATAGTTACAAGCATCTGTCAAATTTAAACAAATATTACTTAATAAAGCATAATGCTCCTTATACTCAATCATTGATTCATCTCCTTCAACTCTATTTTTTGGCGGCGAGGAAGGGATTCGAACCCTTGGACGGCTATTAACCGTCGGCGGTTTTCAAGACCGCTGCAATAAGCCGGACTCTGCCACCTCGCCATTTATATAAATATATTAACATAAATTTTTTGAAAAGTCAATCCAGGAGATAGAAATTAATCTATCTCCTGGATATATTTAATTACATAGACTTCATCAGATCGGTGACTGCCGCATTAGCCTCATCGAGCTGATCAACGGCATCAGTATAATACTCAGCCATACGAGCCATAAAGCGCTTAGCCTCAAAAAGCTGCATCCGCGATTCCATATACTTGGCAGAAGCGCGCTTTACACGCTTTGCGGCAATCTTAGCATTACAACGTGCGGCCGCAAGCTCCTTACCCTTCTCAATAGAGAACTGATCCTTGGGGTCACACTTCGCATAGCCCTTAACCGTCCGACCGGCATAGGTGGACGCGGCAGCCACAGTATCCTTCCCATTCTTATCCTTGTACTGATAGAACTTATACTTATCCAGAGAATACTTCATAATAATTTTAAACTCCTTTTTCTCAAACTTCTCAAATTTTTTCTTCATCAATATAATAAATTACTTCACATTCACAATCTGGATGATATGGAGGTAATTTATCTAACTTTTCAATTGGGATTTTGCCCAATGATGTATAATAATCACACTCTTCATGTTCTAAACAAGTAGCAGCTCCAATCACTTCAACATGAGTGGCATATTTTTTCAATTTACCATGTATTACATGATTTGACGCATAAAGTGTTTCAGTGTCCATAATTAAAACTACACGATTATAAAAATAAAGAGTTGGATCATCTCTTTTTATTGCATTATCCCAATGCTCTTTTAACCGTTCTTCAAGAGTTTTTCCATCTTCAGAGTAAGTTAATTCTTTTAAAGTGTCTTGATCAATTATATCTTTAAACTAGATACCATAGATCGATTTAACTGCTGCCGCAGTAATTGAGTATGTTTCTTCCAAAGCTTTAAAAATAAGCTATTCTAGTCCAAGATAAAATTCTTCCCAATTCCAACGAGATTTGTCCCTAGCAAAATATTCTTTAATGTATATGAATATTGCTTCGAGATATTTATCTTTAGCTTTAGAAATATCCTATCTCATTTTATCGTATCCGGTTAAAATTTGATTTCGATTCATAAATATCCTCCACCTCCCTACTTTTTAGTTTAACCCATAAAAATTAAATTCTTTTCAAACTTTCTATATATATTATATATTATTTTTATAAAAAAATCAAATAAAAATCATAATTTCTCGTATCTAAAATTAGTATATGTGATAGTACATGGCAATACTCCACCATGCTCGCCTTCAAAACGAGAAGAAGAATTTATTTGAATACCGATTTCATCTGAGGTTGAACTAATATGAGGCGTCATACCGCTAGTATTAGTATAATTACTACCATCATAAAGTCCAATATAGGTTTTAGCTGTATCACTTTGTTCTGGATCGTAAGTTACAGAATCAAAATAAACTTTTACATTGTCTCCGCCAACTAAATTTCCTCCATTAATAAGAATACCTTGTGAAATAGCAGAGAATGTAACTGTTAAGTCGTGATTGTCATTAACAGTAAATGCCACTTCACCATTAGCTACTTTTTTTGGATGTTGACGAATCATATCCGCAGTAACGAATACTCTATTAGGTTCAGTAGATGATGAGCCAGCTTCTGGAGCAGTGTATAAACGATATTGAGAAATTGGTAAATATCTTGTTACATAATCTGGATCATTTGCTCCTTTAAACTCAATAGCTCTAATATCAATATAATCTTCATATACATCTATAATAGCGCCTTCAGACTGACCGGCCATAGAGACTCTTGTACCACTTAATTCTGGATTACAAACAGATGAATCAATAGGGCTTGCACAAGATGGAAGATGAACTGTCCAAGCTGTCGTTCTACCTACATTAGATGTAGGCCAAATATTAGCATCAGCTTCTCCGGCTTGTAAATACCATTTCCAGTGAGAATGTCCGCTAAACCAAATAGATCTTGGGTATCTATTGCGTAAAGTCTTTAAATTTGCTAATTGAGTTCCAGATAACCAGTTTCCAGAAGGATAAATCTCTCTAAAGTTACCTGCGGCATCAGGGAAAAACATATGAGTGAAAACAAAACATCTATCATTCTTATATGCTTCCAGTTTATTACCTAACCAAGTAATATCTGCATCAAGATAAGTATTTGACGTAAAATTATAGCGTCTCATTCCTAAGAATAAGAAGTGGTCAGTTACAGTTGTTCCTGCTGAAGTCTGATGAGTTTTAGTTACTTCATATGAGTAAACCGCATCAGAAGTAAATAAGTCACTGATTCCAGCATATCTTTTGAATGTATCAATATCTATATCACTGCTTTGAGGGCAGTCATGATTGCCAGTAGTAGGATAAACTGGAGTACTATTACTAATTGCAGCTAAATTTGCTTGATATAAAGCCATTTCTGTCGCTAAATTTCCGCTGCTATAACTTGTTTGAGTTAAGTCGCCAGTAATGCAAGTAAATTCAATATCTTCTCTTTGATTAAAAAAGTTTAAAGCATTTCTAATATCGCTCTGATTTCCATCAGCTTGATCAGTTTCATTATGAACATCAGAGAGAACACCAAAGCGATAGAGCCTCTCGCCATAAGCTGGTTTAAAATCTCCTAAAGGAATTGAACCAACTCTTTCTCCATTTGAGTTATATACACCAATTTGAGATGCGGCATAAGGGGCAACATTTGTTTTAATAAAGCTTGTATAAGCCATAATTTAATCCTCCTTATTTACTAACAGTTCCGATTGAATCCCAACCTTCAAGTTTTACACCGTCGGCATTTTCATAATACATAGTATATGTGCCAGTTGCTAAACTTGTATTGGTTAAAGAAATTGAATTATCCTCATTAATAACTCCAATTTCTTCTCCTGTGGTTGTAGTTCAGCCGTTATATTCATTAAATTCAGTTGAACCAATTACATCCCAATCGGTTAATTTTGTTTTGTTTGCATCTTCATAGTAGAAATAATAAGTATCATTTGGTACTGAAGTATCTGTAATTACAATATGGTGATCAGATGTTACTTCACCAATTATATCACTTGTAACATGTCCCAAATATTTTAATTGTAAAGAATCGTCATAAGTATAATCAAATTCTTCCCATGCACCATTTACTTTTCTATATGCAGTTAATACTTTTCTCCATCGCCCATCTACTTTTATATAATAAGCAGACGGGTCTTCTATAATTTCTTCATATTCAAGTTCAAGATATATTTGAGTAACACGAATTTGGAAATTACTATTTTTACTATTTGATTTATTGCCAGCAGTAGTAATTGTTACAGACAAAGATGGAAAATTTGAACTTGTATAAATATTATTAATTAAACTTGTAGCAACTCCAGTGTTGCTACTTGTTTGATAACTAGTGCTAAGAGACATTGATGAAGCTGAACTATCTATAGATAATTGATAAGTTCCACTATAAGTATAATTAGCACTTGATTTGCCTCTAACATACAATGTCGCCCCGGTAATTTTAAATGACCCACTAGGCATTGTGCCACCCAAAGTGAATGAAGATGTTACTGAAGCACTAGAAGTACTAGATACTGTTTGATAAATATAAGTAGAATCATCATCTGAGGATGACTCACTAATCATTGCATAACCACTAGTTCCAGAACTACAACTATGGTTTAATGATTCGTCACTAACAGGTCTAAGTATTAAAGTAGCCATAAACTTAATTCCTCCTTTAGTCTATCCCTAGAAAGAAGGCTACTGTCTATATAACCTGCTATTTTAGAAGAAGGTGCTGTACAAATATTTCTTATTAATTCAGTTTTATCACTAAAAGAACAAGATGCAACAAAGGCTAGCATTCCATTTTTGTTAATACTAGCAGAACCGATGCATTTTTTATTATCAATCATAATGTCATTATTATTCACTTCAACACGCTCAAAATACTTTAGTAAAATATTTTTTATTCCATTCAAAATATATTCACTATTAATCTCTATATCATCTGGGATAATAATAGCAATTGATAAATCGCCATTCTTTACAACAATTGTTCCTCCATCAGCATAAATATCATACACTGGAATACCATTATTAATACAATATTCATCATTCATCTCGTCGGTTAAACGATATACAAATGTTTCATTGTTTTCATTAAATAATAATGTAGGGCTTTTGTTGATTAACAAATCCATAATAGTTCCAATTCCATCACCTGTATTAATTTCTTTAATCTTCATTCCGCAATTTAAAAATTGATATTCTTTTTTTGCTGCGAAGTATTTATCTAATGAATTAAAACCACAATCTTTTAATAAATCAATTAATGCAGGAGTATTAGTGTTATGAATAATATTTGAAATATATTCTTTTTCTATTTCTATTGCTTTACAAATATCAGCCATTTAATCACCGCCTTACACTTTAAAATACAAATCACCATCATTGCCAAGTGAGGATTCTGGAACCGTGCTCCCAGTGTAATAAGCTTGAAAATCAGTTGAAGAACTGGTTAAAGAAATTTTAATATTTTTATCAACATATGTGCCGGCTGTCATTAAAATGACATTATTCTCATTATTATTAAGAGCAAGATTCCAATTTGAATCTGTAATAGTCAATTGAGCCATTTTATAACCTCCTTAATAAAAAAATGGGAGCGGAGTGTTTCCACTCTCACTCCCATTATATCATAAAAATTAAACAGATTCAACTAATTCGCCGTTGTAGATCTTGATAAATTTATCAGCGGCATTAGTAACACCAACAGTAACTGTTTCAGTGATTGGCAATGTCTTAGTTGAAGCGACAATATATCCTTCAGTAGATTCGCATTTTGCATTAGTAGTAACAGAACCACTTTGAGCGGTTGCGGTAGCGCTAATCTTTAAATATCTTCCTTCTGGAGCGGTGCTCATTAAAGTAATAGCAGAGGAAGTTTCATCAACAACAGCAGAAGAAACAGTAGCAGATGCATTAGTTATTGAAGATGCCTCAGCAGATACACTATGAGCAGCTTCGGTAATTGGTACATAGTATAAACCAGATGCTGCAGAACCAGCAGTAATAGTAGCATTTGAAGCATTAAAGTTCTCTGCAGTACCATAACCATCAGAGGTTACAGATGGAGCAACAGTAGTAGAAGCATTAATAGCATCTGCGCTAACAGCTACATAGTGACCAGAAGGAGCAACCTTAGTAATTGCGCCAGTAGCCTTTGCAGAACTAGAATCCTTAGCAATAACTGGGGTTACAGTTAAATTAGAATTTGTAGCGACTGCGCCAACAGTGATCTTACTTAAGGAAGCTTCTACACTGGCAGTACCACTAATAGTACCACTCTTAGTAGTACTAGTTGTTGCATAACCTGCACCAGTAACAGCAACAGAAGTATTACCAGCAATTTCTCCAGTACCAGTTACTTTAAAGGCACTACCATCTCCGTTAGGTGCGACAGATACAGTAGAAACATTAGCGGAAACGTCAGTTGCGCTAATATCACCTAAAACAGCATCGCCCATAGTACCAGCGATAAGAGCACCGTCTTTATCATATACAGATACGGTTTTATAAATTAAATGACTATTGCCATCTTCACCGGCAGTTACATTAGCTTTATCAGGTACTAAATCGGCAAGAGGAATCTTAGTGTCGCCGATATAACCTTTATTAATATATAAATAATCGCCAGAAATAAGAACTGGGCCGGTCTCTTCAGCATAAACTTTATCAGCAGTACCAGCATTAGCTAAAGTAGCTGCATCAATAGGATAATAAGAATCACCATTTACGCTAACGGAAGGAGTATTTTCATCTACCCAACCTGCGGTTTCTACACTTGCACCACCAGCGGCAGAAGCTTTTACATAGAAACCACTTTCAGGAGCGGTTGTAGACTTAGCACCAAGAGCTAATCCATTACCGCCTGCTGCAGAAGCAGTACCAGAACCAGATAAGCTACCTGCTTTAATATAAACTGTCTTACTTGCTTGTGGAGCAGAGCTACCAGCAATAGTAACAGCATCGGTACTATCTACAAAACCTTCCTTTGCTACTCCAACTTGAACATCACTAATTGATGCATCGCCTTTCACAGTAAGAGGATAATTGGTTGGAGTATCAGAAGTATAAACATTAGTATCTACGCTAACACTAGCACTAAGAGTACCTTCTTGTTTAACCTCTAAAGAGCCATCTGGAGTATTTACTTCAATCTTGATATTTTTATCAACATAAGTGCCAGCAGTCTGTAATTCTTTGGTTACTTTACCTGCGGCCGCAATATCAATAGGAAGAATAAACTTGTTGTCTTGTACGTTTAAAGCCATAAAAATTCAATCTCCTTTTTAAAAATTATTAGTTTGTTTCGCCCTTGTAGATTTCAACAATAACATCTTCTGAACCGTCATATATTTGATCTCCAAGGATTAATTTACCAGAATAAAAAGTCATTCTTTTTAACTCATTATTCTCATCAACAAAATCAAGATGGATTTTTCCATCATCAGTTGTGAAGGAGAGTAATCCATCTTTTAATTGTTCCTATTCAAGAGAAGCTTTTGTTCCTCTCTTAAAGCTAATTTGAGCCATAAAAGATATACACTCCTTTCTTATTTATTATCTCCTAATACTCCCCAATTAAGATTATTAGAAGACGGAACTCCACTGCCACTTCCATTCTCATATACTCTAAATTTTCCAGTTTCTGGATCAATTGAATTATCTTTACTATAAATGTAAATAGCATTATCATCTTTACAGACTGCTAAGTAAACAGTTGGCATTAAGCTATCTTTAGTGGCTAACATTTCAGCTTTAGATAAAGTCAATCTTGAGTCTACGGCTTCTGCAGCACCAACTTTAAAACCTTGAGGTAAACTAATCATAATTAAGCCTCCTCAAAACTATATACATATCTATATGATCCAGTAGAGAGACCATCATAATAGATAATATATTTATCAGTTTCAACAGAATCAAAACCAATACCAAAACCACTAACTGAAATTTGATAGCATACAATGCCGAATGATTTTGGAATTGCTAAAATTACACGCTAATCATCTGTATTTATATTCTTATAAGTATATCCAGAAGTTAAAAGAGTATCTCTATCTACTGCTACTGGAGTTAATCCTGCAATAGAAGTTGGAATATCTCTAGATAAACCATAATAAATTGATCCTTCTGATTCTACTACAGGAATATTTATTAAAGCTTTTAATACGTCAGCTAAAGTTGTATCAGCACTAAATGTTGTTCCTGCTGCTATTCCACCGATTGCTTGATTACAAGTTATACTTTCTCCAAGCGTTGTCTATAAGTTTCCTAACTACAAATCAATAGATCCGTCTTCATTCTATACTGGCTCTCCATTTAATTTTATACTAGTTACAAAATTAGAGTCGTTAGTTAAATCAGACGTTTTAGTCGGAACAGTAACAAGATTTGCTATTTCAGCATAGTCTGCTTCAGTTATAATATAAGAATCTCCTTTTGGACCGGTTTTTCCTTGTTTTCCTTCTGGTCCAGGAGCGCCATCCTTACCATCAATACCATCTCTACCTGGAGCGCCGTCTCGACCATTTATTCCATCTCTTCCAGGAGCACCATCTTTTCCATCAATACCATCTCTACCAGCTGGACCTTGATCTCCTTGTAAAGAATTTAACCATTCCTATTCTGTTCCAGAAAATCCATTATCGATGGCTACTTGATAAGCACTTCTTCCATCTTGTCCTTTTAATGCTCCAGCGCCTTCTAATGAATCTCTTACATATTTTTTAGCTAAAGCGAGAGTTACGACATCAATTGCCATTAAATTTCCACCCACTCTCCGGAGCTATTTATCATATATACAGACCCATCTTCAATACAAAAAGCAGTACTACCAATAGGCACATTTACAGGAAGATTCTATAAATCAGACTTTTTGTCCATAACAAAATCCTTTAAGCCATATGCGGTATGACCACTAGTTGATGTAGTATTTATCATATATAAGCTACTCCTTTCTTTTATATTTCTCCCTACAATGGACTTGAAAAAATCGCAAATCTCTTATAACAATTTTGACCGAAAATTTCTAAGACCTATTTTTCATTTGGGTTTTCGATCTTTATGACTGATGCCGGCCGGAGCAGAGTAAAAGAAAATGGAGTCAAACTTAATAAGTTTGACTCCATAAAAAAAGTATTCCGTATATAAACATCAGATAAAACCTACACAGTAAATCGCTGACTTTCGTCGCCTTTACCCCTCAGCCACTCCACAAGTAGTAGTAATTTAAAACTTACCTCGGTTTCGTCTTATTTTATATACGGAATACCCACCTATAAAAAGAACCCAATTTATTGCGGCCCGTCATTTGTAGCTAACGGTCGGCTATTTCTTTTTATCGGATTTCAATTCTATTAACTATTCATGTGCCGCATCAACTTATATAATAATATTCCTCGCTACAACTTAAAGACTCTTTCGCTATCTTACGCGGCTAATGTTATACTTTCCATTAGCGACTACCAATGCTTATTTTTTCTAAAACACAAGTAGATAATTTTCAAACAATGAAGGAAAAATTATCAAACCTTCTGGTGGGCCAGGTTGGACTTGAACCAACAACCGCATTAAGCACCGAATTTACAGTCCGGGGCGATACCAATTACGCTGTACTGACCCATATAGTGCGGTTTCCCGGGTATCTTTGTTGAGGCACATAACCGCAAAGAGCTACTCAACCTTTATCAGCCCAACGCTTCTCCCTTAAAGTGGCAATTGCCCATACTCGCATTCATTTTTAATTAACATACCTGTTCGCTTTGTTAAACCACTTTGGCTCGCCAGGTGGGATTTGAACCCACATTCGGTAGTACAAGTCCGCGTCCTATGCCATTAGACGACCGACGAATATATAACCTTTAAAATATTTGCTGACCTTCGCCATACAAACTGTTTAGTCTTCATTTATTTTCAGCCAATAGGGAGATAAGTCTGAGCTTCAAGGAGCGACCTCTAACTTCTTACCCCAGCCGATAAGCTATCCTGTTGTTCTGGGTTAATCCCCAGTGGCTCTTATCTGCTAAATCCTATACAGGAATGACTACCTGTAACTTTCACCCGCCATTCAGAATTGTAAATATTTATCTACACCAAATAGCATTATTGTTCTTTGCGATTGGGCTACTCGTACCACAACCTCATCTTATATCCATATTACTATGACATCAACGCAAACTTCCTTATTGGCATACCTTGGTTTGGAACAGTCACCAGCTAATCCCTAACAAGGCTTATTCCCCACAGGGGCGTCTATTGCGGAAGCGATGAGACAGTGCTTTTAAATGCAACTATGTTTGCACACCTACCCGTGAGACGCACATTCATGCGTAGTCAAAATACATCACTGTATTAAGCCTTACAGGAGTTATAGGCTATCGTCTATAAACCCGATTCTCGCTTCCCGAAGTGAGGGTAAGTTCTTAGCATGGTGGTATCCACTCTTCACTAAGATGCAAAAATTTTAAAGGTTCATGATAGAATTAGTCGAAATCGCAACCACCAGGGCTATTCGCCGGAGGGTTTCTATCTTGGTTGCTTATATGCAGTTAGCGACCTCTTACGAGCAATTTTAGACCGCAAATTTGTTATAGAAAGAGTGTCTTGACAGTTTCTCTGAATGCATCGCCATAAAAAGTATCTTTCTTTATCTTACATATATATTATATCATATTTTTTTATAAAAATCAAAAAAGATTTTTTATTTGGTGTAAGGGAGGCTTATATACCGGTTGCCCTTACATCCGGTCGCCACTACACAATTCGGTTTATCGTTATACCGCAAACGCCAGTAGTGTGTTATTACACCAAAAAGAGGTCGCGCGCAGTCTCCTACTCTTTAAACGAATGGACACTTCTAATCCTACGTCCTACTGGATAAATTAAAAGGACTTACATACGATTTCCGACCGTATTGCCTGGCACCCCCTGTTCGGAGTCGAACCAACACCCGCGGGGTTAGAGCCCGCTGTACTAGCCGTTATACTAAGGGGGATGGCACCGGTTGATGGATTTGAACCACCAAATACAGAGTCAGAGTCTGTCGTTTTGCCATTAGACTAAACCGGCATATGCGCCGCCGATCGGTTATTCGAGCAACGGCATTTATTTATATCCAACTTTATCATACATTGGAGCAAAAGTTTTAACTCGCTTATGAGTTAAGATACCAAGCAACTTTTCATTACCGCCTACTTCTTTAATATAAACATAGGCTTTATCTACTGAAATCGCACCTCTACCTTTTGGAGCAGTTAGCTTTTTAGCACATCTTTCAAGATAATTAATATCAATAGTGCTAAGTTCAATACGACTTTGACTACTGATAATTACAAAAGTTGGCATACCATTCTCATTCAAAGCGGGTTTCGCATCAAAGAGTTTTCCACACCAATTCATATGATATTCATTTTGAATATCCTTAATAATAAGATGAGTTTTAACCATTATTTCCTGCATATTTTTACCTCTTTTGGAGAGAGTCAAAGAAATTTGCTACATCATCATTAATTTCTCTCGTATTAATGTCTTCGCTCCGAGGAGCAGACTTTGAATGATGATTAGGATTTTTGTCCTTCCAACACTTCAAGAAATGTTTAACAAGAACTTCTTCTTTTTCAAATTCTTCACCGCAAGTCGGACAAATATACATTATAATTACCTCATTCTTATAATGGCTGGGGTTGAAGGATTCGAACCTTCGATTAAGGAGTCAAAGTCCTCTGTGTTGCCGCTTCACTAAACCCCAATACATACAAGACACATTTTTTCTATTGTACTACCCATTGTACTATTCTCCAAATTGGCTGGAAAAATCGGACTCGAACCGATAACACACAGATTGTGTAATTTGCTGTATATGTCTTGTGGTGCGGGATAACGGATTCGAACCGCTGACCTCATGCTTGTAAGGCACGCGCTCTAACCAGCTGAGCTAATCCCGCATACAGGGAGAATAATCTCCCTTTAATGAATGAACTTTTCCTTAAAAATATTTTCAGGCATCGCATACATTTCACTTGCTACGCCACCCTCACCAACTTTAACAAATCCAATCATAGGATCGTTGGTTTCATAATCAAACATACGGCTTACAGTGCGAACAAGACCGATAGTCTTATCCATGTAATAGACACCCATCTCAACATAATTCTTACTCATAATCATCAATTCCTTTCTTAACTTTCTATATATATTATAATATATTTTTTTATAAAAATCAAAAAAGAAACAAGACACCAAAATAGATATTTGATTATCAGTCAAACGCGTAAACCAATTCCGCCAAATGCCTAATAGGCATCACAGGATTCGAACCTGCAGTCTTCTATTAAGAAGGATTGCTGTAAGTGCCTTATTAAAATATAATGATTATTCGTTTATAAAAACAAGACTCATAAAGATTTTAACAGATCTTCCGTAGATAGTACCCTGTTTATCTTCACTATAATACTAACATCAGACCGGACAAATAGAAGAATTACTTCACCTAATCCTTTTTAGTACATTTGAAAATGTTACTGTAAACCAAGCCATCGTGGTTGATTGCTGGAATGAGTCTTATATGGTCCGAGTGGCGAGACTCAAACTCACGACCTCAGCATCCCAAATGCCGCGTTCTATCAACTGAACTACACCCGGATATTATGGTTGTCTGGGAGGGATTCGAACCCTCGACCCCCGCGTTATCAGCACGGTGCTCTAACCAACTGAGCTACCAAACATTATTTATTTTGAGAAAGAAGTAAAAGAACTTCTTCATCTTTATAATCTGGAAGACCAATTTCGTAGAAAATTTCTATGATATAATAATCAGTTCTTCCATCTCTCTTGGACAAATAATTACGAAGAATTTCAGCATTTTCTTTGAATCTGAAATCTACGGGAAAATACAGAGAACTATTTTGAACTCCAACACGATAACAAAGCATAGTATTTCTCCTTATTAGGATAACAAGGCAGGTAATAAAAAACATTCTTAAACCCAATATAAGCGTTTTGTATTTTATAATTTGCTGTTTCTGCCTTTACTTTATATAAATATTATATAATAATTTTTTAAAAATGTCAAATTGCCGTTTTGGCGCCTTAAAGCGCTTTTAGGTTCGTTTCATCGATCTCTTGAACGGGAAACGGCACCTTTGGTATGCCATAGAAGATTTGAACTCCTACTAAGAGATCCGTAGTCTCTTGTGCTATCCATTACACCAATGGCACATATAAATGGCTTACTTCCTTCTGGTCGGCGCCAATCCAGGGACCACACCCTCACCCAACTTCTCAGCCACCATGATTTTCTCTATATTAGATACAGTAATTATCCAGTAGAAAATCTAACACCTGCTGTATCTTGGTACCCCAAGAGGGACTCGAACCCCCGACCCACTGCTTAGAAGGCAGTTGCTCTATCCAACTGAGCTATTGGGGCATATGGAGCATAAAAATCGATTTACGCTCTATTTAATGCTTTAAAAGCTCTTTTAATTTTCTGCATGAAAGATAGTGATTTACTAGTGGGAGGATAAAAAGCACACCCATTCATATACATTCCTGTAGTACAGGAATTATAAAAATCACATTCACTGCAACAACTTGGAGTTTTTATACTACGCACCTCCCTTATTAAGTTTTATGGTGCCCATTCAGGGATTTGAACCCTGGACCTGTCGATTAAGAGTCGAATGCTCTACCAGCTGAGCTAAATGGACTTTTCTGCGGTTCTACCATCAAGATTATAGAGATTCTCGACCGCAATGACGACTCTCCCATATAAGACAAGTACTTAATCCTTACACAGGCTCCTTTTTTGATAACTCACTACCATGAGGTGATCAAATTCACAGCATAAGAGTTATTATAGATAAAGGCATCTAGTGGTGGCCGGAGCTGGACTTGAACCAACGACGCACAGGGCTTCAACCTGTCGCTCTACCAACTGAGCTATCCGGCCAAAAACAAGGCTCTATTTTTTCTCTAACAAGCAATAGAAAATAATAAATCATTTGCTGTTTGAGCCTTTTATATTAAATCACTTCTGGATTATGATTAAAGAAATCAAAGAAATACTGCTCATCATCTTTACTACTACACCACAATTCAAGTTCATCACCATGATTACCAAGAAGCGCAGCAATAGCAATATATTGAGAAAGGGCAGACTTTAAATTGTATTTATCTCCATAAGGAGAGGTAAGCCATACATCACCTTTACATTTCTCAACGGCCTACAAAAAATCATTTACGTGATTAATCTTTCTAATTTTCATCTTATACCTCTGGATTTAATCCAATAATTCTTCATCTTATATTCAGGATTTTCAGTTTCTTCACTAATTAAGATTTCAGGCCACGGCCAAACGAAATTATTAGCTTCTTCAATAGAATCAAATTCGACTTCGGCATACATAAAAGCGCCAAAATCAACATCTGAAACTTCGATGATATAGCTATTATAATAATAAATATAATAGTCTTTTGAAATAGGATTATATCCAATAAATTTCAAAATCTTATTATAAAATTTTTCATCAATAGAAGTTTCAATCTCTTCTCTTGCGAGCGTGCCGTCTCCCTTAACTGTAATCTTATAGGGATCACCGCACTTACTCCATTCATCAACACCGAACTTTTCACGAACTCTTACTTCTGGATCAATAGAGACATAAGCCTGTTTAGTATGAAAATGTTCAGTAGGAATAACAGGAGGCTTTTCTTTAATTAAAAACTTTCTTTCAATTTCCATAAAAATCTCCTTATAAAGAAATGGGGTGATTGACGTGATTCGAACACGCGACCTCTTGAGCCACAATCAAGCGTTCTAACCAACTGAACTACAACCACCATGTTGGCGGTCTGAAAACTACTCTCCGCCTGTGGAGCATAACTTCCAAGTTTTAGTATATGCATTTCTACAAGGTCAAGAGAGTCCTGACCCCTGATTGGGTAGAATGGAGCAAGTGATGGGAATCGAACCCACGTCCTTAGCATGGCAAGCTAATGTACTAGCCGTTGTACTACACCTGCATAATCTAGACACTATTTTAATATTATTTTCACTATAAATAAAACATATATAAATATAGCTGTTCGTGCCTACTGGTTCCGGCATCGGGACTCGAACCCAGCATCTCGCGATTTATTTACGACGTTCATCCTTTTATTAAGAATTTAAAATTCTTTCTAACACTTTCTCACCTTCATAATCAGACGCAAGTTTATAATTTTTCCAATTATTATTTTTAGGTGGATTAAAATGTAGATTAACTTCACTTCCAGAAATTTCTTCAATAGGAATTAAATATACCTATTCAGTTTCTGGATGGCATGTGCAAAAATAATCTACATCATTAGAAGAATATTTTTCTCTATGCGTCCCAGTAGAATTATATCTAATTGACGCAGAAGCAAAATTTAGACTATCTACTGCTCTAGTTAAATTAGATGTTTTACATTGAATTTTAAGTAATTTTCCATCTAGGTCTAAGATAAAATCATATCTATCATCATCCCCAATAGGAACACTTACTGAATATCCTTTTCGTAAAAACCACAATTTTAAATATTCTTCTGTCAAAATACCTTTTCTTTTAACTGTAAGTTCTTTCATGGTTTAATTATCGTAAATAAGTCGCGGGCTCTGACCAGTTGAGCTATACCGGATGGAGCGAAAGGTGGGATTCGAACCCACGCCCAAATGGGTCACACAGTTTTGCAGACTGGGGTCTTAAACCTCTTGACTACTTTCGCATAAAAAATCGCATTTATTAAAAGCTAATTGACGAGATTAATTTATAATAAACGCTCAACTTTAACCTAAAACTAAGTCCCATTTCTGGAGGTTGTCACCCTGCTTCGTACTTTAGGTCTTAGAACGAAAGGTTTTTATTCGTTTGTTCAGAAAACCAACGGTTTGAGCTTAGAGTTGTCACCATAGGCTTGTTGGTTAATGGAGCTCCCGACAGGAATCGAACCTGCAACCTACTGATTACAAATCAGCTGCTCTACCTATTGAGCTACAAGAGCATAAATGTAGCGTGTTTATTTTAATTGGCCTATCTACATTATCACGATACCAATAGCAGCAATGGAAAGCGGTGGTGGAACCGCTGTGGCGGAGGGGGTGGGATTCGAACCCACGGACCCTTGCGGGTCTCCGGTTTTCTAGACCGGTGCACTAAGCCAAGCTATGCGACCCCTCCATGGTGGAAAGACCTATATTTATTAAAGCATCTATCACTAGATGGTGCGGGTCTCCCCGTTACCGCACGAGCTCAAAGAGTCTCCATGTAAAAGGCATAGAAGTGCGTTCTTCTTCATACTTAGCTATCCGCATTAGATAGTACCTATTGGCGGAGGCACCGGGACTCGAACCCAGACTGCGCTTAACACGCAGGAGAGCTTAGCAGGCTCTTGAGATACCATTACTCCATACCTCCATATAATATGGAAAAAACAGAGGCAAGAAAAACAAGTTAATAATTTTACTTTGGATATTATTAACCTAGATGTAAAAGAAACCTCTGGAAAATTCTTTTGTTTCTATACATTTTAAAATATATAGAAAAGAATGGCATCCCCCAGCCACGATCGCCATAATTTCTTTAGGAGAGAAATTCATGATGAAACAAAAGCCTTTATTCAGAAGATAAAATCGTGGATCTTCATTTGGGGTTCTTAATGGTGCCAATGGCTGGATTCGAACCAGCGACTTCCTGAATATGAGTCAGGCGTTCTAACCGGCTGAACTACACGGGCAAATACAAGACGCAAAAGAAAAGATTGTTGGATTCGAACCAACTACAGATTGTTTAACAGACAATTACTCTACCAATTGAGTTAAATATTTTCTTAATAGAAAAAATTGCTGTGTGCGTCTTTAATATGGTTGCTGAAGCCCGGGAGTCGAACCCGGTATCGCCTGGTTATGAGCCAGGAATGGTAATCCGTTCCACCCGCCAGCAATGGTACTCCCAACGGGATTCGAACCCGTGACTCCAGCGTGAAAGGCTGGTGACTTAGACCGCTTGTCGATGGGAGCATAATGAGAGAGAAGGCCTCTAGAAAACCCGTGCGCTTAACGACTCCCTCCGTTTCGTAATATCACACTACTATTGTTTTGTGCTTATTCCCTGTAACACATAGTAATAATCAGTACTTTTCACGGTAGCACTTCCGTGTCTGATTTTCTCCGAGGCTCGCGTCTAAATCAGAAAACCTTACGAGCATTTGGTGACCCTAGCGGGGATCGAACCCACATTACCGACTTGAGAGGCCAGCCTCCTAGTCCATTTAGAGGATAGGGCCATATTAAGCACAATCTCGGAAATCCTTATTCTTGTGCTTAAGTTTTCGAGAATAAGAACCTTTTCCCTTTTTAGATTCAACACGAGTTCCTCGCCGTCTAAATTGAAGATATAGTTCCAACTCTTCTGGAGATTTCTTAAACATTTGTTTATCAAACTTCTTATTCTTCTGGTTCATGGAAACCCTCCACTTCTTCACACCATCGAAGATACTCTTCATATTCGTGAGCAAATTCATCGGATTGAATCTGAGTATCAAAGTCATCGAACATTTTTAATTTCTCCTCTCTTGACTTTCTATAAATATTATATCATAATTTTTATAAAAAATCAAAAAAGATTGCCGTTTCTCGTTTAGCCGATTGCTTACTTCAGACTAACCGATTCCAGGACCGAAAAACGGCATGGTGCCCAAAGAGAGACTCGAACTCTCACGCCAAAGACATCTGCTTTTGAGGCAGACGCGTCTACCTATTCCGCCATTCGGGCAAATAAAACGCATTTCTCTGTTCCCAGAGCACCAGCGTCAGTGGGTTTGTCTTCCATTGCACAAATTCCAAAGCAGTAGGAGACTATCGCTACTCCACTCGTAGTTATCATTTAGTTATAACTAAAACTGCTCTTTTTTAATATTATTTTATAAAATATCTAATAATATTAAAAATGAAGCCAAAAACATAATTAACTAAATATTTGATATTAGTTGTATATAAAATCTAATAACTATATAATATCTAATAACTAATATCAATCTAATACTAAACTTCCTAAAGGACTCGAACCTTTACCTCTGTTCACTAATTACAGCGTTGCTTCCTATTACACTAAAGAAGTATATAAATGGAAACTTTCCCGAAGGAGGTTTACCAACCCCAATCGATTGTGATCTTTTTAGCCTAGTCTCAGCACAGAACGATCAATCTTTCGAGCCGTGTAGATGTTTCTTAATAGCTACTCATGCACTTTCGCTATTAAAGGGACAAGACACAGAGAACAACCCTAAATGGTGGACCAGACGCGACTCGAACGCGCTACCTCCTGCTTGCAAGGCAGGTGCTCTCCCAGCTGAGCTACTGGCCCAAATCTCGCATTTCCTTTCCGGCATGATCAAAGTTATCTGCCGGTGGCATTTATGGAATAGCAGCGTCACTAAACCTCTACCGTTTTATTCGGATTGGTAGTCTTCACTCCGTCGCATTGGGACTTGAACCCACATCTTCATATTATAAGTATGATGCTCTACCATTGAGCTATACGATATGGCGACCCATACCGGACTTGAACCGGTGATCTTCTGCGTGACAGGCAGACGGATTAACCAACTTTCCCAATGGGCCATATTAGCCCCTACTGGAGCCATATGCATTCGTCTAGACTTTGAATGACTGAGAGTTTTTAGTCTTATACGCTCACAACTTCCTGGTAGGGATAGTGGGACTCGAACCCACACGCTCTTACGAGCACCAGCACCTCAAGCTGGCCTGTCTACCAATTCCAGCATATCCCCATAGAGAAGACTTTTATTTATGTACTGATGGAAAGTCAACCAAAACCACCGCAGGCTACTTATTGAGTGTAGTTGCCTGAACAAACACCCCACTAGGCAGGGACGCCTTGGTGCCGACTAAGGGATTTGAACCCATACGCCACTAGGACACCGGCTTCTAAAACCGGAGCGTCTACCATTCCGCCAAATCGGCAAATTCCGCGCGTCATACGTCGATACAAGCCTATCTCGATAATAGGATTA